>ERZ724504.1090-NODE-1090-length-15173-cov-13.996428_pt1 | contig 15173 bp, 11 predicted proteins | sample MGYA00376037_ERZ724504 | MGnify/ENA primary metagenome ERZ724504 (study PRJEB28724, sample SAMN07190888) | wastewater metagenome | isolation source: influent of sewage treatment plant in Hong Hong | place: USA: Christiansburg, Virginia | collected 2016-03-01 ... | reverse complement strand
GCAACAGGGCGGCCGCACACAGCCAGCTCGCGGCCAGGGGCCAGAAGTTGCTGCTCGGCGGCCGGGTCAAGCCCCAAAGGAAGGGCAGCGCCAACAACAGAATGGCCAGGACGGCCAGCGCCGACAGCGCGCGGTCCAGCCGCGCCGACGCTGCAGGTTGCGGCTGCTGCATGGCTAGTGTGCTGTCCCGTAAATAGTTGCCTGAAATGAAATCGATGGATTCGTGCTCAGGACAAGGCGCAAACCGCAGTGATAGCCGTTGCTATCACGAGGATTTGCAACGCGGTACTGGGCAGGAAGGGCGCTGTTTTCTAGGCAATGCATTTCCGGGACAGCACACTGGCTACAGCTTTTCCACTTCGCCGGCCTTGGGCTGCCACTTCATCAGGCGCCGCTCGATGCGGCCCACCACGCCGTCGAGCACCAGCGCGAACGCGGTGAGCACGAGGATGCCGGCCATCACCGTGTTGATGTCGAAGGTGCCTTCGGCCTGCAGGATCAAATAGCCCACACCCTGGCTGGATCCCAGGTATTCCCCCACCACCGCACCGACGAACGCCAGGCCCACCGAGGTGTGCAGCGAGCTGAACACCCAGCTGGTGGCGCTGGGCAGATACACAAAGCGGAGCAATTGCCGCTGGCTGGCGCCCAGCATGCGGGCGTTGGCCAGCACCACCGGGCTCACTTCCTTGACGCCTTGGTAGACGTTGAAGAAAACGATGAAAAACACCAGCGTCACGCCCAGCGCCACCTTGGAGCCCATGCCCAGGCCGAACCACACCGAAAAAATGGGCGCCAGCACGATGCGCGGCATCGAGTTGAAGGCCTTGATGTAGGGCTCCAGCAGCGCCGACGCCATGGGCGAGAGCGCCAGCCACAGGCCACCGGCCAGGCCAGTGCCGGCGCCAATGGCAAACGCCATGGCCGTTTCAGCGAGCGTCACAGCCAGATGGCGGTAAATGTCGGCATCTGTCACAAACCACTGCCAGATGCGCTCAAAAATCATCAGCGGTTGGCCAAAGAAAAATGCCGCCTGGCGATCGTTGTCGAACATGAAAGGCGGGACAAAGCCCGGCCGGGTCATGGCGTCCCAGAACAGGAACATCAGCACCAGCAGCCCCAGCTGCCAGGCGCGCAGCGTGGCGGCACGCGGTTTGATCTTTTGCCACATGGTCGTAAACAGGTTTGCAATCAATGAGAGAACAAGGCGCGATGCCGCGGACAGTACGAACGCACGGGAAGGCGAAGCAACGCAGTTATATCTTTGACTGCAAAACTGCCTGAAGCGAGCTTAGGCGGCCTTCTGCAACTGCTGCTGGTAGCCCTTGAGCACTTCCTCGCGCAGCACATCCCAGATGCCGGCGTGCAGTTCGCGAAAGCGCGGGGTGGATTTGATCTCGGCCACGTCGCGCGGGCGCGCAATGTCGATCACAAATTCGCCCATGGGATGCGAGGCCGGGCCGGCACTCATCACCACCACGCGGTCGCTCATGGCAATGGCTTCGTCCAGGTCGTGCGTGATGAACAGCACCGCCTTGCGCTTGGCCTGCCACAGTTGCAGCACTTCGTTTTCCATCAGTTGGCGGGTCTGGATGTCGAGTGCGGAAAACGGCTCGTCCATCAGAATGATGTCCGGGTCCAGCACCAGGGTCTGCGCCAGGCTGGCGCGTTTGCGCATGCCGCCGCTCATCTGGTGCGGGTAGCGGTCGCCAAAGCCCGACAGACCCACGCGGCCCAGCCATTCCTGGGCCTGGGCCTGCGCCTCTTTGAGCGGCACGCCACGAAACTCCAGCCCGGCCGACACATTGGCAAGCGCCGTCCGCCAGGGCATCAGGCTCTCCGTCTGGAACATGTAGCCTGCGCGGCGGTTCAGGCCCACCAGTGGTTCGCCAAACACCGCCACGCTGCCCAGACTGGGCGCCAGCAGACCGGCTGCCACGTTCAGCAGCGTGCTCTTGCCGCAGCCCGTGGGGCCGACCACGCTGACGAACTCGCCCGCGCCCACGCGCAAGTCCACGTCCTGCACGGCGGTGTAGCGCTGGCCGGGGGCGTCCTTGCTGATGAAGGTACAGGCAACGCCGGCGAACGTGAGCGCTGCCGCCGGGCTACCGAACGCTCCAGGCGCCTCAGCCACGCTTGCGGGCATGGGCTTTCTTGACAAACTCGTTGGTGTAAACCGCGTCAAGGTCGAGCTTGGCCGCCGCGATCTTCGGGTCCACGCTGGCCAGGGCGCGGTATGCGGTCTGCGCGCCTGCCGTCGGGAACATGCCATCGGGCGAGAGCGCCTTTTGCGCCGCCAGAAACCCGTCGATGTAGATCGCCCGGTCGCCCAGCAGGTAGCTCTCGGGCACCACCTTGATCACGTCGCCCGGCCCGGCGGAATGAATCCAGCGGTCGGCGCGGACAATGGCGTTGGTCAGCGCCTGCACGGTGCCGGGGTTGGCCCGTACAAAGGGCTCGGGCGCGTACAGGCACGCGGCCGGCATGGGGCCGCCGAAGACTTTTTCGGCCTCGGAGACGATGCGCGTGTCCGAAATGATTTTCAAATCGCCCGAGCGTTGCAGCAGCGTGATCACCGGATCGAGGTTGCTGATGGCGTCGATCTGCCCCGAGCGCATGGCCGCCACGGCGCCGTTGGCCGCGCCCACGCCCACAAAACTCACTTCGCTCGGCTTGATGCCGGCCTTGGCCAACACGTAGTTCACCATCACGTTGGTGGAACTGCCGGGTGCCGTGACGCCAATCTTCTTGCCACGCAAGTCCGCGACCGTTTTGTAGTTGGGCATGGTCTTGGGGTTGATCCCCAGCACCACCTGCGGCGCCAGCCCCTGCAGCACAAAGGCGCGCATGGGCTGGCCCTTGAACTGCATGTTGACCGTGTGCTCGAAAGCGCCCGAGACCACATCCGCACTGCCCCCCACCACCGCCTGCAGCGCCTTGGAGCCGCCGGCAAAGTCCACGATGGTGACGTCCAGCCCCTCGTCCTTGAAGTAGCCCAATTGCTCGGCAATGGTCAGCGGCAGGTAATAGAACAGGTTCTTGCCGCCGACGGCAATGGTGAGCTTGGGTTTTTCGATGGATTGGGCGAAGGCGAGGTGGGGAAGGGCGGCAGTGGCGAGGGTGGAGGCGGCGAATTGGCGGCGATTGAGCATGAAAGAGTTCTCCTTGGGGATATCTTGGTTGGTCGTATCACAGGTGAGCCACTCGCCGTGACAAATCATCCTAGCACCAGACATGCATACGGCAAGTGTGGCGGTAGAACGACCTTTGCCTCACATGCCATGGGATGTCTTCGGTGGCTTCGGCCTAAACTTTCATGCGTGTCCGTAGAATCCGCGCAGCTTGCCGAACTCACGCACCGCGAAAACTGCCTCAGGCATTGTTTTTGCTTATGAATTGGGTTTTGTTTTCTCGGCTTGCCGAGCTAGGTTTACTGGAGCTTGCTTTGATGCCCCCCGACAACAACCACCGCCACCGGCACGCATTGCTGGCTATTTTCGTCCTGTCTGGTTTTGCGGGGCTCATTTACCAATCCATCTGGTCCCATTACCTCGGCCTGTTCCTCGGCCATGCGGCCTATGCACAGGCCCTCGTTCTGGCAATTTTTATGGGTGGAATGGCGACCGGTGCCGCCTGGATCGCCCACGCCGGCCAGCGCTGGCGCAACCTCATTCGGGGATATGCCCTCATTGAAGCAGCCATTGGCGTGCTGGGCTTGCTGTTTCACTGGATTTTCACCGGGGTTGCTGCCTTCAGCTACGACTGGCTGATTCCGGCATTGGGCTCCCCATGGGCGGTGGATATAGCACGCTGGAGTATTGCTGCACTCCTCATCCTGCCGCAGACCATTTTGCTGGGGATGACCTTCCCATTGATGAGCGGCGGCCTGATTCGGCGCTTTCCGGGCCGCGAGGGAAGTCTGCTGGGTGGGCTGTATTTCACCAACAGCATCGGTGCAGCGATTGGCGCTCTGGCTGCTGTGTTCATCCTTCTGCCTTGGGTTGGCCTGCCGGGCGCCATGGTCACGGCTGGCATTCTGAATTTTCTTGTCGCGGCTTTGGCATGGTGGCTGGCGCGCGAGCCCGAGCCGGTGCCAGTTGCACCTACAGAAGCAAAAGCTGCGCCGGAGCAGCGGCTTCTTCATAACCCCTTATTGCGACTGGTTCTTTTTGGCACCGCCCTTTCTGGCGCAGCGTCATTCGCTTACGAAATCGTCTGGATTCGCATGCTTAGCATGGCTGTCGGCAGCACCATGCATGCATTTGAGTTGATGCTGGCCTCGTTCATCGCCGGCATTGCGCTGGGCGGTCTTTGGGTGCGTAACCACGCTGACCGCACTGAATCGCCCTTGCGCTTGGTGGGCTGGATGCAGGTCGGCATGGGCGTGGCCGCACTTGTCTCCCTTGGTGTGTACGCGAACGCGTTCAGCTGGGTGGGATGGCTAATGGGTTCACTAGCCAAGTCGGATGGCGGGTACGCCCTCTTCAATCTAGGCACGGCCACTATCGCCATTGCCATCATGCTTCCGGCCGCGTTTTTTGCGGGCACCACTCTGCCGTTGTTCACAGTGACCTTGCTACGCGAAGGGCTGGGCGAGCGGGCCATCGGACGCGTGTATGCATGGAACACGCTCGGCTCCATCGTAGGTGTGTTCGCTGCCATTCACTTGCTGATTCCGACGCTCGGGCTGAAGTTAACCTTGTGCGTTGCAGCGATTGTCGACATGGGAATCGGTCTGGTGCTGCTTCGTATGCAGGCTAACAGCAGTCGCGCCATGACGCGTTTTGGCTTGGCGGCCGGTGTTGCGGCAGTTGCCTTGATCGCTGCAATACGCGTGCCATTTGACCCTCTAAAGCTGGCCTCAGGTGTATTCCGTCACGGCAAAGCCGAACTGGAAGCAAACAGCCGCGTTTTGTACTACCGGGATGGCAAGACGGCGAGTGTGTCTGTAGTGGCATCTCCCCAAGGAAACGTGAGTATCGCCACCAACGGAAAACCGGATGCATCCATCATGATGCCCGATGAAAACCCGCCCACAGACGATGAGCCGACCATGACGCTTGCTGCAGCGCTACCTCTCGCCATGTTGGAATCTCCTGCACGCGTCGGAGTCATCGGCTTTGGGTCGGGGCTAACCACGCACACATTGCTTGGCGATGCGCGGTTGGAGCGAGTGGATACGATTGAGATCGAAGCCGCGATGGTCGAGGGCGCACGCGCATTCGGGCCACGGGTAGCTCGCGCCTATACCGACCCGCGCTCGCACATCCTGCTAGACGACGCCAAATCTTTTATCTCCGGACAGAAGAATAAGTACGACATCATTATTTCTGAACCGTCAAACCCTTGGATCAGCGGTGTGGGCGCACTTTTCTCAGAAGAGTTCTATCGATTTGTGCCAAAGCATCTGAATGACGGAGGGGTCTTTCTCCAGTGGGTCCAGCTCTACGAAATAGACGATGCTCTCGTAGGGTCCATTCTCAAGGCAATGACGCCCGCCTTTGAAGACTATGCTGCCTGGATTTCCAATGGGACTGACCTTTTGATCGTGGCCAGCCCCAAAGGGAAGCTGCCAGAGCCGGACTTTCAGCGGCTGATGGGGAGTAATCCACTAAAGGCAGAGCTCGCACGTTTGGGCATTGTTCTCCCAGAACATCTGGCGTTCCGCAAGGTAGCTGACGCGCGCATGTTGCGCGCACTGAGTAGGCTGCACGCAACTCCGGCCAACTCGGATTATTTTCCGATTCTGAGCCTAGCCGCCCCCGCAAGTCGGTTTAAGGGTCTAATGGCCGAGACAACAATCACGCTGCCATTCGTGAGCCCCGCCGTGCTGGAAGCACTTGATATCCGTAAGCCGCTGACCGCCAAGGTATCCCCCACCGCGTTGCGACTCGTACCCGCCGAAGGCGCAACCTGGCAAACGCGGAAAGCAATTGCGGATCTATTAGGCGCTACTGGCACGCCTACGTCTTCGGGAACGACACTGCGAAGTATGGCGGCTGCATGTCCTATTCCATTGACGCAGCCCCAGCTCAACCAGTTCTCGTCCTTAATGCGCGAGGTCTCCGAATTGGCCATCAAGTTCCTTCCGGCACAAGAACTCGAAGGAAGCTGGATTAACCCAACATGGGTGCAGTGCAAGCTCTTGCCCAAGGATTTTTCGCGAGCGTTCGAACTTCTGCAAGCGCATGCTCGGCGGGACTACCACAGCATGGAAACTCTTGGCCGCAATTGGCTGGAACACAAGCCAAGCGCGCCGAATCTGCGACGAGATTTTGATGCTGTTGCGCTATCGGGAGTATTGCTAGCGTTGGCACACGAAGAGCGTTGGGAAGAATTGCCAGAGGCCTACCACCAACTCGGTAACCATGTATTCGTCAGTGACGAGTATGCGATTCAGTTTAGACTGCTCAACGCCTTGGCTGCAGACGGGATAGACAAGGGCAATGGCAAGCCGTCCCGGCAAGACTAACAGGAGCAGACAGGCGGGCAACGCGCCTGCCGCCCCCTGTCGCAGGCGTTTCAGAATCCGTCCAAGGCCGCATAGCCGCGGGGGCGTGCCGTGGAAGGATCCAGCAGCACCACCCAATTCATCGCACGCCGGCTGACCAGCGGCAGCCAACGCAGCTGCGCTGCATCCGTGGTTTCACCAGGGCGCACGTCCGCCAAAGCTTGCTTCACCGCAGAGTCCAAAATACCTTGCTCGGTTGGGTGCTTTTGTCGAAGCTCGGAGAGCGGGCGCGCCCGCTGCAGCACACGCGGCACACTTTGGGCGTAATCTTGCCACCATTCGGGGCGCTGACTGGGCTCTACTCCCTGGAGCGATGCCTCCACACTGTTGAGTTTTTCGTCCAGAGTCGTGGCCGTGCGCGTTCCTACCACGCGGACGTCAGAAAACCTCCAGGGATGTGCCCAGTCGGGTACTGTTGTGCCTTCAGCCTCTTCGACATCCGCGTAGCTTATCAAACGAAACCTGTCCACTTCATAGACCATAGCAAGGGGACGAGAGAGGCTTAGGGCATACATGCCATAGGCGAGCGCGGCCAACTGGATCGCTATGACCAGGCCGATATCCACCGTCAGTGCCAACCGAGACTTGCTGCGATTGAATAGAAGCCAAGTCAAAAAAGGGCCGCAGACTGCATCGACGCCGATGATGATCCAGAAAAGCCTGGTTCCTCCAGCCAATTCGCGAAACGGCGCCGGAAACCAGACGCCGAAAATCAGGAGGGCCACGCACGAGATGACCCCTATGGAAAGCAGAAGGTGCACAACGGGCGGTGTCCACCTGCTTGTTCTGTGTACTTGGGCTGCGCCCACGGCATCGCTCTCTGAGTGCTTCATTTCAGTCATTTGATTCGAGCCTCATTGTCCTGAACTCATTCATCCTCGCAGCGAGAATTGCTGGCGGACGAAAAAACGCCCGCGTAGCGCGGGCGTTTTAGCAAGTAAGCGCGCGAGGCGCTCACTTCTGCTTTAGCGGCACTCAGACGGTGCGTACTTTGCGAGCAGCGTACCAGCCGCGACGTTTTTGAGGTTGCGCGCCTTGGCGGTAAGTGTCGTCTGCGAGCCGCATGCCCAATCCACTGCGCCCTGGGAGGTAGCTATTGGGGTAGCACCGTTCACGTTGGGCGAGAACGTAATGGTATTGCCATTCAAGCCAGTCGGGATACCGTTGCCTGCGGTGGCTGCAATCGCCACAGTGATAGTCCACGGTGTCTTGGCAGCGGTGGTGATGTTCGCAACATACTTCGAGGTTTTCTGTGCAATAGGCACAGCACCGTAGGCGGTCGCCGCGTTGTCCAGACCGGTTACGCCATCTGTCTGAAAGGCTTCGCTGAACATGCTCTTCACAGAAGAGCCTGCAATCACCGCCTCAGATATCTTGGCGCGGATGGTGTAGTCCTGGTAGGCCGGCAGTGCCACTGCAGCCAAGATACCGATGATCGCCACAACGATCATCAATTCGATCAAGGTAAAACCTTGTTGGATAGAACGCTTCATAAAAAACTCCCTTGGAAAAAGTTGGAACAGCGACAGTGATGCAGCATCTTTCGTGCCAGGCCTGCGTCAGCGATGCGATCGGCACCATGATCCATGAAAAGCTACTGCCTGCCGCCACGAAGTGCACAAACTGACACGCTTTGACACATCAAGAGCATTTTTGTCAGACACAAGCGCTTGGTTGCGCGCCTACACCTCAAACACCTGCCCCGCCTCCAACCACCGAATGTCATGTTTGGCAGGCGCACCCGCCGCCGCACGGGCGTCAAACCGGCAGACCTCTTCATAGATCAGTGCGGTTTCCGACGGCTTGGTGTGGGTGATGCAGATGGGGCAGTTCTCGGCGCCTTCAAATTGCGCCAGTTCCAGCGCCAAGGTGTCCGACGACAAATGCTTGCTGCGCTCCGCCAGGGCGTGCTCGCGGTTGCTAAAGGCGGTTTCAATCACCAACATGGCCACCGGCAGGGCATTGACCCGCTCCCAGAAGGCCGGGTTGCGCCCGGTGTCGCCACTAAAGACCCACCAGCCGCTCGCCCCCTGCACCGCGTAGCCCACGGCCGGCACGGTGTGCAAGGCCGGCAGCACTTCGATGCTTGTACCGGCTGGGAGCAGGGTGTCGCCGACCGCCAGCGGGGAAAAGACGAGAAACGGCGTGCTGCTGCTGGGAATGCGGCTGAAATCGGGCCAGATCACGTCATTGAAGATGTGGGCGCTCAGGGCAGCGATGGTTTCCGGCAGGGCATGCACCTGCAGCGGCGCGCTGCGCCGTGACGCGACGGCATCGATCATCAGCGGCAAGCTGGCAATGTGGTCCAGATGCGAATGGGTGAGAAAGACGTGGTCGATGGCTTCCATCTCGTCCAGCGTGAGGTCGCCCACACCCGTGCCCGCATCGATCAGGATGCGGCTACCCACCAGAAACGAAGTGGTACGGCAGCCCTGCGCAATGGCGCCAGAACAGCCGAGCACGCGAATTTTCATGACTTCACACCTTACGTCGGCCCTTATTTGGTGTCGAAACGGGTCGCACCGTCCCAATCGGCTTGGTAGGGTAACACCCGCAGCTGGGCCAGGCGCTCGCTGTACCACGCCAGCAGAGGATTTTCTGGCGCGGCGGCGCAGAGGGCCCCAAGCTGCGTGTCGCACGCGGCCCAGTCTTGCGCCCGCAGGCTGGCCAGGGCCTGATGCCACTGGTCCAGCTGGTTCTTTTGGTCTTGCGTCAACGTACCGGGTTCCCCGAGGGGGCAAAAGATCGCCACGGCATCTTCCTTGCCTTTGACGCGCACGCGGTCAAGTTCCTGCCAAACGAAACCGGGAGCCTGCACGCGGGTGGCTTCGCTGGCGACAATTTCCACCCCGTACACCTTGCACAGGCCTTCAAGGCGCGAACCGAGGTTGACGGCGTCGCCAATGACCGTGTAGCTGCGGCGGATGTCCGAGCCCATATCGCCGACGCACATGGAGCCGGTGTTCAGGCCGATGCCGATGCCAATTTCTGGCAAGCCGCTGGCGCGGTGCTCTGCATTGAGCACATTGACCGATTTCACCATGTCAAGTGCAGCGCGTACGGCCAACGCGGCGTGCTGAGGCGTGGGCACCGGTGCCCCCCAAAAAGCCATGACGCAGTCGCCCATGTATTTGTCGATGGTTCCGCGCTGCGCGCGGATGGCCTGCGTGAGGCGACTGAAAATATCGTTCAGCAGGGCTTGGAGCTGCACCGGCTCCATGCGCTCGGACATGGCGGTAAAGCCGCGCATGTCGCAGAACATTACGGTGAGTTCGCGGCTGGCCGCCTGCATGCTGTAGCGCTCGGGCGCAAGAAGCATTTCATCGACAAGTTCGGGCGGCACGTAGGTGCCGAAAAGTTGGGCGAGACCCCGTTTGGTGCGGCTTTCCGTCAAATAGCCATAGGCCATGTCGAGCGCGGTGACAAGCAAGACCACCGCCAGCGCACTGGCCAGGGGCAGCGCCAGGCCTAACCCGAGGTACAGCCAGCCATTCAGGCCGACGAGTGCGGCAAATGCAGCTCCCCCCAGCAGCAAGGCCCGCGCGGCACTGAGCAGCGGCAGCGCAAACGCCAGCAGCAAACCGGCGGCAAGCATTTGTACGACGTCGTAGGCGGGGGCGTAGTCGGGGCGGTAAATCGCCTTGCCGTCGAGAAATCCCGACAAAACATTGGCATGCGTCTCCACGCCCGGATAAGTGCGCCCCACCGGCGTTGCGCGCAGATCCTGCAGGCCGATGGCTGTGGTGCCGACGAGGGCCACTTTGCCGCGCAGACTCGCTGCGGGAAGTTTCCCCATGAGCACATCGGCCGCTGAGACGTAGCGAAACGAGCCACCGAGCGGTCCACCCAAACCCCGGTAGGGGACGAGGGTGGCGAGTTCATCATCCACCGGCAAGAAAGCCCGGCCGCCGGCATGGCGCAACGCGACGCCCCGCAATATGCGGTGCTCGCCCTCTTCTGTCGCCGTGCTGGCAAACGCCGGCATCAGGTCCGCACCGCCCAGCAGGCTGCGGTAGACGGCAAGCGCCAAAGATTCGTAGTAGCGACCTTGGTATTTGGCCAGCAGCGGAAGTGTGCGTACCACGCCATCGACATCGGCCATGGCATTGAAGAAGCCTGCTGCGGGCGCGGCCCTGGCCAACTCTTCAATGTTGCTGCCGTAGCCTGTCCACTCGGTGGCTCTCAAGACGCTTCCGCCGATCTGCTGCGGTGTGAACACGGGCGGTGGGAGCACACCGCGGCCTTTGCCATCGCGATCGCTGCTGAAGTAATAGCCCAGCACGGCGTTCTGGGTGTCGAGCGCGCTCGCAAAGCGGGCGTCAAAGTTGAGGGTGGGGGCGAGTCGATCCACTTCGCGCGCAAAGTGGGCGTCGCCCTTCAAGCTGCCGCCCGCGAGCTGCTGGAGGTTTTTGAGACCTGAGCTGTCGTCAGGTTCGGCAAAAACCACGTCAAAGCCCAGCACGCTCACGCCTTGGCGCTCGAACAGTTCGGTGGCGAGCACAGCCATTTTGTCCCGGCTCCAGGGCCAGCGGCCCACGCGCTCCAGGCTGCTTTCATCGATATCGATAATGACGATGCGTTCGTCCAGGGTGTTCGGCAGAGTCAGCCGCAGGCGAACGTCGTAGACGAGGTGCTCAAGGCGCTCCAACAGTTGCAAGGGCACGACGCCCGAAGCGTGCAGCACACCGAGAGCGACGGGCACCAACGCCCAGAGCATGCGCCGCCAGCGACGCTGAAGAATCCGTGCGAAGGCTTGCTTCACGATGCCGGGTTTCGCGCCCGTCGGCCGCGGCGCTCTGTAGCGCTCAGAGGAGGACGAACTGCATCTCGGTGCCCGCCAGCGCCAAGCGGTCACCGTCATTCAGTGCAACAGGATCGTTGCCGATGCGTTCCCCGTTGACTTCGGGCGGCTGCGGCCCTTCCACGTGTGCCAGGACGAAGCCATGGTGCCGCCGCGTGACCGAGGCCACAGCCACCCCCGGTTTGCCAATGGTGGTCACCACCTTGGTCAACGCCACCTCACGACCGGCCGCAGCACCGGACAGTACGCGGATGGCTGCCGTGGGCGCAGGCATGGCTGGTGTAGCTGGCTGGGCGCGCGGGACCGGACTGCGAGCGGCCAGGGCCGCAGGCAGCATGCCCGGCTTGAACACCATGGTTTTCTCGAACTGCGGATCTTCGGCTTCGTTGAAGTAGCGGATCTTGTATTTGCCCACTTCGAGCGTATCGCCATTGCGCAACTCCTGCCGCACCACCGCTTTGCCATTGACGTAGGTGCCGTTGGTGCTGTGCAGATCTTCCACTGCGACGTCGTTGCCGGCCATGTGCAGGGCCGCGTGCTCCCCGCTCACGGCGAGGTTGTCGATCACGATATCGTTATAGGGGCGGCGCCCGAGCGTGGTCCGCTCTTTGCTGAGTTCGACTTCCTTGATGACGACACCGTCAATCGAAACGACCATTCTTGGCATGACCCACTCCCAGTATTTTTGCTTTGATTCGTGACAATGTGCAACAAAGAACGCCGCTTCAGGCGCGCAGCAGTCGCGACATCAGGCCTTGTTTGCGCGGCCCCGCGCTCGCTCGCGCCAGCACCACGCTGATATTGTCGCGTCCGCCGTTCGCGTTGGCTGCATCAATCAGGCGCGCGGCCTTTTCTTCCAGCGCGGAGCGCGCCACAAGCAGATTGGTCAAGTCGTCATGATGGAGCATTTCGCTCAGACCGTCGGAACACAATAAATACAGATCGTCGGTCTGCACCTCGAATTCGTTGACTTCGAGCAACACTACCTCTTCGACCCCCAATGCGCGGGTGACCAGGTTGCGGCTACTGGACACAGCGGCCTGCTGCTGTGTGAGCAGTCCGGCGTCGATCTGCTCCTGAAGCCAGGAGTGGTCGCGTGTGAGCTGTTCGAGCTGTCCACCCCGCAGCCGATAGCAGCGTGAATCGCCAATGTGCCCCAGCATCAGACGGGGACCCTGAAACACCCCGAGCACCAGGGTCGTTCCCATGCCGGCGTATTGCGGATTGGCCTCGGCGGCGCCCAGAATGGCCTGGTTGGCGTTGTCGACGCAGATTTCCATGGCGCGGCGCAGATCAAAGGCCTTAAGCCGCGGGCCGGCCTGCGCCAGCCAGCGGGCCATTTCACTGTGGATGAAACTGATGGCCATGCCGCTGGCCACTTCGCCCGCGTTGTAGCCGCCCATGCCGTCGGCCAGCAAGGCCAGTTGGGCGAGCGCATCAATGCTTACTGCATCTTCGTTGTTGGTGCGCACCTTGCCCGCATGCGTGCGTGCGCAGAACTCGTAGCAGAGGGAAACCGCACTCATCAGGTCCTCGAAGGCGCGGTGGAAGACACGGCCGGCGCGGCCGCGCTGTCCAATACAGTGTCTTGGTATTGCGCCATGGAATGCTTGTGGAAATCGGTCCGCGCATCATAGTCGAGTGGACCGCCTGTGCGGGGGCTTTGTAAGAGTGACATGCCGTCCAGCGCCGCACGCAAATCGGCAGCCATTTGCCGCCCGGTCTGAAACCGCGCTACCGGGTTCTTTTCCAGAGCACGTGCCACGATGGCCGCTACCGACTCGGGCAATTCGGCGCGCAGACTGCGCACGTCGGGCGCAGTCTGGTGCGCAATCGCGTGCATGAGCGCGCTCATCGACTCGCCGCGCAGCGGCAGGCTGCCCGTGAGCAATTGGTACAGGGTGACCCCCAGGGCATAGAGGTCGCAGCGCCCGTCGGCCTTGCGACCGGCGATCTGCTCGGGAGCCATGAAACTGGGCGTACCCAGGACCAGGCCGGTCTTGGTGCGGCTGTTGTCGGTGATGCGTGCAATGCCGAAATCGGTCACCTTGACGCTGTCGCTGGCGGCGTCATAAAGAATATTGGATGGCTTGATGTCGCGGTGCACGACCTGGTGCTGGTGTGCATAGTCCAGTGCTTCCGCCACGCGGGCCGCGATGGACAGCACCACCGGCACCGCGAGCAGCTGCGCCGGTTGGCTGAACTGCGACAGATCGCGCCCCTGCAAGCGCTCCATGGCGATCCAGACAAGACCGTCTTCGTCGCCCGCATCGTAGATCGCAACGATGTGGGGATGCTGCAGGCGGCCGGCCGATTGCGCTTCGCGGAAGAAGCGCGCCCGCGCATCCACCAGGGCATGGCCTTCGAATTCACTGCTCAGTGCGAGCGTCTTGAGCGCGACCGCGCGGCCAATCACCGGATCGCGCGCCGCATACACCTTGCCCATCGAACCGCGCCCGAGTTCGCCCTCGACTTCGTAGCGACCGAGCCGCTTTGGATTCGCTGGAGCTTCCGGCTCCTTCTCGGCGGCTGGGGACAGGGCCCGCGCAAGTTCCGCCACTTCGGCCAGCCGGCGGGCGCGTTTGAGGTGAACGGCGGCGTTGCGGTACTTGGGTGCATGTGCCACCAAATGGGCGAAGACATCGCGCGCGCGCGCATAGGCCCGCTTGCGCTCGTAGCCCTTGCCCAAATAATACAGATCGCCCAGCACATCCCCCTGGGCAGGCAGTTGGCGCAGTTTTTCGAAAGCCGCATCCAGCTTGCCCTGGCCCTGCAGCGCCAGCGCAAGCAGGCGTGCGTCCTCTTGAGAAGCGGTACGCTCTGCGCCAAATTCTGCCGATTCGGCACTGGCGGCACGCTGCGCCAGAAAGACGGTTTGGCCTGCCACCAGCGCCATCAAGGCAAGCGCCAACGCTTGACCCAGCGCCCAGCCGACGCCCAGACCTGCGGCGAGCAGGACCGCGGCAACCAGCACGCCCGGCCAGACGCGCAGCATCGGCAGGACCGCGAGATAGCCGAAGACTGCCAACAGGGATCCAAGAGTGACAGCAACGGGAGATGTCTCGGACCCCGCCAGACGCAGTGCGAGCATGGCAGCCAGCGCAGCCAGCACAGCGATGACCACGGGCCACAGTGCTTCGCGCAGCCTGGCGATCATGATTCCCCCGCTCGCAAAAATTGCTGACTCCGTCCCATTCACAGCGGTCTCCCCGGTTGTTGGCCCAATAGACAAGCAATTTTTACGCCCATTTGCTCTGCACAACCGCTGCATCTTGTTGGATGGCGAAAAAAAACCCGCTCGCGGCGGGTTTTTTTGGTAGCGATGGCTTCAGAGCTGCGCTTTAAGCAAGCTGCCCAGTTCCGACGGATTGCGTGTGACGATGAAACCACACTCTTCCATGATCGCCAGCTTGGCATCGGCCGTATCGGCTCCGCCCGAAATCAACGCGCCGGCATGGCCCATGCGCTTGCCTGCGGGGGCGGTCACCCCGGCGATGAAGCCAACAATCGGCTTCTTCATGTTGGCCTTGCACCAGCGCGCGGCTTCGGCTTCGTCGGGACCACCGATTTCGCCAATCATGATGACGGCGTCGGTATCCGGGTCGTCGTTGAACGCCTGCATCACATCAATGTGCTTCAAGCCATTGATCGGGTCGCCGCCAATGCCCACGGCAGTGGACTGGCCCAGACCCACTTCGGTCAGCATGGCCACGGCTTCGTACGTCAGCGTGCCCGAGCGGCTCACCACGCCAATGCGGCCCTTGCGGTGGATATGGCCCGGCATGATGCCGATCTTGATTTCGTCCGGCGTGATGATGCCGGGGCAGTTGGGGCCCAGCAGCAGCGTCTTCTTGCCGCCAG
>ERZ724504.1080-NODE-1080-length-15227-cov-4.176180_pt1 | contig 15227 bp, 8 predicted proteins | sample MGYA00376037_ERZ724504 | MGnify/ENA primary metagenome ERZ724504 (study PRJEB28724, sample SAMN07190888) | wastewater metagenome | isolation source: influent of sewage treatment plant in Hong Hong | place: USA: Christiansburg, Virginia | collected 2016-03-01 ... | reverse complement strand
CAGGAGGGGATTTTCTCGGCTGCGATTTGCCGTCCTGCTATTTGGGTGATAGCAGCCGGTATGTCTACATCGGGGTATTTCCGGGCTTGCAGGGCCAGGTTGCGTACATCGTCGGATTGATGTTCGTTGATAAACTGTCGGGTTTCGGGAGAGATTGGAGTCATAGGTCGTTATTGTTCGGGAAGTGAGATAAATAAGTCTGATGTCCGGATATTGCCTTGTTATTCTTTCCGGTATATAAAATAATGTGTGTTGCGTCGATTTCAAATTTAACATTGGTCCCTTTCAATAAGGCTGCTATTGTCTTATTAATAGTTTCATTCTTAACATTCAAGCTGACTTTCTGTTTGATGTCTATTTGCTGCGATTCATAGAAGAAAGTGTATCCACTTTGCTTTTCCACTTTTGGCATAGCCTCTGATAATGGGATATTTGTGAACTTCAGTGTGATCAGTTTCTCTTTCTTTCGTGCAGAAACCGGGGCACATAGAAGTACCAGTATAAGAATGATGAGTTGTTTTCTTATATCCATAATTGTCTTAAATTTAAAGATTAATGTAGGTGTTTACTTTTCGTTAATTATTAAATAATGTGCATTTCTCATTTGTTTGTTTGGCATAAGTTTTTAATTTTGTTACTGTTTCATTTTACTTTTTGTTTTGTGTCTGCAAACGAAATTGTCAACTCATTCTCTTCGTTAAAGGTATATTTCATAGGTTGGATGCGTGCCATGATGCGGAGTATTTCGTCCAGCGGTTCGCTACGCAACGTAAACGTATAGAAATATTTATTGGATAATGTAGGATCCACGTCTATCTTTACCCGATACCATTTAGAAAGCAGTTTGCAAATGTCTCCCAATGAACGGTTTCTGAATACGAGTTGTGTATTTGCCCACGAAGAGGCAAAATGTACATCATCTTTTTCTACCTTAAGTGTAAGGGTTTTCCGATTAAAAGTAGCTGTTTCGCCCGGTTTGAGGAAACGGTTCTCTGTCTCGGTTTCCAAAGAGACGGACCCTTCTACCAAACTCACCAATGTATTTTCCGAACCGGGGAATGCATCGACATTGAATTTGGTTCCGTGAACTACGATACGCATACCTTCTGTCTGCACAATAAAAGGTTTGTCAGCATCGTGTGCTACATCGAAGTAAGCTTCACCAGTTACATTTACGATACGCTCATCCTTATTCATTTGTGATTCGTATTGCAAAGAGGTCTCTGTATGCATCCATACTTCGCTTCCGTCAGGAAGGAGAACCTTAGACTTACCCGACAAATTAGAGTATAACTGCGGCATGGCTTCAGGCTGTCCGTTAAGGAATCCTATGTAGAATGAGCAACCGATGGCAACAGCTATACATGCAGCTACTGCGTAGCGGTATATCCGTTTCAGTTCGAAGCGTTTCTTTGCAGGTTTTTCAGTCTGCTTAGGCTCGCTGGCGTGCATACGGTTGACAAGTTCATTCCAATAATATTCGGTATTGGGCGTGTAGTTTTCTACATTTGCCTGAATTTTTTCCCATAACAGTTGCAATTCCTTGAATAACGCTTCGTTGTTACTGCTGCGTAACCAAGTCTCCAATTGCCGCTCTTCGTCTGCGGAAATTTCCTGTTTCAACTTAGGAATGATTAAATTCCAAGGAACACTTTTTTTCATGATCATGATGTTTTTATAGGCCTTCACTTATATGACACATCACTTGGGTTTAACCCTTATTCCAATTCCAATTATTTTTTTAATAAATTTCGAGGAACAAATAATATTAGTATCTTTGCCGCTCAAGAAGCCCTTATCTAATATAACTTCGATATGCCTGCAGAAGATGATATCCTATTGTTACAGTTAATCAAACAAGATGACGAGAAGGCTTTCAAGCACCTTTTCGATACTTATTTTGTTTCACTCTGCCGCTTCATGTCCCTTTATCTGAGAGACAAGCAGGAGATAGAAGAACTGGCCCTTTCCATCTTTATGAATTTGTGGGAGGGTAGGGCCGACTTGACTCTTAAAATCTCATTCAAGGCTTATCTTTTCCAGTCTGCACGCAATCGTTGCCTGAATGCTTTACGCGATGAAAAGGATACGGTTCCCATCGAGGGAGGAGAAGAATATGGATATGCTCTTGCGGCTGATACTTCGGTGGAGATGGAAGAACTGAACCGATTGATTGAAGAAGCTGTTTGTTCCCTTCCGGACAAATGTGGGCAGGTTTATCGCAAAAGTAGGGAGGAAGGGAAGACTAATCAAGAAATTGCCGGGGAAATGGGGATTTCTGTCAAGACGGTGGAGGCCCAAATAACCAAAGCCTTGAAGCATATCAAGAAATTTTTAGGAGAACAGTATACTTATTTGTTCTAAAATAGAAATTGCAGGCCATCTGTCTTTTAGAATGATGAAAGGAGGATGGCCTGCAATATAAAAAGAAGATTAATCTATAACCGTGAATTTTACTTTCTGGTCTTTCACTATTACATAATATTCTCCATTTTCAAGGAAATGTTCACCATTGGCATTTACAAAACCAAGATCACGCATCGGGTCTATTTCAAAGCGGAATATATGTGTTTCACCTGCTTTAATTAGTTGCTTTTCGAAGTGCTTCAACTCTTTGCATGGACGGGTAATCGTGCTAAATGGGTCTGAGATAAACCAATGCACCACTTCTGCACCGTCACGTTTGCCTACATTGGTGACTGGGATTTCCATTACCAACTTTTCACCGCGTCTGATGGTTTCTTTGGGCAAGTTGATATTACCATAATTAAAGGTGGTATAACTCAAGCCGTATCCGAATTCATACAGTGGGGTAGAGGGGATGTTTTGATATTTGCCACTTTGTGGACGGGCTGTTTTGCGCTGATTGTAATAGATTGGAATCTGTCCGGTGGAACGTGGAAAAGTAATGGAAAGCTTGCCCGAAGGATTTACCCGGCCGGACAAGACACCTGCCAATGGTTTACCGCCAGGTACTCCCGGTTGCCACATTTCAACGATGGCGTCACAGAGAGGTTCCACTTTAGAGAGTCCCAAAGGACGTCCGTTAGCCAGTACCAGAACAATCGGTTTGCCTGCTTTCTTCATTTCAGCAATGAATTCCTCTTGAATGGCAGGCAGTTCTATGATGGAACGCGATGCGTTTTCGCCACTCCACTTTTTCTTTTCACCCATGCAGAGTAGAATGACATCTGCTTTCCGGGCTACAGCCAGTGCCTCACTGAATTTGGAAGTGTCGTTACCGTCGAAACCACAACCCTCGGTATAAATCAGTTCAGCCTTGCCTGCAAATTCTGCATCCAGCGCCTTTTTGATGGGGAGGACATCTTCTGCATGTCCATGTCCATACCATGACCCCAGGAGCTCGGCACAGTTTTCTACCAGAGGCCCCATGACGGCGATAGTTGGCTTGTTCCCGTTTGCCAGAGGGAGTACCTTGTTTTCATTCTTCAGTAGAACAATGGTCTCTTCTGCCAGTTTCTCTGCAATAGCCAGGCTTTGTGGAAGGAGGAAGCGCTCTTTTTCTGTAGATGTCGGGGTGTAGGGATTGTCAAAAAGTCCAAGGCGGAATTTGATACGGAGCACGCGTTTTACTGCATCGTCCACCAGTTGCATGCTTATTTTACCTTCTTCCACCAGCTTTGCCATATGCCTGTCATAGCAATGCCCCATCATGTCCATTTCTAGGCCGGCGTTGAAAGCCAGACGGGCAGCTTCTTTGCGGTCGGCAGCATGGCCCTGGTCAATAAGTTGCGGTACTGCAGACCAGTCTGAAACAACAAAGCCGTCGTGTTTCCAACGGTTCTTCAGAATTTCTGTCATCGTGTAATGGTTGGCGCTTCCGGGAGTGCCGCTGATGTCATTGAATGAACTCATTAAAGTAGCGGCACCGGCTTTTACGCCAGCTTCATAGGGAGGAATATAGGTGTCCCACAGAGTCTGATTGGAGATTTCCGTATAAACATAGTCACGTCCTGCTTCAGAAGCGCCGTATCCGATATAATGTTTAAGGCAGGCGGCTACTCGCTTGCTGTCGGACATGTCTTCACCTTGGTATCCTTTGATGGATGCGACACCGAATACAGCATTGGTATAAGGGTCTTCGCCATAGCCCTCTGCAACGCGTCCCCAGCGTCCGTCTCTTGCCACGTCAATCATAGGGGAAAAAGTCCAGTCTACCCCGGACATGCGTGCTTCCTGGGCGGCAACGGCACATGCTTGTTCTACCAATTGGGGATTCCAAGAACATGCTTGTCCCAAAGAGATGGGATAAATGGTACGGAACCCGTGGATGACGTCGTATCCGAAAAGGATGGGGATACCCAGACGTGATTCTTCCATTGCTTTTCTCTGAGCCTCGTTACGCAGATTGGCATCTTCATCAAAATAAATGAGGGAGCCTAGTGTGGCAGGAATTTTTTTTACTTCCTCACCACGATTGTTCTCGTTGTTATTCCGCCCCAAAGTGTACTGGTTGAGTTGTTGTACCTTTTCTTCCAGTGTCATTCTGCTGACCAGGTCATTTACACGCTCCTCAATGGGAGCTTTGGCATCTTTGTAGATGGGTTGCTTTTTGTCTGCAGCCATTGCTCCGGCCAGGCAACCACTTAAAAGGAGGCAACTGATAAATGTTAGTTTCTTCATGATATATATAATTATGCTATTCTCATTAAATAAGACACGTTTTTCGGAATCTGCTCCTACACAAAGGTCGTTTTTTTAAGGAATATAAACAAGTACATGCAAGGGCTTATTTGAAAATAGGCTTATCGGTTAGTGTCATGGAAGCTTGTTCGTTATTTTTTAGTTCAAATACCACTATTTCATTATTACCTGCTATCAGAGCACCGGCAGGTATCTCCAGGGTCTTTTCTGCATTTTCTTCCCAGTAGGCACCCAAGTATTGCCCGTTTATCCAGACTTCTCCCATTCCCCAGCCGGACACGTCAAGAAAGGTCTCTTGTGCCGGGTTGCTTACTGTGACACAACCTTTACGGAAGCAAGGGATGGAGGAGGTACCTTCTTTGAAAGTTATTCCGGCCACATCGCATTCCTTAATTTCCAATGGGGTCATCTTCCAGCCTTCTAAATCTGTCTTTCCCAATGTTATGCTGCCGTAGATACCTTTTGAATTGTCCAGAATTTCAGGACCATAGGTAATACGTCCGATATTTTCAGTATAGATACTAAGTTTGTGTATACCTATCGGTAGATTGGTTTTCAAGCTTTTACTGCTATCTTTTAAATATCCTTGCAGTTTGCCGTCTGCATAGACCACAGCATAATCCCGTACGTTTTCAATAGTTAGTGTGGGATTCTCCTCTTCCACATCAACGGTTGTCTCATAGAGGGCATAGCCAAAATCCATATCCAGTTCATTCATGGGCAGTAAGGCATCATCTTCTACAGTTTCTCCATAAACTTGTTCCAATGGAGCTGTTTGTGACATTTTTATCTCTTGTGCTGCTGCCAGCCCGACCGGCAGCAACAAAAGAGCCCAAAGCAAGAATAATTTCATCATATTTCCTTTATTTATTTCTTTAAGAATGATTCAATGTAGGACTCGTCAACGGTAATTTGCGGAGCGAATTTGTCACTCTTTACGTAGCGGTCAATGCTTTCCAGCAATTGCTGGGTGGCAGGACGTTCGTTGATGTTTTTCTGGGTATCTACGGCCAGTACCAGTAGACTGCCTTTCTTCACTTTTGCTTCGAAACCAATACCGAGCTTTTCATTATTGTCGTAATGGTCTATTACTTGTATGAAAGGCCGCAGTGCTGCCGGAGCATCTTTCATCTCAATAACCTTGGCATTTTCCAGAATGTCCCACCACTGCCAGTCAGTATGGTAGGAAGTTATGAAATGCTCGAATATAGGCTGGTCGTCATGAATCAGACAGCCAATGGTCATAGGAGGCCATTTGAACATTATCGGATTCCAAAAGTGATTGTGGAACACGGATTTACGACCTTTTACTTTGGAAGGTTTGGGGCAGAGTACCACTTTCTTGCCATCGGCAAGGTGTTGTTTTGCTTTTTCATCGAATACTGTGGTGTAGAGCACTTCACTAGTGGACTGCATTAAGTTGCTATGACGGGGATATACCCAGATATCCCAGCTGTTTTTTACGTGTGCAACAGAAAGATGGACCGTCAGCTTCTGTGGTTCAGTGATATTGTCCAATGCATAACTGAAACTGCCAAGTGGAAATACCCCGTTCTTTCCGACAGTTTGTGTTTTCAGTTTTCCGCTCTTAAGGGTTTTACCGTTGCTGTCGGTGATACTCCAATTGATTTTTGCGTTTTTCAATAGGGCAGGTCCATAATTGTATATTTCCGCTTTTCCTTCAAATACTTCATCATTGTAAAGTGCGCGTTTGTCGAAACGGAGCAACGCAACAGTCGGTGCACAGAACTCGCGCCACTTTTCCGGTGTGATGAGCCCTTTGGTATTCCAGAAAGGATCGAGAATGCCTACCGGTGCATATCCTTGTCCGGTAAAATCATTCAGAGACAGTAATTGGAAACCGCCTTTCAGATAAGTGCGCAACTGGGCTTCTATGACATCCTTGTACTCTATGGCGGTCAAGGCTCCAGAAGCACGGAAGAAGTCATGTGCTTGGTCGAGCATGTGGTTTTTGTCCAGCAGTTCACGGAATATCTCGAAATTACGCGCTTGTACGGGGCCGGTGAAGTTCTTTATTTCCTCGAAATTGGGATAGATGCACCGCTGTCCGGATTCATGCGAGATGATGGGCAGGCCTACTCCCAGTTCCTTGTTTTTGTCCCAGTTTGTATAAGGGCGTCCTTCGTAGATGGCCATGTGTCCTTTGGTAGTCTGATGGGTAATGTAGAACTGGTCTGATTTGACACGTGTGCGGGCTGTGGAACCGCTGTATAGACGGCGGTTATCCAACTGGCGGGCCGTGGCGGTAAGCTCTTCTATGAAACTGAAATCGCCGGTAATTTCGTTTCCGTTACAGTAGAGAATGAAGGAAGGGTGATTCCCATATTCTTTCAAGATACCCCGCAGCTCGCGACGGAAGAAATTCCAGCGCTTCTCATCGGGTTGGGCATCTTTACCCCACATCGGCATTTCCACCTCCAGATAGACACCCAGCTTGTCTGCCATACGGAACGCAGCGGCAGGAGGACACCAGGAGTGGAAGCGCATATGGTTCATACCATATTCTTTTAGGATACGGAGTACACGTTCCCAAGAGGCATCGTCCACGGGAGCATAGCCGGTCTTGGGGAACACTGCGTTTTCAACGGTACCGCGCAGGTGTATGGGTTCGCCATTAAGGATGATATGGTCCTCACCAGCCTCTACTTCGCGCATACCGAAAGTTGTGCTTTTCTCATGCGCATAGGATTGGCCCTCTACACTGGAAGTCAACTTACAGTCCAACGTATAAAGATTGGGATGGAACTCATTCCACAAATGGATATCCTTACCCAAAAACATTTCTTCCTCGATATAAGTAATGGAATCGGTCACTGTTACTGGTACTTCCTTTTGTAGTCTATAGTCCTTTCCTGACACGTGGAAGGATATTTTGCCGCTGGCGGTATGTTCTGTACAGTTGCGGACAGTCATTTTGACTTTGATGCTTTTGTTCTTGATGTCCGGATAGACCTGCATGTCATCTACATAGACTGGGTCTACAGCTACCAGCTTAATTTCGCCCAATACTCCGTTCCAGTTTATTTGGGTAAATTCGGAGTGGGCATGGTCCCATTTATGGGTATCGTACTGGTAGCGGTTGTCTATACAGAAAGTTATCAGTTCTTTTTTGCCTGGATGTAGCCATTGGGTCAGTTCGTGGTTGTGGGGAATACTGATGTAGTCTATTTTACTCACTTCTTCTTTGCCTACATATACCGAACTGAGCCAGTGTGTACGTTCAAAATAGAGGAAAATGCGTTTGCCTTTCCATGCCGCAGGAATTTCTATTTCTCGCTGGTACCATGCGGGGCCCATATATTCGTAGACACGGGTCAGCCTATCCAGGTGGCGGTAAGGAGATTTGTAGCCTATTTTATAGTCATCTGTAATTCCCGGCAGAACGATGCTTTCCTGCAGGCGATGGCAGTAACGTACGTCCAGTGAACCTCTCCGGAAGTCCATGACATCTGTCTGGAATGCCCATTCACCAGACAAGTCCATTTCATTCTTTTCTTGGGCATGCCCGCTCCAGACCATAGAGGTCAGGAGGAGGGCAGCCATGTAGTGTTTTATTTTGTGCTTCATTGTTCTGTTTTCTTTTGGTTATAGTAATCACGCATGATGTACCATGCTTTTTTGCGTTGTCCCTGGTCGGAAACCAGTCCTTTACGGTTCCATTCCCCTCCCTGGTGTGGATGGAAACGGAAGGGAGAACGGAAATCAAAAAGAATCCACGGCGATGTTCCGCGCAGGTTGGGGATATGCTTAAACATTTCCAGATTGTCCTTGTAGAGTTGTGCCTGATAATCCTCACTCCAAGAACTCTTGACTTCCGCGTCGCCATGTTTGCCATAGAGCGCTTCGCCTCCGAACTCGGAAATGAAAAGAGGTTTGCCGGGAGCTACATTCCAGACAGCCTGGTCCGGAGCCAGTGGCCAGTCATGATACCATCCCATATATTTGTTGATGGCTACCATGTCCAGGATGTTGATAATGGAGTCATTCATCTCAAAGTTCCGGCTTTCGCGGTTGAAGCGTACCAAATCGAAGGCGGCCGTAATCAGACGGGTTGAGTCGATGTCCAGGCAACATTGTTTCATGTGTTTCAGAAATTCATTGCGCGGGGCGGAAGTGGCTGTTTCATTGGCAATCCCCCAAAAGGCAACGGAACAACGGTTTTTGTCGCGCATCACCATCTCTTTAATCATTCTGCCTGCTTTCTCACGGGTAGCGGTATTTTTGAAGTCAATCCCTTGCCAGATAGGTATCTCTTCCCATAAAAGAAATCCCATTCTTTCTGCTAGGCGGACAGTATATTCATTTTGTGGATAATGTGCCAGACGAATCATGTTGGCACCCAGCTCTTTGGCTTCGGACAACAGCATTGTTGCGTCCGCTTCAGAGAAGGCACGCCCGCGGCGTTGCGGAATTTCCTCGTGGAAGCTGATACTGCGCAGGAAGATGGGCTGGTCGTTCAGATAGATATCTTCACCTTTTACATAAAGGTTACGGAAACCAATTTGCTCGTTGAGCCGGTCACTTTCCGAAGTGATGGTTACATCATACAGCTTTGGAGCATCCGGTGACCAACGTTGCAGTTTTTTGGTTTTGATAGTGGCCTGGGCAATTCCGTTGGCATCGGTAGTCATGTTCTGTCTGATGCCCAATTCGGGGATGGCGACTTGTACGTTGATGCCAGGCTTTGCTTCGGATAAGGTTACTTTGGCACGAATCAGGTTGGATTGTACCTTGTCCAACTGGATGAAATGGTCTTTGATGTAGCTTTGTGGAACGCTTACCAACATTACATCGCGTGTGATGCCGCCGTAATTCCACCAGTCAAAGGACATGGCAGGGATGGCATCCGTGGTGCGGGTATTGTTGACTTTCACCACCAGGAAGTTGTCCTTTTGCTTTACCTTATCTGTGATTTCCACCTGGAAGGGAGTGAATCCGCCTTCATGACTGGCTATTTTCTCCCCGTTCAGATATATTTTGCTACGGTAACTTACCGCACCGAAATAGAGAAACAAACGTTTGCCGTCAGTCTTTGGGGTATCGAAAGAGCGTCCGTACCATACTGTTCCTTCATAAAATTTCAACTCGGGCATTTGTGAATTGAAATCGGCAGGTACATTCAGGACCAAACCTCCGTCGAAAGAGTATTCATAAAATTGCTTGTTGTCTTGAGGTTTTCTGTTTTTGTACACCTGCATCCTTTCTCCTTGGTCATAAAGGTCTACAATGGCTCCCCACTTCCCATTCAGTAGCTGGTAATCGCGTCCGTAAACATTGGACAATAAGTCTTGTGCTTGTGACTTGCCTCCCAGTACAGACACTGCGAGCAAACAAGTAATCATTAATCTTTTAATTTTCATAAATCGTATGTATCAGTTAACGTTTAAAAAGCCTATGAATTATTCTTTGTATATTTTCAATGCGCATCCGCCTCCTTGTGCCATTTTGACGGTCAGTTTACGGGATGCAGGAATGTCTGTGACGGTCTTTTGGTAGTCGGAAGCCAGGCGGTTGGCATTCACTCCGTCATGAAACATTTCCGCTTTCCATCTGCCTGCACCGAGGAAAGAAAGGTCCAGTGTCAGAGTACGTGCATCCCAATTGGTTAGGGAGCCGACATACCAGACATCTCCTTTCCTGCGCGCCATTGTAATGTATTTTCCAATTTCTCCGTTCATGGCTATTGTTTGTTCCCAAACGGTAGGGATGGTAGCGATGAATTCCGTGCATTCTTCTTCACGGTCGTAATTGGTGGGACTGTCGCACAACATGTTCAATGGTGATTCAAATACTACATATTCAGCTAATTGGCGGCAACGGGTTCCCTGGCTCATTGGGGTATCCATTGAGGAGTGGTAACACCGTTTGTTGGCATTGTGCATGGCGCCTTGTGTATAGTCCACCGGTCCGGCCAGCATACGGATGAATGGCATGGTGACATCGTAGGTTACCTGGTCGGTATGGATGTCACTCCACTTCATCTGTTCCAGCCCGTGAACGGCTTCATAGTTGATGACATTGGGATAAGTGCGGTTCAGCCCGGTAGGTTTGTACGTGCCGTGAAAGTCTACCATCAACTTATATTTAGCGGCAATTTCGGCAGCCCGGTAGTGGAAGTCTACCATTTCCTGGTCATCCCTATCCATAAAGTCAATCTTGAATCCTTTGATGCCCATTTCGGAATAGTGCTTGCATACATGTTCCATGTCGCGGGCAAAGGCATGGTAACCTGCCCAAAGGATGAGTCCTACATTCTTTTGCCTGGCATAGGCCGTGAGCTTTTTTAAATCAATTTCCGGTACAATTTGGAAAAGGTCAGCCTTGAGGTTGACAGCCCAGCCTTCATCCAGAATCACATACTCGATGCCATGCCGGGAGGCGAAGTCGATATAGTGCATGTATGTTTCATTGTTTATTCCAGCTTCGAAATCCACGCCTTTGATTCCCCAATGGTTCCACCATTCCCAGGCCACTTTGCCCGGACGTATCCATGAGATGTCTTTCATGCGTGATGGAGCAGCCAGCTTATAAACCATATCGTTATCTGCCAGCTCCTTGTCATTTCTTGCCACAACAATGATGCGCCAGGGCAGTTTGGCTTTCGGCTGGCAGGAAGCAATGTAGTTTTCACGCTCTGTGACTAATATTTGCAGTTGGTTATGCCCGCCTTGTTTTTTTGTTTTGGGGACGGCGGCAAAAGCGGAAGTGAGTGCTGTTCCCCCGTTTCTGTTGATGAGGAACATGCCCGGATAGCTCTCCACGTCGGATTCGGCAATACAAAGTTTACGGCCGTTTTCCTGCTCTATTACTACGGGGGTAAACATCAGTCTTTGGGGGTTCAGTCCGGATAGCTCTATATGTGTATAGGTGTTTTCAAAAGAGTTGGAGAACTGGGCCTCTATCGGTTGTTTATCGCCATCTTTTACATAAGGGACAATCGATTTGTAGTCCTTGTTGAAGTTGAAGGCGGCTTCTTCGTTTGTAACTTTGAACGGTCTGTTTCCGGTCGCTGCGAACCGGTATGCCATTCCTTCATTGTACATTCTGAAAATGAGGTTGAAATGTTCCCGGAAACTTAACGTCATTTCATTATAGACATCCTTTACTTCACTGCGTTTGTAGAAAGGAGAGGGAATCACCTCATTTGCCTGGCGATGACTGACTCTCTTAAGATGGGAGCCGTTACCCCAGACTGTCCCATTATCCAGATGTACTGATAAGGGAGAGGGGGCTACCAATGTATGCCCTTCTTCCGTCAGCTCGTAAGTGATCCGGTCACCTATATATAAGGTAACCTCCAACTTGCCGTCCGGTGAGTTCAGACGATATTCCTTTTGTCCGAACATGTTCGGGATGATGAAAAGCAATGTTGTAATAAAAAAAAGTATTCTCATGATTCTTATAGTTTTTATTTTTTTTGTTGAAAGAAATCAGCGACCCATTTCCATGCGGCTGCCCATTGTTCTGGGTAGGCATAATGAGCCGTTTCTTCGGATACTAATATTTGTTTGGGTGCTTGAATTACATTGTAGGCAGAATAGGTAGTAGTGGGTGGACAGACCATATCATTATATCCGAATGAGTAGAATCCGGGAACTTTTATTTGGCGTGCAAAATTAACTGCGTCATAATAACGTGCTGTATTTGCCTTTTCTGCAGTCTGATTTTCTTGCTTGTTAAACATGTGTGGCCATCCTCCGGCACGGTTATGTATATAGCCGACCATGTCACAAAGAGCAGGGTAAAAGGCTACCAGTCCTTTGACACGTGAATCAAGTCCAGCTGTCACGATGGACAATCCTCCTCCTTGGCTACTGCCGAATGTTATCAAATTGCTCCCATCGAATTGTGGTAGGGAATAAATAAAGTCAATGGCACGTACACAGCCTAGATATACACGTTTATAATAGTATTTATCCCGATTATCCAGATTGAACGTGTGGTACCCTTTTAATGCTCCCATATAGAGATTGGTATATACCGGTCCTGACATGTTGACCGGAATACCGTGTATTCCTATTTCGAAAACAATCCAGCCATTGGCAGCATGTTCCACATCTCCGGCATAAGAACGTATTCCTGCACCTGGTAGCTTTAAAACTGCGGGATATCGACCTTTTGCTTTAGGCATAGCCAGCATGCCGTATAAGCGTGTATGGGATTCATAATTCTGTATATTCACATGGAATACATTCACTTTCTCTGTACAACGTTCGGGTACAAGGGTCATTTGTACATCCATTGGTGTCTTTTGAGCCTGGAGTTTTGCTGTTTCCCAGAAATTTAGAAAGTCTTCGGGCAATGATGTGATAGGTTTTAATTTTTCTGGATTGATTCCAACGGTTACTATCCCTTGGTATTCACGTCCTCCATATTTAACAAAGGCTTGGCAACGGAGAAAGCCAGGTTTTTCCATTGTTTTGGCTTCCACCGTGGCTGTCCCTTTTTCAGCTTGCAATATGCCTTCTTTGTGAGGCTTCATCATATCTTCTGAAATCTGGTACCGAATTTCTGTGTCAGGAATTGGTACGTTGTTTTTCAGTACCGTAATGCTGAATTTTATTTTTTCTCCTGGCTTATATAGCCAGTCTGTATGATTGGGAGTGATCTGTATCCGAATCAGCCGTTCGGCAGGTTGTCCGAAGGCTCGGTAAAACAGCATCAAGAAGGCGATTAAGAGTATACTCCTTGTGATTTTCATGTCAGTCTTTATTTTAGCGTTTGTTTTTAATTTCATACTTGTAGACAACATAGTCATTGATTGATGGCAGAGAGATTTCCAGCCTTCCTTTCTTTCCGGTTACTGCTGTCATAGCTTTGCCGTGTCCCATCAGTGGGATACATCTTACTGTGACACCTTCTGGCAGCCAGGTTTCGACTTCTGTAGTCCCTTCTGGATGATTTTCACGGTACACAATCAAGTATCCTCTATCTTTCTTTAGAGACTGGAAGCCGGTCCAAGAGCGTCCCGACGGTTCATCTCCTATGGGTAGGATAGTGCCGGAATGCATGTCATGCTGAAATTTCTTGTAGGCTTCTGTATGTTCTCGTAATGTAAATGCTTCCTCGGGTAGATTGGTACCTTCCATCCAGGCAAGCGGCTGTCCTGCTAAAGTCGTAGCAAACAGATATTCAAATGAATAGTTTTCCGGAGCGAAGACTTCTCCTTTATATTTATCCGTATTTCTCCATTTGTTCAAGAACTCTATTTGCAGCTTTTCTGCCGGAACATATTTGGAAAGCATCCAGAGGTTACGCAAAGTCCAGTAAGGATAGTAGTTCTGCCAGTCGGTATAACGGTTTTCCAGAAAGATATTTCCATATTCATTGAACATGTGGTAGCCTCCGCGGCGGCTGGCTGTCGCATCAAGGTTGAAAATCACTGCCTCGTCCGTCTCTTCCAGCACTTTGTTGAATAAGCGGTGCAGGTTTGTTTCGGCTTCTTTACTGGGAATGGTGAGCCCGTCTATCTTGAATACTTTGATGCCGTATTCGCGATAGAGGCTGATGAGTGCTTGCGCATCTTTCTGCCAATCGGCAAAATCATTTTGTATGCTGGGATTGAACCAAAGACCGATTTCAATACCTAATTCCTTGCCACGCTTTACGATGGGATGCAAACCACGTGGATACTTTTGCGGATCGGGTTTCCAGTAGTCTTTATTGTCCCAAATGTTCTTGAATGAACCGCGGGCTACAGCTGAATTAGGGCTTTTACCTATTTGCCAGCCATCATCAATCTGGAAATGGGTGATTCCCAGACGGGCGGCGCGTTCCAGTTCTTTCAAACAGAAGGATTCGTTTACTTTTGAGTCCTGGCTACGGTCTCCCCAGGTGTTCATCATAATCATCTCGTCGCGGTCGGCCCGGTAAGTACGTATATTCTTCTGATATGAACGAAGCGCTTGTGGGCGGCTCAGTTCATTTTCTCCGTATATTCCCAATACACATCCGTATGTTTTGGTCCAACGGTCGGGAGTCACGTCTTTCTCGGTAATGCCCAGACCGGTTACTGTAAACTTTCCGAAATCAGTCAGAAAATCCTTTCCTTGATAGGCTAATTGTACCGAAGAGCAGGGAGCCTCTTTTAAAAAGAAGATGCCACAGTTGTCCTCGCCATTAAAGGCAAACAGCAGATTGCCGCGATATCCCAGTTTGCGGTAGGAAATAATCTCTTTCTCGAAAACCAGGTTGTTGTGCCAGTCGGTCACATCGGAAAATTCCACGCTGCGAGCGTGCCAATGTTGTCCTTGGAAATGGAACTGGTCTAGTACAGCGGTTACTTCTTTAGATTTCATGTCTTCGGCGAATTCAATATTCTTCCGGTCGGCTGCACTAACTTCTCTGCCTCCGAAAATACTGTTTACTGTTCCTCTTAAATAGGTGTCGCAGGCTATGGCTGGACAATCATCATAAATACGATATACCCGTTTTATATCTAGCTTCTCCAGGCTGAAAGAAACTTCTACTTTCAGATAAGCGGGAAATATTTTAGTCTCTTTTACGGGAACTACTTTGAGTGAACCGTTTGATGGTTGCGG
>ERZ724504.1075-NODE-1075-length-15298-cov-5.069278_pt1 | contig 15298 bp, 12 predicted proteins | sample MGYA00376037_ERZ724504 | MGnify/ENA primary metagenome ERZ724504 (study PRJEB28724, sample SAMN07190888) | wastewater metagenome | isolation source: influent of sewage treatment plant in Hong Hong | place: USA: Christiansburg, Virginia | collected 2016-03-01 ... | reverse complement strand
CGAACACCTGCCGCTGCTGGCGCGGCTGTGCTGGCATATGAGCCTGCTGCCCGGCCCAGCGCCCACCCACACCACCCCTGGCGCGCTGGCGCACGCCATCCGCATTGGCCTGGTGGATGCCGACGCCGCCTGGAGCGTGGCGCACACCCTGGCCGCACTGGCCGCTGCCGCCTCGCCTGTGCGCGACCGGCTGTCGCCCACCTATTCGCGTCTGGTGCTGGCCACCAGCCGACGCTTTTCCGGCCAGCAGGCGCAGCGCGCCCATCAGGGCGACTACAGCAACGCCGAAGCGCTGGCCGACCTGGAACAACTGGCGGTCGAGCTGGTGGCGATTGCCGGCGAACAGGCCGACCACATGACCCGCGACGACGGCTGGCGCTTTCTGGCCATTGGCCGCCATCTGGAACGGCTGAACCTGCTGTCGATGCAGCTGGGACAAAGCTTTGCCGGCCTTTGGCCACCGCACGGTGCGGCATTTGAGCTGCTGCTGGCACTGTTTGACAGCTCGCTGACCTACCGCAGCTACTACCAGTGCCGCCAGGAAATCCCCGCCCTGCTCGACCTGCTGGTATGCGACGACGGCAACCCACGTGCGCTCAACGCCGTGCTGACCAGCCTGCGCAGCGAACTGGGCGCGCTGCCCAGCCTGCCCGGCACCGCCGAACTGGCCACCCTGCTGCCGGTGCAATGCCCAACGCTGGAAGCGCTGTGCCAGCGCACCCCCTCTGGCCAGTTGGATACCCTGCGCTGTTTCACCCAGCATCTGCAACATGTCAGCGCCAGGCTGTCCGACGAAATTGGCCTGCACTACTTCAACCATAATCCGGCCTGGCAGCCGGACGACCTGATGCCGAGCAGCCGATGCTGAACTTCACCGACAACCGGCCCACCGTGCTGCATATCTCGCACGTCACCACCTACCGCTACGCCAGCCGGGTGGATCTGGCCATGCATCTGCTGCACCTGGAGCCGCTGCGCCGCGCCGACCAGCAGCTGGAAGCGTTTCGCCTGGACATCGACCCGCCGGTCACCCGCAACGTCGCCTCGCTCGACTACTTTGGCAACCCGCAGCATCACCTCACCCTGCACACCCCGCACCACAGCCTGAGCGTGCGCGCCGAAAGCCGGGTGCGTCGCCTGCCCCAGCCTTTCCCGCAAGCCGAGCACAGCCCGGCGTGGGAGTCGGTGCGCGAGGCCATGCGCTTTCAGGCTGGCCAGCCGTTTCAGGCGGCAGCCGAGTATGGGTTTCCGTCTGAGTTCGTGCCGCTGCATCCCGCCTTTGCCGATTACGCCTTGCTGGAGTTCTGGCCTGGCCGCTCCCTGCTGGGGGCCGCCATCGGCCTGACCAGCCGCATTCACCGTGAATTCACCTACGCCACCGCCAGCACCGACCTGGCCACCCCGGCGCTGGAAGCGTTTTACCAGCGTCGCGGCGTGTGCCAGGATTTTTCCCATATCATGATTGCCTGCCTGCGCAGCCTGGGCCTGCCTGCCCGCTATGTCAGCGGCTATTTGCTCACCGAGCCACCGCCCGGCCAGCCGCGCCTGCTGGGCGTGGACGCCAGCCACGCCTGGGTGGCGGTGTACTGCCCACAACACGGCTGGGTGGAGCTTGACCCCACCAACAATATGCTGGCCGGCACCAGCCATGCGGTCATTGCCTGTGGTCGGGACTACGCCGACGTGGCCCCGCTGCGCGGGGTGATTCAGGGCGGCGGCAGCCATACCCTGTCGGTGGCGGTGAGTGTGGTGCCAGAAGAGGAAATGCGCTAAGAAAAATGGCGCTTAACACATGGCAAAAGCGCACTGTGCCGGTTTCCTGCGCGCTCCATGCCACAGGACAGGGTGGCCGCTGCACCGGCCATCACGGCACGGGGCTCATTCTTCGCTGAAAAAATCGGTGTCAATCCTCTTGACCTCGTACACCTCTTTCACCGTGACTCCCAGCTTGTGTTCAATCATGTATTCCGCCAGCTGAGCCCCGTCAATGAGCACCACTCTGGGCTCAATGCGCGAAACATAATCCCGCGCCTCTGCAGAGAAGGTTCCCGTGGTGAGAAAAACGCCCTTTCTGGCCCGCTGACCATGCAGCGCACCAACAAACTTCTGAATTTCAGGACGTCCAACCGTTCCGGCCCAGCGTTTGGCTTGGATATAGATGGCTTCCAAACCAAGACGGTCTTCACTGATAATGCCATCAATACCTTCATCGCCGGTGCGGCCAATGGTCTTGCCGGCTTCCGCCCGATTACGGCCGTAGCCCATCTTCAGAAGAAGCTCAACCACCAGGATCTCGAAGAATGCCGGAGAACATGACTTCACCTGTTCCAGCAGAGCAGTAGCCAACTCACCCTCAATGCTTGCAAAGGCGTGCTCAAGCAATTCTTCAGGCGTTTCAACCACCTCTCGCGCCACAGGCGCACAAGCACAAGAGGTTGTCGGACCGCTTTTTGCTGGTTTGGATAACCCCCGAAAGGCTTTGAACTTCTCGAACTGCTCAAGGACCGCAATCGAAATGTATTCAGGATGACTGGACAGAAAGGCCTTACCTTCCGGGGTGATATGGAACAGGCCTCGCTTGGGCGAATGCAATAATCCGGCTTGTTCCAGATAAACCTTGGCCCACGCCACGCGATTGTCAAAACGGCGTTGTTTTCCGCTTGGAAGCCGTTCCTCGACCTCTTCCGGGGTTAATGCAAAATGCCGCGCCAGAACAGGCCGCACCGCTTTCAAGGCATGATGCTGCTCGTCGCTCACCAGATTCAGCAGGGGGAGCATCAGTGATTGAAAATCTGGAATAGCCATGAATGTCCTGGAGTTTGAAAGTTAAGCCGCGCCAGCGCATGAAGCGCACACGCCCTTTGACAGAGTCAGCTGTTTCTCTCAAGCCGTATATGTAAATGGATTACACCGCATATTCCCTATCTGCCGCAAGCCCAGCCCGCCACTTCCACCCGCCCCCAACTTTAGTCGAATAGACGCCCAGGCCGTGGCCGCCAACAATAGGATCAGCCCTTGTCTGACCTTTGCTGCTGCCTGAAAGCCCTTGCCCATGTTTGCCTGTTCCCGTCTTGTTCTGGCTGCTTTGTGTGTGTCTGCCCTGCCGGCGGCAGCGCTCACCACGGTAGATATTGCCTACCTGGAAGAAACCCGTCCGCCCGTCACCCCGCTGGCCAATCTGGAGCCGCCACCGGCAGATCTGGGCCGGGCTGGGGTCGAGCTGGGCATCCGCGACAATGATTCCACCGGTAAATTTTTACAGCAGCGTTTTCAGCTGCACAGCATTCAACTGCCGGCTGGCGTGCCGGCCAGCGAGTGGATGGCGCGGCTGAGCAAAACCAAGGCACGGCTGGTGGTGTTGAATCTGCCGGCCAGCACGCTGGAGGCGCTGCTCAAGCAGCCGGGCCAGGAAGGCATGCTGTGGTTTAACGCGGGAGCAGCAGACGACCGGCTGCGCCAGAGCGAGTGCAAGCCCAATCTGCTGCACACCCTGCCAGGCCGGGCGATGCAGGCCGATGCGCTGGCGCAGTATCTGGTAGCCAAGCGCTGGAAAAAATGGTTTCTGGTCAGCGGCCCGCAGCCAGAAGATGCCGCCTATGCGGCGGCAATTCGCCGCGCAGCCAAGCGTTTTGGCGGGCAGATTGTCGGTGAGAAAGCCTGGCGCTACAGCCACGATGCCCGTCGCACCGCCCAGGCCGAGGTACCGAGCTTCACCCAGGTAGCCGATCACGAGGTGATGATTGTGGCCGACGAGCGCGGCGATTTTGGCGATTACTTCCCCTACCGCACCTGGCTGCCGCGCCCGGTGGCCGGCACCCAGGGGCTGGTGGCGGCAGGCTGGCACGCCAGCGCCGAGCAATGGGGCGCGGTGCAGCTGCAAAACCGCTTCCGCGCCTACGCCAAGCGGCCAATGCAGGCAGCAGATTACGCCGGCTGGGCGGCGGTGCGCAGCGTGGGTGAAGCGGCAGCGCGCACCCAGTCGGCTGACGCCAAAACCTTGCGCGACTATATCCGCAGCCCGGAATTTGAACTGGCGGCGTTCAAGGGCCGCAGCCTGAGCTATCGCGCCTGGAATGGTGAATTGCGCCAGCCGATGCTGATTGCCCAGCCGCGCGCGCTGGTCAGCCTGTCGCCACAGGAAGGATTTTTGCACCCGAATAGTGATCTGGATACGCTGGGTTTTGATGCGCCAGAAGTGAAGTGCAAGCCGTAACTGATGACTTTTTGTATTGATTTTCCTGACGCCCTGGAGCCACTCCGATGACCCTGTTTCCCCGCCTGGCCTGTTGCGCCGCGCTGCTTGCTGCGCTGCCGGCGCTGGCCGACACCGTGTATGTCTCCAATGAAAAAGACCACACCCTGTCGGTGATCGACAGCAGCAGCATGAAGGTGCTGAAAACCGTTCCGGTGGGCAAGCGTCCGCGTGGCATTACCTTGTCCAAGGACGGTACCCAACTGTATATCTGTGCCAGCGACGACAACACCGTGCAGGTGATGGATCTGGCCACGCTGAAGGTGATTCACAACCTGCCCTCGGGCGAAGATCCCGAGCAGTTTGCCCTGTCGCCGGACGGCAAGCAGCTGTATGTGGCCAATGAAGACAGCAATGTGGTCACCATTATTGATATTCCCAGCCGACGGGTGGCCGGGCAGATTGACGTGGGTGTCGAGCCGGAGGGCATGGCGGTCAGCCCGGATGGGCGCTGGGCGGTGAACACCTCGGAAACCACCAATATGGTGCACTGGATCGACACCCGCACCCGCAAGCTGGTGGACAACACCCTGGTGGACCAGCGTCCGCGTTACGCCCGTTTCAGCGACGACAGCAAGCTGTTGTGGGTGAGCTCGGAAGTGGGTGGCACGGTGTCGGTGATTGATGTGGCCACCCGCAAACGCATCCACACCATCCGCTTTGCCATTCCCGGCATTCCCAAAGACCGTATCCAGCCGGTGGGCATGCGCCTGACCCGCGATGGCCGCTATGCTTTTGTGGCACTGGGCCCGGCCAACCATGTGGCGGTGGTGGACGCCAAAACCTACGCGCCGGTGAAATACCTGCTGGTAGGCCGCCGGGTGTGGCACACCGCGCTGACTGGCGATGAAAAACAGCTGTGGGTGAGCAATGGCATCAGCAATGATGTGTCGGTGATCGATGTGGATAACCTGAAAGTGGTCAAATCCATTGCCACCGGCCGTTATCCGTGGGGCGTGGCGATCAAGCCATGAGCGCCGCACTGGAGGTGTGCGCTGTCAGCCACCGCTATGGTGCGCGGCGGGCACTGGATCAAGTCAGCCTGAGCGTGGCACCGGGTGAGTTTCGCGTACTGCTCGGCCCCAACGGAGCCGGCAAGAGCACGCTGTACGCGCTGCTCACCCGGCTGCTGGCCTGCCAGAGCGGGCAGATTCAGCTGTTTGGCCAGCCTTTGTCCGCCCGGGCGATGGCCGGGCTGGGGGTGGTGTTTCAGCAGCCCACGCTGGATCTGGATCTCACCGTGGAACAGAACCTGGCCTATTTTGCCGCGCTGCACGGCTTGCGTGGCGCGGCACGGCAGGCGCGCATCGACGCCGAACTGGCGCGCATGGCGCTGACGGAACGCCGGCACGAGCGGGTACGCCAGCTGAATGGCGGCCACCGCCGCCGAGTGGAAATTGCCCGTGCGCTGCTGCACCGCCCGCGCCTGCTGTTGCTGGACGAAGCCACCGTCGGGCTGGACATGCCGGCGCGGCGGTTTCTGGTGGAACATGTACACCAGTTGGTACACAAGGAAGGGCTGGCAGTGCTGTGGGCCACCCATCTGATTGATGAAGTGCTGGCCGACGACCAAGTGGCGCTGCTGCATCAGGGCCGGCTGGTGGCGCAAGGCCGGGCTGGCGATCTGCCGCAACAGGCCGGCTGTGCCAGCCTGGGCCAGTGGTTTGACCAACTGACCGGCAAGGAGAACAGCGCATGCCTGTGGCCCTGATTGTATTGCACGCCATTGTCTGGCGCGAGCTGCTGCGCTTCTGGCAGCAGCGCTCGCGCTTTTTTGGCGCGCTGGTGCGCCCGCTGATCTGGCTGGTGGTGTTTGCCTCGGGCTTTCGCGCCGCGCTGGGCCTGTCGATCATTCCGCCCTACGACACTTATATTACCTACGACGTGTACATCACCCCTGGCCTGGTCGGCATGATCCAGCTGTTCAATGGCATGCAGCATTCATTGTCGCTGGTATACGACCGCGAAATGGGCAGCATGCGCGTGCTGCTGACCAGCCCGCACCGGCTATCCTGGCTGCTGGCCTGCCGGCTGCTGGCTGGGGTGGTGGTGTCGGTGGTGCAGGTGTACGGCTTTTTGCTGATTGCCCGGTGGTGGGGGGTGGATATTCCGTGGATCGGCTTTGTCAGCGTGTTGCCGGCGCTGCTGCTCACTGGCCTGCTGCTGGGGGCGGCGGGGATGCTGATTTCGTCGTGGGTAAACCAGATTGAGAATTTTGCCGGGGTGATGAACTTTGTGGTGTTCCCGGTGTTTTTCTTGTCCACCGCGCTGTACCCGCTGTGGAAAATGCAGGAATCCAGCGAGTGGCTGTACTGGGTGTGCGCGGTGAATCCGTTTTCTTCGGCGGTGGAAACCCTGCGCTTTGCCCTGTATGGCCAGCTGGCACTGGAACCGGCACTGATTACCACGGCGTGTACGGCGCTGATGCTGGCGCTGGCCATTCGCGGCTACCGCCCCCGGCAGCGGGCATGAGCGCCGGCCTGCCACAGCGGCATTCAGCGCAGCGGCCTGTAGGGCTGCGGCGTGGCGTCCACCAGCGCCAGGCCGGCATCGCGCCAGCCATCGGTGCCATCGGCAAACCACAGCACCTGGCGGTAACCCAGCGTCAGCGCACGCTTGCCAGCATTCCACGACATCCAGCAGTCGCGCAGGCAGTAAAACACCAGCGGCGTGTCCAGATTACCGGCGCTCAGCCGGGCCAGTTCGCTGGCAAACCAGGCTTCCACGCCCGCTTCCGGCGCGCCCTGGCCCACATTGGGCAGCCACACGCTGCCGGCCAGATTGCGCCGGGGCTGCGCTGGCAGCCAGCGGCTGACGCCATCGGCGTCGTCAATCCGGTTGGCCGGCATCACGTCGATCAGCAACAGGGTGTCCTGCTGCAAACGGGCGGCCAGGGTGATGGCGTCAATGCGCTGGGCACCAGGCAGTTGTTCTGGCGTGGGCGCACGGTAGTGGCTCATCCGGTAGCCGTCGGGCGGCGGCGGCGCGGCATCGCCGGCTTGCCCCAGGCTTGGCAGCAGGCTGGCGGCGCACAGCAGGGAGGCAATAAAGTGACGCATGACGGAGCTCCTGTGCAAACAGACAACAGTTGGCCAGCGTGGGCAAAAGCCGGCAGCTTGCCCATTCGACTTTCGTCGGGGGCGCGGGCAAAATGGTCCGACCGTTTGTCAGATACCCCGGCATTCGACTGGGGACAGCACGCGGGAGGAGACACGCCATCATGAATTTTGCCCCGCAGGTGCGGCGCGGCCACACCACCCTGGCCGACGCTGACGCTGCCGTTGACGAGCTGCACGCCCAGCTCGACCAGCCTGACTGTAGCCTGGTACTGATTTTTGCCTCGCCCGATTACCCACCCGACGCGCTGGCCAGCGCGCTGAACCGGCGCTTTGCCCACACCCTGGTGGTGGGCTGCACCACAGCAGGCGAAATCAGCGCTGGTGGTTATCAGCACCATTCGATTGCCGCCGTCAGCTTTGCGGCACCAGACTTTTGCGCGGTGGCCCAGCGCATCGACGACCTGCCGGGGCTCAGCCTGTCCGACGCGCTGGGCGTGGTGATGGGCGCACGTCACCAGCTGGGCCGGCGCTCGCCGTTTGCCATCGACCGGCGCACCTTTGCCCTGCTGCTGATCGACGGCCTGTCAGCGCGGGAAGAACAGATTGCCAGCCGGCTGTCGCGCGCATTGGGCGATATCCCGATGTTTGGCGGTTCCGCCGGCGACAATATGCGCTTTGAACGCACCGCCGTGCTGGTAGACGGGCAATTTGTCAGCAACGCCGCCGTGCTGGTGCTGGCCAGCACCCGCCACCCGTTTGAGGTGTTCAAATCCGAGCATGCCGCCGGTTACGGCGAGCGGGTGGTGATTACCGAGGCCGACGCCGATCGGCGCATTGTGACCGAAATCAACGCCGAACCTGCCGCCGCCGAATATGCGCGGCTGTTGGGCCTGCCGCCAGAAAAACTCACCCCGCAGGCGTTTGCCGCCCATCCCCTGGTGCTGCAGGTGGGCGGCGTGCCCTATGTGCGCTCGATCCAGCGGGTGAATCCGGACATGAGCCTGAGCTTTTTTTGTGCCATCGACGAAGGGCTGGTGCTGTCCGGCACCCGCTCGCACGACGTGGTGGTCAACCTGGCGCGCACCTTCGAGGGCCTGCGCCAGCGGCTGGGGCCGCTGCAGATTGTGCTGGGCTGCGACTGTATTTTGCGCACCCTGGCCGAACACGACAGCAGCACCCGCAACCGCCTGTCCGACCTGCTGGCCGCCAACCATGTGGTTGGCTTCAACACCTATGGCGAGCAATTCAACGCCATGCACGTCAACCAGACCTTTACCGGCATTGCGATTGGATACGGACTTCCGGCATGAATGATGTCAACAGCAGCGCGCTGCGGCTGGCCGCCCTGGAGCGGGAAAACACCAAGCTGAAAAAAATCAACACCGCGCTGATGCGCCGGGTGGAGCAGGGCCTGGCCGATAACGGCAACTCGTTCACCTTTTTTCAGGTGGCGGTGGAGCTGGAACACCGCATCCAGGAGCGCACCCGCGCACTGGAACAAGCCATGGCCGAGCTGGAAACCGCCAACTTTGCCCTGACCCAGGCCAAGCGCGCCGCGGAAACCGCCCAGGGCCGGCTGGATGTGGCGGTGGACACCATCGCCGACGGCTTTGCCCTGTGGCACCCGGACGACACCCTGGCGCGCTGCAACCGCCGCTTTCTGGATCTGTTTCCCAACCAGCGCAGCATGATCCGCCCTGGCCTGCGCTTTGAAGACTTTCTGGCTGCCGTGGTCAGCGACGGTGGCGTGCTGGAAGCGCGCGACGACCCGTTTGGCTGGCTGCAGCGCCGGCTGGCCTACCACCGCGAACCAGAAGGCAGCCTGATGCTGTCGATGGCCGATGGCACCTGGCAGCGCATCAGCGAACGGCGCACCGGCGACGGTGGCCGGGTGGGCATCTACACCGACATCACCGACATCAAGCGTCAGGAAATGCGCCTGCGTGAAAGCGACCTGGCCGCGCACTCGCTGCTGCTGCAAGCCACGCTCAACAGCATCCGCCAGGGCATCGCCGTGTTTAACCCGGATGGCGCGCTGCTGGCGTGGAACCACCGTTTTTCCGACCTGATTGGCCTGTCGCCGCAGGCGCTGAGCGTGGGCCGGCGCATCAGCGCCCGCGAACGCACGCTGTGCTGCCCGCTATCGGGCGCGCTGGAAATGGCCGGCACCCGTGGCCGCACCCTGGAAGTGCAGTACAACCCGATGCCGGATGGCGGGTTTGCCATGACCTACACCGACATCAGCGAACGCAAGGCCGCCGAGCAGGCACTGCGTGACAGCGAAGCCAAGATGCGGCTGATTACCGACGCGCTGCCGGCGCTGATTGCCTACGTGGACAACCAGCAGATTTACCGCTTCACCAACCAGGGCTACGAAGACTGGTTTGGCATCCCGCGCCGCGACATCAATGGCCGCCCAATGCGCGACGTGCTCGGCCCGCGCTTGTTTGATGGCCGCCGGCATTATGTCGAACGGGCGCTGGAAGGGCGCGCCTCGGTATTCGAGCTGGAGCTGCCGGCCCCCCGGCGCAATATCGAATTCGCCAAGGCGACGTTCATTCCGCACTTCGACCCCGACCACGGCGGTGTGCTGGGGTTTTTTGCCCTGATTCAGGACATCACCGACAGCCGTCGCGCCGCCCAGGCACTGGAACACGCCAAAGAACAGCTGGAACAACGGGTGGCCGAACGCACCATCGAACTCAGCCACACCAACACCCGGCTGCAAGAAGCCATCCACGCCGCCGAAGAAGCCCAGCGCAGCAAAACCCGCTTTTTTGCCGCCGCCAGCCACGATCTCCTGCAGCCGCTGAACGCCGCCCGGCTGTTTCTGGCCTCGCTGGCCGGCCAGCCGCTGCCACCCGCCGCCGCCCGGCTGGCCGACAACGCCGGTGCCTCGCTGGAAGCGGTGGACGACCTGATCAACACCCTGCTGGAAATCTCCCGACTGGACGCCGGCGCGGTGGAAACCGACAAGCGCCACTTTCCGCTGGCCGCCCTGCTCGACCAGCTGGGCACCGAATTTGCCCCGCTGGCCGAAGCGCGCGGGCTGTCGCTACGGGTGCGCAGCTGCAGCGCCATCGTGCACAGCGACTGGGTGCTGCTGGGCCGGGTGTTGCGCAACTTCTTGTCCAACGCCATCCGCTACACCCCGCGCGGCAGCCTGCTGCTGGCCTGCCGGCGCATTGACGGCGGCGTGCGCATCGGCGTGTGGGACCAGGGCGCGGGCATTCCAGCCGACAAGCTGCCCAGCGTATTTGGCGAATTCATCCGCCTGTCCGAGCACAGCAGCATGTGCCACAAGGGCATGGGCCTGGGGCTGGCCATTGTGCATCGCCTGGCGCGGGCACTGGATCACCGCCTGCATGTGCGCTCACAGTTTGGCCGGGGCTCGTGCTTTGCCATCGACGTGCCATATGGCCGCCCGGCCGCCGTGCAGTTCGACGCGCCACGCGACGACCCCGTCACCGCCAGCCAGCCGCCCGCCGTGGCCGAAGGCGCGCGGCTGCTGCTGATCGACAACGACCCGGCCATTCTGGAAGGCATGGTCACCCTGCTGGAAGACTGGCGCTACCAAACCCTGGCCGCCCCCAGCGCCGACGCCGCCATCACCCTGCTCGACGCCCACGGCCTGATGCCCGACGCGATTCTGGCCGACTACCACCTGGACGACGGTGCCACCGGCAGCGAAGCCATCCAGCGCATCTGCCAGCATCTGGGCCAGAACGTGCCCGCCGCGCTGATTACCGCCGACCACAGCGCCGAACTGCGCCAGGCCGCCGAACAGGCCGGCTGGGCCTGGCTGGGCAAACCGGTGCGCCCGGCCCGGCTGCGCGCCTTGCTTAGCCATGTGCTGCGTGATGTGGGGGAGAAGCCGCAAGGCAACTAGCCCGCGCCCAGCATCCGCGCGAAGTTTGGGATGCCGCGCAACCAGGCCGGCACACGCGTTGCCCCACTCTCCTCCTGGCGATAGCCCGCAACGCACGCCGGCCTCAGCACATTCGCCTTGCCATCCCGGCAAACAGTGACGATAATCCGGGCACCATGCAGGAGAGAGTGGCCGCAATCAGGCCGCCGCCGAAGGCGCAAGCGCACCCGCAATCGCTCAGGCTAAAGGACTGTATGGTATCCGGCCCGTGTCACGGGCCGACCAACTCTGGAGAGCGCCGGCTTGGGCCGGACACCGAAGGGGCTAACGGCATCCTGCGGCGGCACTGCGCCGCCCGTGCCGGAAAATCTCAGGTAATCAGGACAGAGGGGTGTTGCTTGCTGCCCATACACCCCGCTAGGACCCTGAACCATGGCCGATACCGCCCTGCATACCCCGCTTTACGCCGAACACGTTGCCGCTGGCGGCAAGATTGTTGATTTTGCCGGCTGGGCGCTGCCCATTCATTACGGCTCGCAACTGAAAGAACACGAAACCGTGCGTAGCGACGCCGGCATGTTCGACGTCTCGCACATGACCGTGGTGGACCTCACTGGCGCTGACGCCAAAGCCTATCTGCAAAAGCTGATCGCCAACGATGTGGACAAGCTGGGTTTTGTCGGCAAGGCACTGTACGCCGGCATGCTCAACCCGCAAGGCGGCGTGATTGACGATCTGATTGTCTACCTCACTGACTGGGGCTACCGCGTGGTGGTCAACGCCGCCACCCGCGCCAAAGACCTGGCCTGGATGCAAGCGCAAACCGCCGGCTTTGCCGTCGAATTGAACGTGCGCGATGACCTCTCCATGCTGGCCATCCAGGGCCCGAACGCCCGCGCCAAAGTGGCCGCCGCCCGCCCGCAACTGGCCGAGCTGATCCAGTCGCTGAAGGTGTTTCAGGGCGTGCCGGTGGCTGACTGGTTTGTCGCCCGCACCGGCTACACTGGCGAAGACGGCCTGGAAATCATGCTGCCCGACGCCGATGCCCCGGCCTTCTGGCGTGAGCTGCTGGCCGCTGGCGTGGCCCCCACCGGCCTGGGCGCGCGCGACACCCTGCGCCTGGAAGCCGGCATGAATCTGTACGGCCACGATATGGACGACACCATCAGCCCGCTGGCTGCCGGCATGGGCTGGACCCTTGCCTGGGAACCGGCCAGCCGTGATTTCATTGGTCGCGCCGCGCTGGAAGCCGAACGCGCCGCTGGCCCAACCATGAAGTAGGTGGGCCTGCTGCTGGAAAGCCGTGGCGTGCTGCGCGAAGGCATGGCGGTGAATGTGGCCGGCGGTGTCGGCGTGATCACCAGCGGCACTTTCTCGCCCACGCTGAAACTGTCGATTGCCATTGCCCGCGTGCCGGCCAGTGTGGGCGACAGCGCCGAAGTGGATTTGCGTGGTGTGCCCACCACCGTGCGCGTGGTCAAACTGCCATTTGTGCGCAATGGCAAACCGGTTTGCGCCTGATTCATTTATCATCACGAGAGCGAGGCGTGTGCGCGCCGCGTTCCGGGTCACCCCATCTGAACTGATTTGCCAAGGAGTAATTCATGAGCCTGATTCTCAACGACCTGAAGTATAACGACAGCCACGAATGGGTGCGCGTTGACGCCGATGGTCAGGTCACCGTGGGCATTACCGACCACGCCCAGCAAGCCCTGGGTGATGTGGTGTTTGTTGAACTGCCGGCAGTGGGCACCGAGCTGTCCACCGGTGCCAGCGCTGGCGTAGTGGAATCGGTCAAGGCCGCCTCCGATATCTACAGCCCGCTGGATGGCGTGGTGACCCAGATCAACGAATCGCTGAGCCTCAATCCGGAACTGGTTAACAGCGACACCTACGGTGAAGGCTGGATGTTCCGTCTGCAACTGAGCAACCCGGCCCAGCTGGACAATATGCTCGACGCCGCCGGCTACGCCGAAGCCATCGGCGGCTGATCGCCCTGCCTGCCCCCTGCCGCTCGGCAGGGGGCAGGCAGGCCCCTTGCACTCCCCCGGAATTTCGCACACATGACCACGCTGACTGAACTGGAAAACCACGACGGTTTTATCGAACGCCATATTGGCCCGTCGAATGCCGACATTGACGCCATGCTTGCCACCATTGGCGCACAATCGCTTGACCACCTGGTGGCGCAAACCGTGCCCGCCAGCATTCTGCTGGAACAAGACATCCCGCTGCCGGCACCGCGCGCCGAGCACGAAGCGCTGGCCGAGCTCAAAGCCCTGGCCCAGCAAAACCGCCTGAGCAAGACCTTTATCGGCATGGGTTACGCCGACACGCTGACCCCGGCGGTGATCCTGCGCAATGTGATGGAAAACCCCGGCTGGTACACCGCGTATACCCCGTATCAGGCCGAAATTGCCCAAGGCCGTCTGGAAGCGCTGCTGAACTATCAGCAGGTAATCATCGACATGACCGGCTTGCCGCTGGCCAATGCCTCGCTGCTGGACGAAGCCACCGCCGCCGCCGAAGCCATGACCATGGCGCGCCGGGTGTCCACCAGCAAGAGCAACCGCTTTTTTGTTGATAGCCAGATCTGGCCGCAAACCCTGGATGTGCTGAAAACCCGCGCCGAGCCGTTTGGCTTTGAACTGGTGCTGGGTGAACCAGCCGATGCCGCTGGTGCCGAGGTATTTGGCGCGCTGTTCCAATACCCGAACGCCCGTGGCGAAGCCCATGAGCTGAGCGCAGCGATTGCTGCGGTCAAGGCGCAGGGCGGCGTGGCCGTGCTGGCTGCCGATTTGCTGGCGCTGGCGCTGCTGAAGTCGCCGGGTGAGCTGGGTGCCGACATCGCCCTGGGCTCGGCGCAGCGCTTTGGTGTGCCGCTGGGCTTTGGCGGCCCGCACGCGGCGTTTTTTGCCTGCCGCGACGAATACAAGCGCGCCATGCCCGGTCGCATCATCGGCGTATCCATCGACGCCAACGGCGGTCAGGCGCTGCGCATGGCGCTGCAAACCCGCGAGCAACACATCCGCCGCGAAAAAGCCAACTCGAACATCTGTACCTCGCAAGTGCTGCTGGCCAATATGGCCGGCCTGTACGCCGTGTACCACGGCGAAGCCGGCATCCGCCGCATCGCCGGCTATGTGCACCGTCTGGCCGACCTGTTTGCCGCTGGCGTGCGCGCCCACGGCGGCACCGTGGTTAACCAAAGCTGGTTCGACACCGTGCTGGTGGCCACTGGCCCGCGCACCGACGCCGTGCTGGCCGCCGCCGAAGCCGCCGGTTACACCCTGCGCCGGGTGGACGACAGCACCGTGGGCGTGGCTTTCCACGAAGCCGCCAGCCGCGCCGACGTGGCCGCGCTGACCCAGCTGTTTACCGGCCAGTTGGTGGACATCGACGCGCTGGACGCCAGCGTGACCGACGCCATCCCGGCCAGCCTGGCGCGCGCCTCACGCTTCCTGACCCACCCGGTGTTCAACACCCACCACAGCGAAACGGAAATGCTGCGCTACCTCAAGCGCCTGCAAAACCGCGACCTGGCGCTGGATCACTCGATGATCTCGCTGGGCAGCTGCACCATGAAGCTGAACGCCACCAGCGAGATGATCCCGGTCACCTGGCCGGAATTCGCCGGCCTGCACCCGTTTGCCCCGCGCGAACACGCCGCCGGCTACCTGGCGATGATCGACAGCCTGTCCGAACAGCTGAAAGCCATCACCGGCTTTGACGCCATCTGCATGCAGCCCAACTCCGGCGCGCAGGGCGAATACGCCGGCCTGCTGGCCATCCGCCGCTATCACGCCAGCCGTGGCGACGCCCAGCGCACGGTGTGCCTGATCCCCAAATCCGCGCACGGCACCAACCCGGCCACCGCGCAGATGATGGGCATGCAGGTGGTGGTGGTCGCCTGCGACGACAACGGCAATGTGGACGTGGCTGACCTGAAGGCCAAGGCCGAGCAATACAGCGCCACGCTGGCCTGCCTGATGATCACCTACCCGTCCACCCATGGCGTGTTTGAAGAAGCCATGCGCGACATCTGCGACACCATCCACGCCCACGGCGGCCAGGTGTATATGGACGGTGCCAACCTCAACGCCCTGGTGGGCTTGGTGC
>ERZ724504.1072-NODE-1072-length-15310-cov-5.898591_pt1 | contig 15310 bp, 13 predicted proteins | sample MGYA00376037_ERZ724504 | MGnify/ENA primary metagenome ERZ724504 (study PRJEB28724, sample SAMN07190888) | wastewater metagenome | isolation source: influent of sewage treatment plant in Hong Hong | place: USA: Christiansburg, Virginia | collected 2016-03-01 ... | reverse complement strand
CGAACAGGCTCACCCGGTTGAGCGTAAAGCCCCAGGCCCACGATGCAAACAAGGTCGCCGCCAGCGTCAGCGTGACCGCCGCACCCACGATCACCGCCTCGCGCCAGCCCAGCGCAAAGAACACCAGCAGCACCACGGCCGAGGTCGCGAAGACCAGCTTGCCGATCAGCTTGTCGGCTTTTTCAGTGGCGGTGGCGCCGTAGTTGCGGGTCACCGCCACCTCGACGCCGGCCGGCACGATGCTGCCTTTAAGCAGCTCGATGCGGCGAATCACGCCCTCGGCCACGTCGGCCGCGTTCTCGCCGGGCTTCTTGGAAATGGACAGGGTGACCGCCGGAAAACGCTCGCGGCCCAGCGCCTCCGCCTGCGGCGAGCCCTTGCCGACGCCATGCCATACATAGCGCGAGGGCTGGTCGGGGCCGTCGACAATCGTGGCCACATCGGCCATCGTCACCGGCCGTCCGCCGGACACACCAACCACCAGCCGGCGCACGTCGTCGGCGCTTTCGATGTAGGTGCCGGTCTGCACCAGCACCTCGCGGTTGTTGCCGGTGAGCGTGCCGCTCGGCTGGGACGCGTTGGCGAGCAGCAGCGCGCCTTTCAGATCCTGCGGGGTGAGCCCGAAACCGTTCATCCGCCCGGCGTCCATCAGCACCCGCAGCACATGGCCGGGGCCGCCGATGGTGACCACGTCCCGCGTGCCTTTTACGCGCTTGAGCTCCACCTCCACCGCCCGCCCGACCTGCTGCAGCTCGAAGGCCGAACGGGCCGGATCGCGGGTCCACAGCGTGAGCGCGGCAATCGGCACGTCGTCGATGCCCTTGGGCTTGATCACCGGCTCAGCCACGCCCAGCGCGGGAGAAATCCAGTCCCGGTGGCTATGGATGGTGTCGTAGAGGCGCACGATCGCGTCCTGGTTCTTGACCCCCACCTTGAACTGCACGGTGATCACCGCCATGCCGGGGCGCGATACCGAATACACGTGATCCATGCCGGCGATGCGCGACAGCACCTGCTCGGCCGGCCGGGCCACCAGCGATTCCACGTCCTTGGCCGAGGCGCCCGGAAAAGCCACCATCACATCGGCCATGGTCACGTCGATCTGGGGCTCTTCTTCCTTGGGCGTGACGATCGTGGCAAACACGCCCAGGAGCAGCAGCACCAGGGCCAGGAGAGGGGTGAGCGCGTTACGCTGGAACAGCGCCGCGATGCGTCCGGAAATTCCCATGGCTCAGCGCGCCTGGCGGCTCGGGCGGCCGGCCTGACTGACACTCAGGCCGGCACGCACCGGGTCGAGGGCGATGGTCTCGCCGCCCGCCAGCCCGGCCAGCACCTCGACGGCACCATCCGGCAAGGGGCTGCCCACGCGCAGCTGGCGCAGGCTGAAACCGCCCACGCCGTCTGCCACATAAACACCGGTAAGCTCGCCGCGACGCAGCACGGCCGCAGCCGGAATGGCCAGTCGCGGCGCATCGCCAAGTACAAAATGCACCCGCACCGCCATCCCCGGCACCACGCCGGACGCATCCGCCGGCAGGCTCACGCGGACCCGCGCCGTGTGGGTGCGGGGGTCGGCCGAGGGCAGCACGGTCACCGCCAAGGCATCCAGCCAGCGACCGCTTTCCGGGAATTCGAGCCTGGCCTTGAGCCCGGCCCGGCCGAGTTCGGCAAGGCGGGATTGGGGCACATCGGCCACCGCGCGCAGGCTGCCCGGTTCGTAGAGGACAAACAGCGGCCGGCCCGGCTGGGCCATCTCCCCGACTTCGGTGAGACGCTGGGCGACGATGCCGCCGAGCGGCGCCGTGACCGTTGCAAAACCGCGCGACGCATCCACCTGGGCACGCCCGGCCTCGGCGGCCTTGTGCTGCGCCGCCGCCGCATCGAAAGCAGCCTGGGCCTGGTCAAGGCCGGCCGCGCTGATGAAATTGCGCGCCCGGAGGCTGCGCGAGCGCTCGAGGTTGGCGCGGGCATCCACGAGCCGGGCCTGGGCGGCGGCCACGTTGGCGGTGGCACCGGCCACGGCCTGGTCGGCCTCGCGGGTATCGATGCGCATCAGCACATCGCCCTGGCGCACGCGGGCGCCGGCATCCACCCGCACCTCCAGCACCCGCCCCTGCACCTGGGCCGCAACGGTGGCCTGGCGCACGGCCTCTATCGTGGCCTCGCTGGCATAGGTTTGCGCACGCGGCTGCAGGCCAACACGAAGGGTTGGAATGGTGCCGCGCTCATCCGCGCCAAAGGCCTGGACGGACGACAGCACAAGGGCCGCCGAAAGCAGGCAGGAAGAGACACTGAAACGGAAGGGGAAATGGCATCGATGCATAATATAAGAATACTCTAATATTGCGCATCGTCAAGATTGGCTGACGGACGAGACGGCCCGTCGGCACAACGGGCGCGGAAAAATCAGCGCAAAAGCGTCAGGCCGCCATGTCCAGCCGGGCCCGGCGACGCACCACGCCTTCAACGCAGCGCCCGCCGTCGAGGAAGACCAGATCAGGAAAAGCCAGCATGCGTGCAATGGCGATGCCGCGCCCGTGGGGCTCGACGGAGCGGGCCGGATTGAGGTTGAGATAGGGCGCGGGATCGAAGCCGTCGCCCTGGTCGCGAATCAGGAAGCGCACCTCACGCGGGCGACATTCAATTCGCAGGTAGGCAAAGCGCGCCAGGTTTTCAGGCGCGTCGAGCAAACGCTCGACCTCATTACGCCAGACGCCCGTCGTCATCAGCCGGCCCTTGCGCTCGAAGCCCAGGCCCAGGTTGCCATGCTCGACCGCATTGAGCATCAGCTCGGACAGGGCGATCTGCACCATCTCGGCTTCGGGGCACAACCCGGCCACCAGCTGCGACAAGCCGGTGACGTCTTCCAGCGTACGAAACGGAAAGCAGCCACCCGACGGCGCATTCACACCACCTGACGGCAAGGCCAGCGCGGCCCCCAGGGCTTTTTCATCGAAGGGTTTGACGAGAAACCCGGAGACGCCCGCATGCAGGCCGGTCTCGACCGCCAACAGATCCTCGGCCTCCACCAGCAGCGTGACCGGCAACCCGGCTTCCTTGAAGGGCGTCAAAAGATCAAGACTACCCGTGCGGGAACAGGCATCCACGATCACCCGCTCGACCGGCAGCCGACCAGTTGCAAGATACCCGCCCGCCTCGGCCGTGCCGAGACGCTCGCAGGCATAGCCGGCAGGCACCAGCAAACTTTCGAGTAACTCCGCCAACCGGGGATCATCTCCCACCAGCCAGATGCGACACGCCATCGAACCCCAGCCTTCCACTATCTACAAGTCAGGCGCGGTGCCATCAGGCACCCGCCGCATAAACCGCCATGGCATGCACAACGCCGGCATCCTCGCCCACCACCGCAGCCAGCTCGATCCGGCAGTCGGGGTGCTTGGCCTGCGCGGCCTCGATCAGCACCGGCACGTCTTTTTTGAGATGGCCACCCCGGGCCACGAAAAGCGGCACGACGCGCAGCACCCTGGCCCCCGCCGCCGCGGCCGTATCGACCGCATCGGCCAGCGTCGGCTCCATGAACTCCAGAAAGGCGACGCTCACCGCCACGTCCGGCCGCAAGCGCTGCACTTCGGCGGCAACCTGCCGGGCCGGCACAGCCCATTCCGGATCACGCGCTCCGTGGGCAAACAGCACAATAGCTTCCTGGGACATCGCTAAACTCCTCATACACACCCCGCGAGCCGGCCGCGCACGCAAGCGCACGCCCGAACCCCGCCAGCCCACAAGGGCAAGGCCACCGCGGGTGAAACAAAATTAATCTTTACAAGATGTTAAACCGTGCGATGAGCCATCCATGCTCAAATTCGCCTCCACGTTCAACTTCCTGCCGCCATGTGTGACATAGTCCCGCCCAATCGACATTTCGTTCCTCAAGTCCTGCTGACGGCCATTTTGCTAGGCTTTGGCCCGACGCTTGCCCAGGCCCAGCTGCGTCCGGAAGCCGTTCCCGGCGGCGTCGCGGAAATCGCCGTCGCTGCAGCCGGCGCCCCCCGTCCGGAGGTGCGCTTCGGCGGGCGTCCGGTGCTACTGCAGCAGCGCAAAACGGGCTGGTACGCCCTGGTCGGCCTGCCTCTCGACACGCCGGTGGGCGAGCAAAAACTGGATATCGGGCTAAACGACAGCAGCCGCCCGCTGCCCTTCCAGGTGGCCGCCAAGGACTACCCGGTGCAAAAACTCAAGATCGCCAACCAGAAAATGGTGACGCCAGACCCGGAGCAACTCGCCCGCATCAACGCCGAGCGCGACCGCCAGATCAGCATCCGCAGCCAGTTTCGCGAAGTGCCGGTGCCCCGCACCGACCTCGCCCTGCCGGCCGATGGTCGCCTGTCGAGCCGCTTCGGGCTGCGCCGGGTCTTCAACGGCGAACCACGCGCGCCCCACACCGGGCTCGACGTCGCGGTGCCCACAGGCACGCCGATCCGCGCCCCCGCCGACGGCGTGGTCACGCTCATCGACGATTTCTACTTCAACGGAAAAACGGTGTTCGTGGATCACGGCCAGAGCTTCGTCAGCATGGTCTGCCACCTGGACAAAGCCAGCGTGGAAGCCGGCCAGACGGTGCGCCGCGGCGAAGTCATCGGCCAGTCGGGCAGCAGCGGACGCGCCACCGGACCGCACCTGCACTGGAGCGTCTATCTCAACGGCGCGGCCGTCGATCCAGCGCTCTTCATCGGGCCGCAGCCAGCACGTTGAGCACCCGCGCCGCCGCAAACAGCCCGATGGTCGCGGTCACCGTCACCACCGAGCCGAAGCCGGCGCAATTGAGCCCCGCCGGCCCGCCGACCGACACCTCGCAGGCCACGTCGGTGGGCGGATAGCGCAGCGGCTCGGCGGAATACACCGCCTCCACGCCAAACTTTCTCCGCACATCGCGGGGAAAACCGCAGTTCTGGCGCAACTGCCGGCGCACCTTGGCCAACAGCGGATCCTGCTCGGTGCGCGACAGGTCATCGACGCGGATCTGCGTCGGATCGATCTGCCCGCCGGCGGCGCCGCAGGTGACCAGCGGCACGCCGGCCTCGCGGCAAAAAACCACCATCGCCACCTTCACCCGCACCGCGTCGATGGCGTCGATCACGCAATCGAAGCCGGCGCCGAGGAGTTCGGCAACGTTGTCGGCGCTCACGAAATCATCCACCACCGTCACCCGGCACTCCGGGTTGTAGGACGCGATGCGCTCGCGCATGGCCTCCACCTTGGCCTGGCCGAGGGTCGCGTCGGAAGCGTGGATCTGCCGGTTGATGTTGGACTCGGCCACATGGTCGAGGTCGATCAGGGTCAGGTTGCCGATGCCGCTGCGCGCCAGCCCCTCGACCGCCCACGACCCCACGCCGCCGATGCCCACCACGCAAACCCGCGCATCGGCCAGCCGCGCCCGTCCGGCCTCCCCGTAAAGGCGGGCAATGCCGCCAAAGCGGCGGGTATCGTCGGGGGCGGAGGTGTCGGAGGTTTCCATGGCGGCGCACATTCAGTCGAGGCGCGCAAATATAACCGAGAGGGCGATAATCACGGCCATTCATCCTCCCGCCGAAAGCGCCATGCCCCGCTACACCCACATCCTTTTCGACCTCGACGGCACCCTCATCGACTCGGCCCCGGCCATTCTCGCCAGCTTTCGCAATGCCTTCGCCAAAGCCGGCATCGCGCCCGTAGTGGCCATCGACGAAAGCATCATCGGCCCGCCGCTCCTCGAAACCCTGCAGATCCTCAGCGGCAGCCACGACAAGGCCCTGATCGACACCCTCGCCAACGGCTTCAAGGCCGGCTATGACAGCGAAGGCTACAGGCAGACCGCCGCCTACGCCGGCGTGGGCGACATGCTCGAGCGCCTGAAAAACGCCGGCCTGTCCCTGTCCATCGCCACCAACAAGCGCATCCTCCCCACCCGCCTGATCCTCGATCACCTGGGCTGGAGCGCGTATTTCGACCACCTCTACGCCCTCGACCTCTTCGAGCCCCGCCTGCCGAACAAGGCCACGATGATCGCGCGCCTCATGACCGACCACGCATTGCCCGCCGACAGCTCGATCTACATCGGCGACCGCAGCGAAGACGGCAAATCGGCCGACGCCAACACGCTGCCCTTCATCGCGGCAACCTGGGGCTACGGCAGCCTTGAGCCTGACGACATGGCCAGCCACTGGCTTACGGCCAGGACTCCCCCGGAACTGGCGGACACGCTCCTGGCGGACTGAGCCTCCGGCGCGTCTGCGCCGTCTGTCCGACAACCGCGTGGCAGCCCGGATCTGGGCCACTTTTCCGGGCCTGTTCGCATCTTTCAGGGGTGTCGTCGACTGCTAGCATGGGGCGCTATCATCGATGACATATGGTATCCACCCATGCAGAGCCCCAGCTCAGCCAGGCTTGATACAGCGTCTGCGCACAACGACGTCGACAAGACCATTGCCTACACGGTCAGTCTCGGCATCGCCTGCTTCAACGCCGGACGGCTTGCCGATGCGCAAGCCCTCTTCGATGCAGTGCTCCAGTTGCGGCCACTACACGTCGAGGCAAACTACCGTTGCGCCCTGCTGCAGATGCAGGCCGGCGCCTTGGAAACCGCCCTGGAGTTTCTGGCCCGAGCCTGCGAGGCCGAGCCCAGCAAGGGCGAGCTGTGGATCGCCATCGCCGACTGCCTGCTGCACCTGGCGCGCTACGCCGAAGCACGGAACGTCCTAGAGACGGCGCTGGCCGCCGGACTCGATCATCCTCGCACCCCGGCCCTGCTCGAAGCCGCGCGGGCAGGGCAAAACGCCACGACGCCCGCTCCGGCCTCGCCCGCAGACCCGCTACTCCCCCACCTGCGCGAACTGGTCAAAAAAAGTGTCCGCCGTGTCGCGCTGCGTCGAAAGGTCCGGCCTTCGGCCAGCCCGGAACTCCAGGTACCCGTCGCAGCCCGGAACTGGGCGACCCTGGAAGAAACCGCGCTCCAGTGCCTCACCCGGCATCCGGAACTCGGCAAGGACTGGGACTTGCTGGGCGTGGCCCTCCTGCAGCAAGGCCGCCACGAAGCAGCCCGGATCGCCTTCGTCCGGGCCAGCGAAATTCTGCCGCGTGACGCCGAAACCTGGGACCACCTGGGCGTCGTCGAGCGCATCTCGGGCGATCTCGCCGCCGCGGAAAAATGCTTTGCCCGCAGTCTGGCGCTCCTGCCCGCGCGCCCGGAAACCTGGGTCAACCGCGGCAACCTGCAAATAGATCAAGCCAAGTTCGACGCAGCCCTCGGCAGTTTCCAGCGCGCCCTGGAATTGCAGCCCGACAGTGTCGAGGCCATCGGCAATCTCGGCAATGTGCTGCGGAACCTGGGTCGGCTTGACGAAGCGGCCGATCAGTGCAAGCGGGCCCTCGCCCTCAGGCCCGACCTGGCGGAAATCCACTGCAATCTCGGCAACGTGCAGCGCGACCTCGGCCAATTCGACGCGGCCATCGCCAGCTACCAGCGCGCGCTGGACCTCAATCCGGCACTTGCGGAAGCTCATGGCGGCCTCGGACGCGCCTTCGTGGACAGGGGCCGGCTCGAAGAAGCGCTGAGCAGCTATGAGCAAGCCGTCCGGCTGCGGCCCGAGCTTCTGGACGTGCACAGTAATCTGCTCAACACCATGAACCACATAGACCGCCTCTCTCCGGCTCAGAATCTGGATGCCGCGCGCAGATTCGGCCAGCAGGCCACGCGGCGAGTCCGCCGGGCCTTCACAGAGTGGGCAGCGCCAGCGCCCGACGGCGTGCTGCGGGTCGGGCTCGTGTCGGGCGACCTGCGCCAGCATCCCGTCGGCTATTTCCTTGAAAGCGTGCTGGCACACTGCCCGCCAGGCCGGATCGAGCTGCACGCCTATTCCACCTTCGACCAGGACGACGCCGTGAGCGCACGCCTGCGCCTCCACTTCGCCTCCTGGACCTCGCTCAAGAGCATGGACAACGAAAGCGCGGCGCAACGCATCCACGCCGACGGCATTCACATACTGCTCGATCTGTCCGGGCACACCGCCCGCAGCCGGGTGCCCCTCTTCGCCTGGCGGCCGGCTCCGGTCCAAGCCAGCTGGCTGGGGTATTTCGCCACAACCGGCCTGGCCGAAATGGACTACCTGCTGGCCGACCCCCAGGTGGTGCCCGAAGGCGAAGAGACGCACTTCACCGAGAAAATCTGGCGTCTGCCGGAAACCTATCTTTGCTTCACGCCTCCCGATGAAGCACTCGACGTAACCACCCTGCCAGCCCTCCGTGAAGGCTGCATGACCTTCGGCAGCTTCAATAACCTGATCAAGCTCAATGACCGGGTCACCGCGCTGTGGGCGCGCATCCTGCAGGGCGTACCGGGCTCCCGGCTCTTTCTCAAGACTGCCCTTCTTGATGACCCGACAAGCCGGGACATCATCCGCCGCCGCTTCGAGGCCCTCGGCATTGAGCCCGCTCGCCTGATCCTGGAAGGACGCGCGCCCCGTGCGGAACTGCTGGCCTGCTACAACCGGATGGACATCGCCCTCGACCCCTTTCCTTATCCGGGCGGAACAACCAGCGTCGAAGCATTGTGGATGGGCGTGCCTGTGATCACGCGCCGGGGCAGCCACTTCCTGTCCCACGTGGGAGAAACCATCGCTCACAACGCCGGGCTCGCCGACTGGATCGCCGCCGACGACGACGCCTACGTGGCCCTCGCCATCGCCCGCAGCCGGGATCTGCCCGCGCTGGGCGCACTCAGGGAAGGCCTGCGACGACAGGTCCTGGCCTCTCCGGTGTTCGATGCCCCACGCTTCGGCGAACACTTCATCACAGCCCTCCACGGCATGTGGCAGGACAAACTAGGTCGCTCCGGAGGCGCAACATGATTCCCACCACCCTGATCACCGGCGGCGCCGGCTTTATCGGCTCCCACCTGAGCGAACGGCTGGTTGCGGCAGGAGAAGAAGTCCTGTGCCTCGACAATTTCTACACCGGCACCAAGGACAACATCCGGCACCTCCTCAACTGCCCCAACTTCGAACTCATCCGGCACGATATCTGGCTGCCCGTCTACATCGAGGTCAACCGCATCTTCAACCTGGCCTGCCCGGCGAGCCCGGTGCATTATCAGAACGACCCGGTCTCCACCACCAAAACCTCCGTCCTGGGCGCGATCAACATGCTTGGGCTGGCAAAGCGGCGCCGGGGGCGAATTCTCCAGGCGTCCACATCCGAGGTGTATGGCGACCCGCAACGCCACCCTCAGCGCGAAGACTACTGGGGCCACGTCAACCCGATAGGCAAACGCGCCTGCTACGACGAAGGCAAGCGTTGTGCCGAAACCCTGTTCTTCGACTACCACCGCCAGTTCGGGGTGGACATCCGGGTCGTGCGCATCTTCAACACCTATGGCCCGCGGATGCACCCGCGCGACGGCAGGGTAGTCAGCAATTTCATCGTCCAGGCTCTTCGCGGGGAACCCATCATGCTCTATGGCGACGGCACCCAGACCCGTTCGTTCTGCTATGTGGATGATCTGGTGGACGGACTGATCGCGATGATGAACCAGGGCGAACTGATCGGCCCGGTCAATCTCGGCAACCCCGCCGAATTCAGCGTCCGTGAACTGGCCGAGATGGTGCTGCGACTCACCGGCTCCAAGAGCCAACTGGTTTTCGGCCCGCTTCCCCCCGACGATCCCGTGCGCCGCCAGCCGGACATCGCGCAGGCCCAGGAGAAACTGGCGTGGACGCCGAAGGTGTCCCTGGAAGACGGGTTAAAGGAAACCATCAACTATTTCAGGAAGCTGCTGAATCCATGAACTCCGCAATCGCGCCCCGCCCCCTCGTGCACACCTGCCCCGTCTGTGCCGGCACCCTCGCACTGCCCTTCTTCGACGGCGGAGAACACCCCCTGGCCACCCTTGGCTGGCCCACCAGCGCGGACGAGGCCGTTCATATGCCGCGCCTGCCCCTCCGGTTCGTCCAGTGCCCGGCCTGCAGTCACGTCTGGAATACCGCGTTCTCCTATGACGCCGTTCCCTACAAAAGCAACCCCAACCGCATGTTCAACAGCGGGCAGATCTGGCGCGGCCACCTGGCAGACACCCGTGACAGACTCCTTGCACGCCTCCCCGACTCGCCTACCGTGGTGGAGATCGGCTGTGGCGAGGGGCATTTTCTCCGCGGAGTGTCCGAAACTCTTGGCGGACGCGGCCGCTTCATCGGCTTCGACCCCAACGCCAGCCCTGAAACCGGCCAGGGCGTGGAGTTTTTCGCCAGTCTTTTCGACCCACTTGCCCACATGCCGGTCTACCGCCCCGACGCGGTGGTCATCCGGCACGTACTCGAACACCTCACCGAGCCGGCGCAACTCATCGAGCAACTGGCCTGGGCTGCGACCCAGACCGGAAAAACGTGCCACCTTTTCGCCGAAGTCCCCTGCATAGACCGCGTCTTCGCCACCGACCGGCTCGCCGACTTCTTCTACGAGCATGTTTCGCACTTCACCACCGAATCCTTCCGTGCGCTGCTTGGCCGTGGCGGAGAGCAGATTGAACTGTCCCATGGCTACGATGGGGAAGTGGTGTTCGCCTGCGTCGAACTGGGCTTGCCGGCAGCCCGCCGGGAACGCGCGGCGAACGCCACGGCCTTTGCGGAACGCAGCGTACAGAATCGTACCCACATCGCCACGCGCCTCGACGCCCTGGCCCGCAGCGGCCAGCGCATCGCCATCTGGGGCGGCACCGGAAAATCGGCCGCCTTCATGCATCACTATGGCGCAGACGCCCGGCGCTTTCCGCTGGTTGTCGACTCCGACCCATCCAAGGCCGGAAGCTTCGTACCCGGCACCGGTCAGGAGATCCAGTTCCGTGACGTCCTCAAAAAAAACGTCATCGATGTGGTGATCATTCCGACCCAATGGCGCGCCCGTGACATCCTGGCCGAAATGCAGCGCGAACAGATTGCGGCCAGGCAAATACTCATCGAACACGGGGGCGACCTCGTGGACTTCGCGCTTGGACAGCACCCTTACTGAGCCCGACCTCCCACCGACGACAACTGCAGTGCCACAACACCCCTTCAGGCGCCCGCCCCGTACTCGCCATCCAGCCCTAAAGCTTTGATTTTTCGCGCCGCTATCTTAAGCCAAGCGGTAATCCGGCCCGATTCATGTAGGCCACAAACCTACAAAAAAATAAACATTTTTTCTAAAGTCCCCACAGGCAGTTCCGTTAATGATTTGAACGGCGGTTGCCTTACACACACAGGGCAAGGCGAACCAAAGTTAAGCCTAAACGCTTATCTTGAACGGAATTAAGGAGACTCAAAATGGCTGCAGTTATCAACACCAATACCGCGTCGCTCAATGCCCAACGCAACCTCGGCACGTCGCAATCGTCCCTGACGACTTCGCTGCAACGCCTGTCGTCCGGCCTGCGCATCAACAGCGCCAAGGACGACGCCGCCGGCCTTGCCATCAGCGACCGCATGACCTCCCAGATCAAGGGCCTCAACCAGGCCGCCCGCAATGCCAACGACGGCATTTCCCTGGCGCAGACGGCTGAAGGCGCCCTTCAGAACGTTGGTGACTCCCTGCAGCGCATGCGTGAGCTGGCAGTACAGGCCTCCAACGCCACCAACAGCGCTTCCGACCGCGCCTCGCTGCAAAAGGAAGTCGATCAGCTCGTGCAACAGATAAACACCGTCGCCAGCCAAACTTCCTTCAACGGCGTCAAGCTGCTCGACGGCTCATTCAACTCCCAGAGCTTCCAGGTCGGAGCCAACAAGGGCGAAACGATCAACATCACCTCCATCGCCAGCGCCAAGTCTGACGCGCTGGGCGTGGGCACGAATTCATCCTACTCGACAGCCCCCACCTCCGCCGCCGTCATCACAGGTGCCATCGCCGCCGGCGGTGTCACGGTTAACGGCTACGGGATCGGCCCCACGGTTTCCGACGGTGTATCAAGTGCTGGCGCAAAGGACAGCGCAATCGCCAAGGCTGCCGCCTTCAATGCGGTATCGGGCCAGACCGGCGTGACTGCCACCGCCACCGCCACCAGCCTCACGGGTGGAGCCGTCACCGCTGGCGCCGTTGCCCAGAACGCGACCGACAACCTGTCCATCAACGGCGTGCAACTCGGCGCTATTGCCTTGGGTAGCAACATCACAGAACAGGCCAACAACACCGCCGCCGCAATCAATGCCGTTTCGAACCAGACCGGCGTGACCGCAACCTTCGACACCGCGACGGCCAAGATTTCGCTGAACGCCACTGACGGACGCAATGTCACCGTTGCCGGCGCCGGCACGGGTCTGACTTCCAGCGGCCTCTCCGCCGGCACCACCTACGGCGGCCTCAAGCTAAACTCGACCAGCAGCGCGGGCATCACGCTTGGCGGAGCAGATCTCGCCAAAACCGGCCTTACCGCCGGCTACACGGCAGCCACCGCCACCTTCGGTGCTGGCGTCGCAGCCATCGACCTCTCCACCGCCTCCGGTGCCCAGAACGCCTTGGCGACCATCGACTCCGCACTGGCCACGATCAACTCCAGTCGGGCCGACCTGGGTGCGATCCAGAACCGCTTCACCAGTGCCGTCGCAAACCTGAACACGACTTCGGAAAACCTGTCCGCCGCCCGCAGCCGCATCCAGGACACCGACTTCGCGGCAGAAACGGCCAACATGACCCGCGGCCAGATTCTGCAGCAAGCCGGCACCGCGATGCTGGCCCAGGCCAACCAGCTGCCGCAGTCCGTACTCAGCCTGTTGAAGTAAGGGTACAGCCCGCAAGGGCGTGAGCCAGCGGCGCCAGACACCTTTACGGTCTGGCGCCGTTTGCACGAGAGGAGATCATCATGGAAATCAACACAGTCTCAAGCAACGCGGCTGCGCTCGCCCAGCAACTGGCAACAACCCAGGGCAGTGCGCCACGCGCGGCGAACACCACGCCGGTGGCGGCCGCCGGCAACACGCCGGGCGTAACCACCGCTCCCCAGGCCCAGCCCACTCTCGATCAGGTGCAGCAAGCGCTGGAGCAAGTGCAGCAGGTTGTCCGACCCCTGGCCCAGAGCCTGCAGTTTTCAATCGACAAGGACACCCACGGCACCGTCGTGAAGATCGTGGACACCGACACCAACAAGGTCATCCGCCAGATTCCGTCCGAAGAGATGCTGCAGATGGCCAAGGCCCTCGACAAATTCACCGGCCTGCTGACGAAGCAGCAGGCCTGAAGCTCACCGGCGGATGGAACGCAACCGGATATAGCCCTCATCCGCACCCGGCCGTGGCGCAACCGGGTACGGCGCCAGGCACGTTATATGCTTTTATTCATGAAAATTCCGCCGTGGGGCTTAAGTTTAGGTGCCAGGCTCCGTAAGCATTTTCATGTTTGGTTGTTCTGTGGTTGAAAGAGGTTCGTCATGGCGAGCATTGCATCCTTAGGTACCGGTTCCGGTCTTGATCTGGAAGGCATCGTCACCAAGTTCATGTCGGTCGAAAAGCTGCCGCTGACCGCCCTCAACAAGCGTGAAGCGAGCTACCAGGCGAGGATTTCGTCACTGGGTTCACTGAAAGGCGCCCTGGCCTCGCTGCAAACCGCCGCCTCCGCGCTAACCCCGGCAATCGGCCAAACGGCCACGGCAAAATTTTCCACTTACCAGGCAAGTATTGCCGACAGCACAATCGCATCAGTCAGCGCCAGCAGTTCAGCCGTTGCCGGCAGCTACACCCTCGAAGTCACCGCGCTAGCCACCACCCAGACCCAGTCTCTCAAGAACATCTACGGCGCCAGCGAGCAGGTTATCGACCCCAGCGGCGGAAGCACGCTCACGCTCACCAAGGGCAGCGGGGCCTCGGCAACGTCGGTGGACATTACCCTCGACAGCACCAAGACCACGCTCGCAGACCTGCGCGACGCCATCAACAAGGCGTCCGCCGGCGTTTCCGCCGTAATCGTCACCGACACCAACAGCAAGCAGCACCTTCAGCTCACCGCTACCGACACCGGAATCGCCAATTCGGTGACGCTTTCCGGGGTTAAGTTTGCAGCCCCGGCCGATCCCGCGGGCGGCTCCGCGCTCGACGCCTCTGCGGCCTTCGACATCAAGGACGCGACAGACGCTGCCGCCAAAGTAAATGGTATTTCCGTCAGCGGATCGGGCAACACGCTGAGCGGTGCGGTAGACGGCTTGACGATCAATCTGCTGAAAACCAATGCCGGCAGCCCGACGACGATCACCCTGACCCGTGATACCAACACCCTCAAAAGCAGCTTGAACGCTCTGGTGAAGGCCTACAACGACCTCAACAGCACGATGTCCTCGCTGGGTAGCTACGACGCCACCACCAAGGCTGCCGGCGCCCTCAATGGCGATGCGACCCTGCGCAGCGCCCAGTCACAGGTTCGCGCGGTGTTTGGCAGCGTGCCGAGTTCGCTGAGCGGATCGGCCTACCAGCGGCTCAGCGACATCGGCATATCGGTGGGCAAGACCGGCGCGCTGTCGATCGACAGCGCCAAGCTGCAAAAAGCCCTCGACACCAACTTTACGGCGGTTGCCAATGCGGTCGGCGCCTATGGCTCCAGCTTCAAGACAACCACCGACAACCTGCTATCCGCCAGCGGCACGATTGCCTCGCGCAGCGACGGCCTCAGTCGATCGGTCACGGATATCGGCAAACAACGCGACGCCCTGAACCTGCGCCTCACCAACATCGAAAAACAATATCGCGCCCAATTCACAGCCCTCGACTCGGCCTTGGCCAGCATGCAATCCACCAGCGGCTATCTGACCCAGCAGCTGGCCGGCATCGCCAACATAACCAACTTCAACAGCAACAACTAACCCCCGCCGGAGAGAAACATGTCTTTTGGCTTTGCTCCACGCGCCGCCTCTGCCTACGCCAAAGTGAGCCTGGAGACCGGAGTGTCCGACGCCGACCCGCACAGGCTGATCCTGATGCTGTTCGACGGTGCGCTTTTCAGTATCGCAACCGCGTCAGCCGCCATTGAGCGTAACGACATCCCTGGTAAAGGCCAGGCGATTTCCAAGGCCATCGAAATCATCAACGACGGCTTGAAAATCAGCCTCGATTACGAAGCGGGCGGAGAACTCGCCGAAAGGCTGGGCGCACTGTACGACTACATGACGAGCCGATTGCTTTACGCCAACATACACAGCAGCCGCCCAACCCTCGACGAGGTCGGCGGGCTGCTTCGCGAGATCAAAGGTGCGTGGGAATCCATCGGCACCCAAGTCTGAACAACGTATACTTATCAAGCGCCCCGCCGGAGACATTTCATGAGTTCCCTCGCCCTCCTGGAACAGATGAGCAACTACTCCACCGAAATG
>ERZ724504.1068-NODE-1068-length-15327-cov-4.283394_pt1 | contig 15327 bp, 13 predicted proteins | sample MGYA00376037_ERZ724504 | MGnify/ENA primary metagenome ERZ724504 (study PRJEB28724, sample SAMN07190888) | wastewater metagenome | isolation source: influent of sewage treatment plant in Hong Hong | place: USA: Christiansburg, Virginia | collected 2016-03-01 ... | reverse complement strand
TGTATTTGAATTTCCGCATCAGAAATTTTTATATATTAAATAATCGGGGATTTTTTGAAAAAACTAATCATGGTAATAGTCTTGAATATTAGTGGATATTAATATTAATTTTCTGTTCGCACAGTATTTTTAGTTTCAATTTTATTAAGTGGATGAGATTTCTTAATAAATCATTGAGAGAGTTTGAATAATGGATTTTATATGGCCGGGATCAGGGAATTCGATAGCATTCTTGCACATGTCGATGGGCAGAGCACATACATAGGATTCCTATTGGATGATTTCTAGATTTTCTATCAAAACACCATAATTTCCCATCTTCAATGCTGGAAACCTCGCGCGATCAGTAGTTTGTGATCCCTCTGCCCTCTGCCTCTGCCTCTGCCTCTGCCTTTCGCCGTTTGGCCTTATATCGTTCGCGAACGACAGGGGCCGGGTGTCGCCCCGGCAGACGAGTTACGTTTCTTGCTCGCACAAGAAACGTAACCCAAAGAATGCGACCCGACTGTCCGCGTCCCTGCGGCTACGCCTACGGGCAAACCTGCGTCACGCGATTCAGTCTGCGGTGCCGCCCAACTCTCTGCGCGGCTTTGCCGCTTCGCTCAGACAAACGGCGGCAAGTCAGATCACGATGCAACGCTGCCCTGCGGCAGCGTTGCCCGCAGCCTAAACCGCGTGCCGCAGGCGCTGACACACGGGCGGAAGTGGGAGCGGACGGCCTGCCAGATTTGTGACGAAATTGGCTTCTAGCGCTTATTCAGGTTACGCCAGCAGCTATCAAGCTTGATAAAGAAGCTATCTGGCTGTTTGTATTTGGTATCGGCCCTTTTGTCCGCGCCTGCGATGGCGGCCTCTTGTTGCGGGCGGCTGCACCGCAGAGTGCAGACGCATCGACATCAAATTTGCGGCAATCTGTTTGAACGGAGTGCCGCAGGCACGCAGTGAGTTTTGCCGCACAGCAACAAGAGGTTGGCGGCGCAGGTTTGCCCCATAGCGCAGCGAAGGGGACGCGGCAGTAGGGTCAGGCTCTTTGCCTACTTTCTGGCACCAGAAAGTAGGTTGCCCGCCGGGGCGAAACCCGGCACCTGTCCTTTAATCAAAAATGCTGCACAAATCAGCCTCTGGCGCTTATGTATCGAGGGCTAACAGCTACCAAAATTAACTTCATATCGTCGCCAGCGACAGATGCCGAGTTGTTTGGTTAATTTACCGATCAGGAAATATGACTTATTTCTCAAGAGGTTTGGGTTCATAATTTCCCGAACGGGAACTTTTTAAAGTGGCCACACCATGCCCACCATGCCCACCATGCCCACCATGCCCACCATTCAAACCACCAACCAGCTGGGCACCGCCCTGCGCACCGCCCGCAAACAACTGGGGCTGACCCAACCGCAGCTTGCCTTGGCCGCAGGGGTGGGCACGCGGTTTATCGTCGACTTAGAAGCTGGCAAGCCCACGGTGCGGCTGGAGCATGTGCTGCGCGTGATTGATGCACTGGGGGGGGAGCTGCAATTGGGCGGTTTGCCTGCTGCTGACCCAGTAGACCAGTCAGGTCAGGCGGATCAGACTTATGCAGCTGTGGAGGGCACACGCCATGGCGCATGAACTGGAAGTCTGGCTGTTTGACCGGCGTGTCGGCAGTCTGTCGCTGGTCAATGGGCGGCTGAGTTTTGCCTATGCGCCCGACTGGTTGGCGCTGCCGCAGGCCGCCGCTTTGTCGTATTCATTGCCCCTGCAAGGCCAGCCGTTTGACGATCACCAGACTCGGCCGTTTTTTGCAGGCTTGTTGCCCGAGGGGCAGATGCGTCACTTGATTGCGCAGCAGTTTCAGGTCTCGGGCCAGAACGACTTCGCGCTTCTTGACCATATTGGCGGGGAGTGCGCGGGAGCGGTGACGTTTCTGGAGCCTGGGCAGGCTTTGCCCCAAACAAGTGCGACTGAGGATATGGAGTGGCTTGGCGATGAAAAGCTGCTTGCCATTCTGGATGAGCTGCCGCGCCGCCCCATGCTGGCGGGAGATGACGGGCTGCGTCTGTCTCTGGCCGGGGCGCAGGACAAGCTGCCCGTGGTGGTGGATGAGAGTATTCCGGGTGCAGTGCGGATCGGCCTGCCGCGCAATGGCGCGCCCAGCTCACATATCCTGAAGCCTGCCATCCATGCGGTGGAGGACAGCGTGGCCAATGAAGGCTTTTGCATGTTGCTGGCCCAGGTGATGGGGCTGCGCCCCGCCTCTGCACGCATTCACCGAGTGCTGGGCCGCTCGTTCCTGCTGGTGGAACGCTATGACCGTGTGCTTGACGCGGCAGGCCAGCGTCTGCGACTGCATCAGGAGGATTTTTGCCAGGCACTGGGCGTGGTGCCCGAGATGAAGTACCAGAACGAGGGCGGGCCTGATCTGGGGCAATGCTTTGCCTTGCTGCGCGGCGTGACCAAGCCCAGCGCGCCCCAGGTGCTGCGCTTGTTGGATGGGGTGATCTTCAATGCGCTGGTTGGCAACCACGATGCACATGGAAAAAATTTCTCTCTGCTTTACGCCCATGGCAAGTCGCCTGTGCTGGCACCGTTTTACGACCTGCTTTCGACGGCGATCTATCCCACGTTGACGCCCAAGATGGCCATGAAGATTGGCAGCAAATACAAATTCAGCGAGCTTGAGGCCCGTCATTGGGAGCAGTTTGCCGAAAGCGCTGGTCTGGCCAAGGCCGCGAGCAGAAAGCGCTTGCAGGCGTTTGCCACAGAGCTGCCGGTTGCCGCACGCAAGCTGCAAGCCGCGCCGCAGCATGGTTTTGCTGGCAATACGGTGGTGGAACAGGTCGCTGAGCTGATTGAACAGCGCTGCGCCTTGACGCTGCGGCGTTTGGCCTGAGCGTGCCTGTGTGCTCGCACGGGTGATTTCGTATTTGAAACGGGAGCGCAGCGATACCTAATAAATTTCCCGATCGGGAAATTTATATTGAAATCAACGGATAAAAGTCAAAAATTTCCTGATCGGGAAATTTCAGATTTCATCGCTGTTAGCGATTTCTGCATAAGCGCTTGTGCCTGATTTTATTGATATTGGATACCGCTGATTTCAGCGCTAGCCTTAAAAACCGCCATCGATGGAAACAGCCATGCCCCACTCAACCCCCGACTTTTCCAAACCGCTCAACGCCGCCTGCCATTGCGGCGCAGTGCGTTTTACTGTGTTGCTCAGCGATGGGCTCAACACCGCGCGGCGCTGCAATTGTTCGTTTTGCCGCATGCGTGGGGCTGTGGCGGTGTCGGCAGAGCTGAGCGGAATTGAGGTGCAGCAGGGGCAGGATGCGCTGACGCTCTATCAGTTCAACACCGGGCAGGCCAAGCATTTCTTTTGCAAGCACTGCGGCATCTATACCTTTCACCAGCGGCGCTCGTCGCCCCATCAGTACGGCGTGAATGTGGTGTGTATTGAAGGCATAAGCCCGTTTGACTTTGCCGAGGTGGCGGTGAGCGAGGGGCGCTCGCACCCCAGTGACCGTAAGAGCGGCGCTGCTGCTGGCAAGCCGGTGGTGGCGGGCTGGGTGCGTTATGAGGCTAATCTAGAGGCCGAGGCGCAGCTCAACGAGTCGCTCAAATAATCAATTGGATAGCTGCAAGTGCTTGCAGGGCGGGCGTTTCGGGCATCAAAAAGCTCGAATCAAGTCGCAGCACTGTGTCATCTGCCCGGTAGTGTGTTCAGGCTTAGGCAACCCAGATACGCGCGTACAGTCGTTCCCATTCCTGCTCCAGCGTATTGCTCGGCAGTTTGCTGTTGCCGCGGCTGTACCAGTAGCGGGCGTTGCTCAGGTCGCCCTCGACCCGGTGCAGGTAGCCGTGGATCTGGCAAGACAGCTCGTCCCCGTGTTTTTGCACCATGGCATGGGATTCTTCCCAGTGGTCGGCTTTTGCCAGTTCCAGCACTTTGAGGTGATCGCAGGTCATCGAATTTCCTTGTTATAGGGTTGCTCGCATGGGGTGCGGCGGTTGACGCGTTGGCGTGGCGGCGTTTCAGATGTCTGCAGAAGCAGAGCCGCGCTGTGCTCCAGGTCACATATCCCTGCACATTGGGGCCAAGGGCGCGGGTGCGGGAAGGCGCGGCAAAGCTGCGCTATCCGAGTGATCCGGGACCTTATGATTTTGATAGCTGAATGCGCTGATTGGACGGGCGCTTTAGGCCGTTTTAGGTCAAAGCTTTGTTGCGCTGGCTGTGCCTGTCTCAGCGTCTTTCAGCGGTGAATTTCAAATGTGAAATTCAGACAGGAAATCCAGATAAAAAAGACCCACGGCAAGTGCATTGGCTGCACCTGCCGTGGGTCTTTTTGAGGGCTCTGACTTTGGGCTCAGACGCTTTGAAGCGCGCTGAGTCTTTTCAGGCTTAGCGGCTCTTCTCTTATTAGGCTTTGGCTTTGCGCATGGTGGTGAGCATCAGCACGATGACGGAGAGGATCAGCATGACCAGCACCAGGTAGATGCTGTACTGCTTGTTGCCTGTGTACTGCGTCATCACACCGGCCAGCATGGGGCTGGCGGCAGAGCCGAGGTTGCCCAGGCTGCTGATGAGGGCGATGCCGCCAGCGGCCACGGCGGGCGAGAGGTAGTCGCTGACCAGGGCAAAGAAGAGCGGGGGCAGGGCAGCCAGGCCGATCAGCGTGAAGGCCAGGGAGACCAGCGAGCCTTCCAGGTGACCATGCATCTGCAGCGTGATAACGAGGCCGATGATGGCCACGCCCGTGGCGATGAAAAAATGCCAGCGGCGTTCACGGAATTTGTCCGAGCTGGCACCGAAGGCAATCATGCCGAACAGGCCCGCGATAAAGGGAATGGCCGAGTAGATGCCGACATGCAGCACGTCCTGCACACCCAGACCCTGAATGACGGTAGGCATCCAGAAGACAAACAGGTAAGTGGCGCCGTGCATCATGAAGTAGGCCAGAGACAGGGCGTAGACCTTGGGGTCGCGCAGCAACTGGCTCAGAGTAGCGCTGTGTCCGTGGCCGCTTTGGTGAGCATGGTGGCCGTGCGCGCTGGGCTTGCCGCCCTCTTTGCTGTCGTTGGCCAGATTGTGTTGCAGGCGGGCTTTTTCCTCAGCGGTCAGCCACTTGGCGTCTGCAGGCCTGTCTTGCAGGTAGAAGTAGAGGATGACACCCAGAATACAGGCGGGTGGGCCCTGGATGAGGAACAGCCACTGCCAGCCGTGCAGGCCGTCAATGCCGTTCATGTACTTCAGAATGGCGCCGCACAGGGGGCCGGCGACGATGGCCATGCCCATGACGGCGGACAGAAAGATGGAGATCACACGGCCGCGGCGGGCCGAGGGGTACCAGTAGGTGAAGTAGAGAATGACGCCGGGGAAAAAGCCCGCCTCGAACGCGCCCAGCAGAAAGCGCGCCACGTAGAACTGCATGGGCGTGGAGACCCAGGCCATGGCGGTGGCGATGACGCCCCAGACGACCATGATGCGCATCAGGGTCTTGCGGGTGCCGATTTTCTCCAGCAGCAGGTTGCTGGGCACTTCAAACAGAAAGTAGCCAATGAAGAACAGGCCCGCGCCAAAGCCGTAGGCGGCGTCGCCAAAGTCCAGCGTCTGCTTCATCTGGATTTGCGCGTAGCCAATGTTGATGCGGTCGAGGTAGGCGACCATGTAGCACAGCAGCAGCAGGGGCAGCAGTCGCCAGCTGACCTTGGAGTACAGCGCGTTGTCTGCAGCGATGTCGGGGCTGGCCGCCTGGGCTCGGGCTGGAATGCCCTGAACAGTGGTTGCGCTTGGATTCATCTTGGTCTTCTTGAAGTGGGTGTATGACGGCGAGATCGGGTGCGTGCGGAGCCTCTCTTGGCGGAGCTCCTGCACAGCTTGCGCACTGGGCCAGGTCTAGAAACCGGGGCTGACGGCGCAGGTCGAGCTGGTTTTCTCTCTACGACTGACTGGATAAACAGGGCTTGAGCCTGTGTGCAGATCGCACCGTGCTGGCGTCTTGATGCGCCGGTTCAGAGGCAATCGCCTTGCCGGTATCGCGGCAGTCTGCGTGGAGCTGCGCGCGCTTGTCTTCTCGTTTTTGATTCATTGCGTACCTTCGCCATTTGTCTCCAAACCCCGGCGGCCTGCAAGGCAGAGCGACAAGGTTCTGGGGCAATGTAGGTTCAGGCGTTGCTGCAGACTTAACGCTTTATGCAAGGCGATTGTCATATCGCGACAACAAGGGTAAACCTAGGGTGCGCTTGGCAGGGCTGAAAACAGGTGGTTTTGAGGTGCCAGAATCGACGTGATGTCGAGGGGAGTGCCGGTATTTTGTGACCAGAAAACGGGCGTGAATCGGGCGATAGCGATTCGGGTTTTCACTGATCATGCGCAGCGGCGAAGTCAACGCTTGCCAGCCCCCATTGCAGGGGCTTGGTCCCAATTTTTGGAATCGACGAATTGTGCGCGAGCCTGCGCGGGCGCTCACACCCGTTTTGAGTGATTCAGCAGGAACTGGCATCCGCTGAATCACGGTTTTGATAGCGCCCAGCGCCTGATTCATCAGGGCTGGGGCGCTATTTGGCTATCAAGCCTTTTTCAGGAACTCAGACTTGAGAATGAACGGTCCCTGATCCGTCTTGCAATCCACATCGTGGTCGCCGTTGTCATAGACGAGGCGAATGCCTTTGATCTTGGTGCCCTTTTTGATCACGGTGGACGAGCCCTTGACCTTCAGGTCCTTGACCAGCAGCACGCTGTCGCCATCGGCCAAAGGCGTGCCGTTGGCGTCTTTGATGATGCGCAGGCCGCTGTCTTCGTCGTCAGCCGCAGCGCCTGCTGACCATTCGTGGCTGCAGTCGGGGCAGATCAGCAGGTCGCCGTCAGGGTAGGTGTTGTCCAGGCCGCATTGGGGGCAAGTGGGGAAAGTCGTCGTGCTCAAGGAATCACTTTCAATCAAGAAGAAAAAAGGAAGAAGCAAGGAAGAAAGGCAGAGCTTAGCCTTTGCGCAGTAGTGGCAGGCTGGGGTGCGGATTGTGGGTGTTGCGCCCCGGCTGCCAGCGCTCTTTTCTCTCTGCTTTTGATAGCTACTAGCGCAATATAAATAAGCGCTAAAGCCGGTTTTTAAGAGATATTTTGACGCCTATTCGTAGTCAAACTCGGCCCGGTAATCATCGGGGTTGATGCCTTCGGCGCGCAGCGGCTCCACCAGTCTGAAACGGGTGATCTTGGCCGACGCGGTGATATAACCCTTGATCACGCAGTCGCAGGTCACAGGGCTTTTGACCTCTGCCGCCAGCTGCTCAATCACCCGCGTGGTCTTGCGCCGCGCCAGCATGCGAAATAGGGCGGGCACATGGGCCAGCAGGCGCTTGAGCAGGGCCTCGGCCTCGGGCAGCCATTCGCCTTGCTTGGGTAGCTCGGGCACAAAGCCCCATTCGTCTTCGCTCAGTGGCCGCCAGAGCACGATGGAGTGGTTGTCTCCATCGCTCACGCAGGCCATTTCTTCCAGCTCTGGCGTTTTCATGGGCGCATAGCGGGTGCTGCAGCCTGCGGCCAGCAAGGTGTCATAAGTGGTCTGCACCTGGCTGACCTGCAGGCGCAGCGACAGGCTGGTTTCGACCTGGCTCACCTGCGCCAGCCGCAGCGTGGCGCTGCCGGTATCGATGTCCACATAGCCATCGCCCCTGCCTACCTCGGCAAAGCCGATCACATCGCGCCACAGCTTGGCGGCACGCTCCAGATCGGTGGTGGGGACAATAAGATGGCTGATTCCAAAAAACATAGCAGGCTTCGCAGAGCATTCAAGGGGTTGCCGATGATAGGTCTCTGAAGACTTGCCTGTGCTGATCTGCCGCAAACGCACCTGTTCTGCTCAGGCACTGAGGTATTTGAGGGACAGTTTGTCTCGATTTTATGGGGCGGCAAATAAATGTAGTGGACTAGTCGGGGAAATGTCTCTAATCAGCACTGATCTGACGCAAGTGTCGATCATCCGGTATTTTGCTTCTGGCCATTCCGTGACTGTCGTTGACCGACCCATTTGGGTCGTTCAGGACTCAATACGTCTGACCGTTCTTGTGCTCAAAGGACCACTGACCTTTTGCATCCATTACGGCGACCAAATCATCTTCAGGGTAGCTGACTTGATCAGCTTCAACTCGGCCACCGACTTCGATAATTGTTGCGGCTGTCTGTGAGCAGTTGTGAAGATGATGCGCTTTCCCATTGGCCTTGAAGCCAGCACACATACCGGGCTTCAAGACGTGCTCTTTAGTACCTATATGAAGCACGACCTCCCCAGACAACACATAAATAAACTCATCTTGTCGTGAGTGTTGGTGGTGCAGTGCCGAGACTGCTCCTGGGTGCAATGTTGTCAAGTTGACTCCGAACTGAGTCAACCCAAATAGGTCACCAATTGGTCGCTTATCGCGTCCACCCATGCGTCGCGCAAATTCCTCTGGATAGTTGGAGGGCTTTACTCTGAGTGGCGCCATGTCAGCCAACACGAAATCAAGTGCTTCATTCATTTCAGTCACTCCATAAATGATTCAGGCGATAGAAATTTTCATTTACTCGGCATGGAAAATCAATTTCTTGAACAAGCGACTGCTCAATCGAGAGCTGTGAAAGACCGATAGTGGCCGACAGCAGGCAGCTGGCTAATTACTAGCCATCAAGTAAGCAGTCAATGCTCATCCCTCCTGCTGAAACGCCTGAATCCCCTGCATGCAGTACAGCAAGAAGCGGTTGGCGGCGGGCGAGAGATGCCTGCCGGTGCGGGTGATGAGCTGCATCTCCGCGTCCTGAAAGGCAGGGTTGTGAATGGGAATGGCGCGCAGGCGGCCACTGAGCAGCGCCGCCGTGACGGAGCAGGGCGGCAGCAGGGTCACGCCCTGGCCGCTGCTGACAAAGGCCAGCAGCACGCTGATCAAATTGCTGGTGAGCGCGGGGCTGAGGTGAATTTTGTCGGCATGCTCGGCATATTCAATCAGCTGGCGAATGCCGTACACGCCTTGCAGCATGGCGATGGGCCACTGGTTCAGCTCTTGCAGCGAGGTGTGCGTCGCGCTGGCCAAGGGGTGCTGGGCGTGCACGATGGCGTGCATGGGCTGGCGCGCGGTGCCGCGTGCGGTGATGTGGCTGTCGGCAGGCGGGTAGTAGACCAGCCCGATTTCCGCCGCGTCTTCGCGGATGCGGCGCATGATGTCGGTGGTGCCGTAAATCTCCAGCGAGATGCTGACGCCGGGGTACTGCTGGCGAAACTGGCGAATCGGACCGTCAATCAGCTCTTGGGCAAAGCCTTCGCCGCTGGCCACGCTGACGCTGCCGCTGTGCAGGCCGCGCATGGCATCGACCTTGGCCAGCATGTCGTGCTGGTGGGCGGTGTGCTCGCGGTGGTAGTCCAGAATCAGCTGACCGGCTTCGGTCGGCACCACGCCGTGGCGGTGGCGTTCCAGCAGGGCCAGGCCCAGTTCTTCTTCCAGCAGGCTGATCTGGCGGCTGACGGCGGAGGGCACGATGCCCATTTTTTCGGCCGCAGCGCGCACCGAGCCGCAGTAAACGGCTTCAAAAAGATAGCGGGCGCGAGAGTCTTGGAAGGCAGGCATGGCTGATTGTCGTCGCTAGATAAAGTCTGTAAACCTACGTATGTTCACTTTTTTAGAACAGAAATATGAAGTCTATGCAATAAATGCATTGTTATATTCGACGCCCGCATGGGTGAGTGCCGGCTTGGGCTGGCTGTGCCCATTTTTCAGGGTTCATAGCTATTTCAGTGCGTCGGCAGCCGCCGTCGTGCGCAAGGAAGTTTGATGCGTACAGAGGTGCAGCCAGCCAAGGCAGCGTTGAAGATGAGCAGTGTGGTGCAAGTGTTTGCGCTGGCGCTGGGGATTGCGGCATTGTCCGAATGGCTGGGGCCGCTGCCCATCGCTCTGGGCGTGGGCAAGGTGGTGTTGCTGCCCATGATCTGGGCGCTGCTGATCGGTCTGGTGCTGGGCCTGCTGCGCAAACGCCTGCCCGGCCCGCTGCAGCTGGGGCTGTATAGCCAGAATCTGGCTGCCGCTGTGCTGTCTTGCGCGCTGTTTTTGTTCATTGCCAAGCTGGGCTTGCTGGTGGGCGGATCGCTGCCGCAACTGGCGCAAGTGGGCTGGGGCCTGGTGCTGCAAGAGTTGGGCAACCTGATTGGCTGCGTAGCACTGGGCATGCCCGTGGCGCTGATGCTGGGCATCAAGCGCGAGGCGATTGGCGCGACTTTCTCCATCGGCCGTGAGCCCGGCCTTGCCATCATCGGCGAGCGCTTTGGCATGGATTCGCCCGAAGGCCGTGGCGTACTGGCTGAATACATTACCGGCACGCTGATTGGCGCGATCTTTATCTCGCTGCTGGCGGGCTTTGTCTCCAGCCTGAACATTTTCCACCCCATCGCTCTGGGCATGGGTGCTGGCGTGGGTTCGGGCAGCATGACAGCCGCCGCCGTGGGTGCCATTGCTGCCCAGCACCCCGAAATGGGCGACCAGATCGCCACCTTTGCCGCTGCGGCCAACCTGATCGCCACCACTGTCGGTACGTATTTGACCCTGTTCATCTCGCTGCCGCTGGCTGTGCGTGCCTATCAATGGCTGGAGCCGATTCTGGGCCGCAAGCGCAAGGCTGCTGCGGTGGAAAAAGTCGTGGCCGCAGGCGCTGCAGACGAAGAAAAGGTGGATGTACCGGCACTGAGCCTGGGCATGCGCCTGCTGAGCTGGGTCTGGGTGGGTGTGATGGTGCTGATTGGCAACCGCATTGGCTACGGCATTCCTGTGATGGATGCACTGCCCGGCGTGCTGCTCATCATTGCTGCCGTGCTGGTGGGCGACCTGATCTATGTCGGCACGCGCCGCAAGCTGCCTGCCGTGTGCTGGATTTCTTTCATCGCCATGGCCATGACCTTCCCGCACACCCCTTTTGCGGCTGAAATTTCAGCCATGACGGGCAAGGTCAGCTTTCTGGCCATGATTACGCCCATGCTGACCTTTGCGGGTCTGTCGCTGGCCAAAGATATTCCCGCCTTCCGCCGCCTGGGCTGGCGTATTGTTGTCGTCTCGCTGCTGGCTAATGCTGGCGTGTTTTTGGCGGCCACCATGATCGCCCAGACCTTTGTGCACACGATGTAATCGAAGCAACGCCCTATGTTGAACACTATTCAATGGCCCGGCCAGCAAGCCATGCAAGCCTGGCGCCATGACTTTCACCGTCACCCCGAAACCGCGTTTCAGGAACACCGTACCAGCGCCCGTGTGATCGAGCTGCTGACCAGCTTTGGGCTGGAAGTGCACACCGGTCTGGCCGGTACCGGCGTGGTCGCCGTGCTCAAGGGGCTGCGCGGCGCTGGCCCATCCATCGGCCTGCGCGCCGATATGGATGCGCTGAACGTGACCGAGCTGAATCAGTGCGAGCACGCATCCACCCACACTGGTCGTATGCACGCCTGTGGTCACGACGGCCACACCAGCATGCTGCTGGGTGCCGCGCAAGCGCTGGCATCGCACCCCGACTTTGCGGGCACCGTGCACTTCATTTTTCAGCCCGCTGAAGAAAACGAGGGCGGCGCGCGTGCCATGATCGAAGACGGCCTGTTCAAGCGCTTCCCCATGGATGCGGTGTACAGCATGCACAACTGGCCCGGCTTGCCCGTGGGCACGGCTGCAGTCCACCCCGGCCCGGTAATGGCGGCGTTTGACATTTTTGACCTGACTCTGATCGGCAAAGGCTGCCATGCCGCCATGCCGCACCTGGGCAAAGACGCTCTGCTGGCTGCCTGCCAGCTGGTCACGCACCTGCCTGCACTCATTGCCCGCGAGCAAGAAGTGCACAAGCCCGCTGTGCTGAGCGTCACCAGTTTTAACGCCGGCGACACCTACAACGTGATGCCCGAGGCCATCAAGCTGCGCGGCACCGTGCGCTGTTTTGACATGCCCCAGCGCGCGCGCATTGAGCAGCGCTTTCGCGACGCCATCGCTGCCACCTGCGCCCTGCATGGGCTGGAGGCCAGGCTGGACTACCGCGTCAGCTACCCCGCGACCATCAATAACGCCATCCACTCCGAAGTGTGTGCGGATGTGCTGACCACGGTGCTGGGCGAAGGCCAAGTGCGCCGCGACATGGTGCCCAGCATGGCATCGGAAGACTTCGCCTTCATGGCGCAAGAATGCCCCGGTGTCTACATCTGGCTAGGCAACGGCGAAGACAGCGCATCGCTGCATAACCCCAAGTACGACTTCAACGACGCCAACTTGCCGCTGGGCATGCGTTACTGGGTAGAGCTGGTGGGCGCGCTGCTGCGCGATGGCAAGCTGCCTGCATAAGCTTCAATAAGCCAGCATTGGCATCCATGAAAAGCCGGGTTTTGACCCGGCTTTTTTGTATCAGCAAGCGTCTGCAAGGTTTGAAAATTGATAGCGACTGGCGCTCTCTGAATAAGCGTTAGCAGCCTGTTTGATACTGAATTCTGGGAAGGAGCCTGAAAAATCTGTGTTTGTGATCAATGGTTAATGGGTTAGAGTGCTGTATAAATAAACAGTGTCTCGGTGATCGCCTAGCGATTCCGATCTCAATCATGGAAACCATTGCCAAACTCAGCATCCTGGCTGATGCCGCCAAATACGATGCCAGCTGTGCCTCCAGCGGCGTCAATGGGCGCAATTCGCTGGGCGGCAAGGGCATGGGCTCGTCCGAAGGTATGGGCATTTGTCACAGCTACGCGCCGGATGGTCGCTGTATCTCGCTGCTCAAGATCCTGCTGACGAATTTCTGCATTTACGACTGCCGCTATTGCATCAACCGTAAAAGCTCCAACGTGCAGAGGGCGCGCTTTACGGCCTCTGAAGTCGTGGCGCTGACGCTGGACTTCTACCGCCGCAACTGCATTGAGGGGCTGTTTCTATCAAGCGGCATCATTCAATCCAGTGACTACACCATGGAACAAATGGTGGAGGTGGCGCGCAGCCTGCGCGAGGACCACGACTTTCGTGGCTATATCCACCTTAAGACCATTCCCGATGCGGCCCCCGAGCTGCTGGCGCTGGCGGGTCGCTATGCCGACCGGCTCAGCATCAATATTGAACTGCCCACCCAAGAGGGTCTGCAGCAACTGGCCCCTGAAAAAGACGCCAAGCAGATTCAATCGGCCATGGGCGAGGTGGCCCGGCATATCCAGACTGCCAAAGAAGAAGGGCGTTCTCAGGCGGCGAGCAGCATCATCTCGCTGCCCGGCAGCCAGCGCGTACGCCGCGCCAGGCCGCCGCGCTATGCCCCGGGAGGGCAAAGCACGCAGATGATTGTGGGCGCGGACGATGCCAGTGATGCTGCCATTTTGCTCACCAGCAGCGGCCTGTACGGTGGTCACGGGTTGCGGCGCGTGTATTACTCGGCCTTCAGTCCCATTCCCGATGCCTCGGCTGATTTGCCGCTGCAGGCACCACCGCTGCTGCGTGAGCACAGGCTGTATCAGGCGGACTGGCTGATGCGCTTTTATGGCTTCGCCCATCAAGAGATCGTGCTGCCCGGCAGCGGCGGCATGCTGGACCTGGAGCTGGACCCCAAGCTGGCCTGGGCGCTGGCGCATAGGCAGCACTTTCCCATCAACCTCAATCGTGCGCCCAAGGAGTGGCTGCTGCGCGTGCCCGGTCTGGGCGTGCGCAGCGTGCAGCGCCTGATGATGGCGCGGCGGGGGCGCAGCTTGCGGCTGGCCGATCTGCAGCAGCTGCGCATTGCCACGGCCAAGGTGCTGGCCTTTGTGGAGCTGGTGGACTACCACCCGCGCCGCGCTGATCTGGAAAGCCCGCTGCTGCGCCAGCAATTGCTGCAGCGCATGAGTCACGGCGTGGTTCAACAAAAGCATAGCGGTATGCGCTTTCCAGATATGGGCTTGAACGCAAAAACATCTCAGCTTTCGCTGTTTGACTGATTGTGCTGAATGGTTCAGATGGAAGCAAACCTTGAATCATCCAGCGCTATATCCAGCGATTTTCTGGTTGTTGAGCTGGCCCAGCCCGATGACTTTGACGGCTTTCGTCAGGCTGCCCGTGTGCTGCTGGCCCTGAACGCCGAGCCGCATGCCGTGCGCTGGCGCTTTTGTCAGCCACTGGCGCGGCAGATGCAAGCGCAGGATTTGTTTGCCGCCGATGAAGCGGGCAGCGTGGTGGGCAGGGCGCTGACACCCGATGCGCTGGACCAGTTGCCGCTGCCACCGACCCAGCCGCTGCGTCTGGGCAAGAGCCAGCTGTCCACCCTGAGGCTGGCCTGCTGCCACAGTCTGGCAGGCCGCTTTGCGCTGTGCTATCGCTGGCTGTATCGCTTGCAGTCAGACCATAGGCTTAGACTGGATGCTCTGGACAGTGACTGGCGTGAGATTGAACGCCTGGCGAAAGCGGCGGGCCGCGAGATTCACAAAATGCATGCGTTTGTGCGCTTCAGGCCTGTTCCGGGGACGGAGGCCGAGGGTCAGGCCATGCAAATCGCATGGTTCGAGCCCGAGCACCATGTGCTGCGCGCTGCTTCTGGCTTTTTTCGCCGGCGCTTTCCCAATATGCGCTGGGCGATTCTCACGCCGCAATCCAGTGTTTACTGGGACTTGGAGCAGTTGCTGCTTGCCCCCGGCAGCACGGTGGATCAGGCTCCCGGCCCGGACGCGGGCGAGCAACTGTGGCTGACCTATTGCCGCTCCACCTTTAACCCTGCGCGCCTTAAAGAGCAGGCCATGCAGCGCGAGATGCCGCGAAAATACTGGAAAAATCTGCCTGAAGCTGCGCTGATCAGCGAGCTGGTGGCGGGTGCCCGTGGCCGTACCCAGTGTATGTTGCAAACCTGAGGCAAGGCAAAGACAAGCGATTGCGCCGTGCGTCCGGTTGTGAAAAGGCTCTGGTTTTCGCCGGCCTGCTTTGCTGACAGCGTGTTTTGTTGCTGCGCAACACGCACGTATCATGACTCCAGTGCCTTGCCAGTGCGGCTGAGCAAGGCGTGCGCGGTGGTTGTGTCTGCATCATGAGCCTGTATTAGGCAGCTTGCCAGCCATCTCCCGCAGTGGTTGCACCCGGCTTTTCAGCCGTTTCTGACAGCGGTTTCGCTGTCCTTCACGCAACGCTGCCTGCAGCAAGTCGGATCCATTGCTTGGCTTTGTGTCCGACATTGAGACAGGAGGGCGCCGATGTTGTCCGCATCGCAAACGATTCTGAACTGGTGTGTCTTGGTCATCGCAGCGGCTTTGCTCGGTCATCTGGTCCATCGCTTTACCGGTTACCCGCGCATGCTGGGTTACACGCTGGTCGGTTTGGTGGGTGGCTGGCTGGGTTTTGGTGATTTGCTATGGCCGCTGCAAGGCAGTACTT
>ERZ724504.1054-NODE-1054-length-15422-cov-10.330904_pt1 | contig 15422 bp, 15 predicted proteins | sample MGYA00376037_ERZ724504 | MGnify/ENA primary metagenome ERZ724504 (study PRJEB28724, sample SAMN07190888) | wastewater metagenome | isolation source: influent of sewage treatment plant in Hong Hong | place: USA: Christiansburg, Virginia | collected 2016-03-01 ... | reverse complement strand
GTTCAAATTCTCAGCCGCGCCATCCGCCCGTGCCAGGCAGCGCCGCAGCATGGCGACAAAGGCCAGCGCTGTGACGGCCAGCGCCGCTGCGCTGGTGATCCAGAACACGGCGGGCGTGGGCTGGGCGGGCCAGGGGCCCCAGCCGTGGTAGGCCAGCACATAGCCGCCGCCCAGGCCCGCGCCCCACAGCAGCAGGCTGTACACCACCAGCGGCGCGATCGTGATGCGGTAGCAGCGCAGCACAAAAATGCAAAAACACTGCACTGCATCCACCAGGTGGTACAGCGCCACCCACGCCACCAGCGGCGCGCCCACCGCCACCACCGCCGCATGGCCGGAGTAGAGCGTGACCACCGCGTCTTTTGCTATGAATAAAAGAGCTGCCAGCGCAATCGCCATCAGCCCTACCGCCTTGAAACCTGTCAAAGCGGCCAGGCGGGCGCGGGCCTCGTCACCGGCGCCGCGCCAGAAGCTCACGCGCGCGCTGGTGGCAATGGCCAGCGACAGCGGCACCATGTAGAGCACGGCGGCCAGGTTGGCGGCAATCTGGTGCGCGCCCGCTGCCGTGGTGCCCTGGCGGGCAATGAACAGCGCCATCAGCGTGAACGAGGTCACTTCCACCAGAATCGCCAGCCCGGCGGGCACGCCCAGGCGGGCGAAGTGGCGCAGCTGGCGGCCATCGGGGCGCTCCAGCCGCTGCCACAGGCGCAGTGGCCGGTACAGCGCCTGGGTGCGCGCCAGCCACAGCGCCGTGGCCAGCATGGCCGCCTGCACCAGCAGCGTGGCCCAGGCGCAGCCCTCCACGCCCAGTGCGGGCAGACCTGCGCCGCCAAAGGTCAGCCAGATCGACAAAGGCACCTTCAGTACCAGGCCCAGCACCTGGATGTGCGTGACCAGCCGGGGCTGGCCCAGCGCCTGGTTGAGCGTGCTGAACAGCCGAAACAGCAGCGCCAGCGGCAGCGCCGTGGCCAGCACGGCCAGGTAGCGCTCCACGGGCGCGTGCAGCGCGGGCGGCACACCGGCGGCGCCCAGCAGCGGCCCCGGCGACAGCAATACCGCCGCCCCGGCCACCGAGGCCAGCGCGCACAGGTACAGCCCCTGGCGCAGCGACTGGCCGATGGCCTCGGGCCGGTGGGCGCCGCGCTGCTCTGACCACACCGGCAGCAGCGCTTGCAGCACGCCGGTCAGGGCCACGTACACGCTGACAAAAATCGCCGACGCCACCGACAGCGCCGCCAGCGACGCCTCGGCATGGCGCCCGGCCACGATGGTGTCGGTGATACCAAAAGCCATCACGGCCAGTTGGCCGGTCAGCACGGTGCCCGCGTGGCGGGCAATGAGGGAGAGGTCAGACATCGCACAAAGGGGGGAGGGGCGGGCGCACGCTACGCCGCAGGGGCCGCACGCCCGCAGGGCGCTCTTAAATCAATAGCTTATGGCGCACCGTGGGAGCGCCTTGGAGGCCGATTTGACCATTATTTGTGGGCGCGTGCTTCCCGCTGCCCCGAGTCAGGTGCCGCCCACGTAGGGGTTGCTCTGGCGCTCGCGGCCAAAGGTGCTCTCGGGGCCGTGGCCGGGGATGAACACGGTCTGGTCGCCCATGGGCCACAGGCGCTGGGTGATGCTGTCGATGAGCTGCTGGTGGTTGCCCTGGGGGAAATCGGTGCGCCCAATGCTGCCGGCAAACAGCACGTCGCCGACAAAGGCACGGTCGATTTGCGGGGCGTGGAACACCACATGGCCCGGCGTGTGGCCGGGGCAGTGGCGCACGTTCAAAGTCTCGTGGCCAATCTGCACGGTGTCACCGTCGTGCAGCCAGCGCGTGGGGGCAAAGGGCTGCGCGGGCGCAAAGCCAAATTGCACGCTTTGCTGGGGCAGGCCGTCGATCCAGAACTGGTCGCCCGGGTGCGGGCCGATGATGGGCAGGGAGAGGCGCTGGGCCAGCTCACCGGTGCCGCCCGCGTGGTCGATGTGGCCGTGGGTGAGCCAGATTTGTGTCAGCGTCAGGCCCAGGCGCTGGACTTCGGCCAGCAGCAGGTCGAGGTCGCCACCGGGGTCAATGACGGCGGCCTGGTGCGTGGCGTCGCACCAGACGATGGAGCAGTTTTGCTGGAAGGGCGTGACGGGGACGGTGTGGTAGTGGAGCATGGGGGTGGTGCAGCAACAGAAAAATCAGGTGCCATGACAAATGGCCGGCAAGCGTAGCACCGGCGCTGTGCCCCTGTAGTGTCAGCCCCCGCAAGCGCGTGGCCTGCTGGTGGTCAGTGCGGCGGTGCCGGGCTGCGCGGCTCAGGCGCCAGCGCTCGCGTCGTCGCTGCCGCCGGGCAGCACCAGCCGGCCACTGCGCAGGGCCTGCGCCAGCAGGTCGGGGGTAGCGCGGATGTGCGCCTCCAGCGCCAGGGCGGCGCGCGCTTCGTGGCCTGCCAGGGCCAGCTCGCAGATTTCGGTGTGCTCGGCATGGACGTCGCGCACCGAGCCGGGCAGGCCCATGGCGTAGCGCCGGTAGCGCTCGCCGTGGCGCGAGAGCAGGCGCAGCACTTTCTGCGTCCAGGGCGACGCCTGGCCCGCCAGCAGGGTTTCGTGAAAGCGCACGTTCAGGGTTTCCCACTGCCGCCGGTGTGCGGGCTCTATGGGCTGCTCCAGGGCAGAAATGGCCTCGTAGCTGCTGCGCACGGCCGCGCGCCAGGCGGCCCCGCCGTGGCGTATGGATTGGCGCAGGGCTTCGATTTCTACCTGCACGCGCAGCCGGGTCAGGTCTTCCAGTTCTTCCAGGGCGATGGGCGCCACCCGAAAGCCGCGTTGCCCTTCGCTGGTGACCAGGGCGTCGCTGGCCAGCCGGGTGATGGCCTCGCGCAGCGTGCCTGCGCCCACGCTGTACTGGCCGCGCAGGTGCTCGATGCGCAGCTTGCTGCCCGGCTCCAGCCGGCCTTCGATGATGTCGTTGCGCAGCGCCGCGTAGGTTTGCTCGATCAGGGTGCGCGAGGGGGCGGCGGCGCCGTCGTGCAGCCCGGCGCTGGCGGTGGCCGGTAAAAAAGTGCGTTTGGCCATGGTGGTGCAGGGTGGGGTCAGGGCTGGGCGCGCTCGTTCAGGCGCGACAGCCGGTAGCTCAGTTGGGGCCGCGTCAGGCCCAGGGCGCGCGCGGCTGCCGAGAGGTTGCCTCCGGCGCGGGCCACGGCCTCGCGGATCAGCGTGTCTTCCAGCGCCTCCAGCGACAGGCCGCTGTGCAGCAGCGTGTCGTACAGAGAGGCGGCCTGGTGGGCGGGCGCGGCCACGGTGCGCTCGAGCGCACCGCGCGCGTTGACGGTGGCGCCCGCCTGCATGGTGATGTGTGGAAACAGCAGGTCGGCGTCCACGCTCTCGTCCGAGGGCGTGAGGATGACACCGCGCTCGATCAGGTTCTCCAACTCGCGCACGTTGCCCGGCCAGGCGTGGGCGCGCATGGCCAGCAGGGCGCGGTCGGTAAACCCGGCCAATCGCTTGCCGTGGCGCACGGCGTACTTTTGCAGCAGGTGCATGGCCAGCAGCTCGATGTCGTCGGCGCGCTCGCGCAGGGGCGGGATGCGGATGGGGTAGATGTTCAGGCGGTAGAGCAGGTCGTGCCGAAAGCGCCCTTCCTGCACGGCCTGCTCCAGATCGACGTTGGTGGCGGCCACCACGCGCACGTCCACGCGCCGGGCCTCGTGGCCGCCCAGGCGCTCGATCTCGCCGGTTTGCAGCACGCGCAGCAGCTTGGCCTGCGCGGGCAGGGGCAGCTCACCCAGTTCGTCGAGCATCAGCGTGCCGCCGTGGGCGCGCTCAAAGCGGCCCATGCGGGCGCTGGCCGCGCCGGTGTAGGCGCCTTTTTCTGCGCCGAACAGCTCGCTCTCGATCAGCTCGGCGGGCAGGGCGGCGCAGTTGATGGCCACAAAGGGCTTGTCGGCGCGCGTGCCCATGGCGTGCAGGGCGCGGGCAAAGCGCTCTTTGCCCACGCCGGTTTCGCCGGTGAGCAGCACCGTGACCTGGGTGGCGGCGGCTTTGCGCAAGAGGGCAGCGGTTTGCTCAAACGCCCGCGAGCGCCCGATCAGCGGGCCCAGTTCGTCGGCCGGTTGCAGCTGGGTGCGCAGGGTTTGCACCTGCGATTGCAGCTCATCGAGCTGCACCAGCACCGAGTCGGGGTCGTAGTCGCGGGCCATGGCTTCGCTGTCGGGCCAGGCTTCGGCAAAGCGGCCTTCGATGCGGCAGTGGTCGTGGCCGCAGGCGGCGCATTGCACTTCCTTGAACAGCACCGAGCGCTTGAAGAACGCGCTGGTGTAGCCCGAGGCATAGCCCAGCAGCATCCAGCAGGCGGGCTCTTCTTGTGGGCCGAAGTCCCGCACCTGGGCCTCGGCCTCCCAGCTGTGGTCCCAGCGGAACTGGCCCAGAAAGTGCCCGGCGGCCTCGTCGATCTCGAATGCCAGCGGCGTGACCTGCACCGCGCCTTCGAGCATGTGCAACTGCGGGCCCACGGCAAACACGTCCAGCAGCGGGGCGTCGGGGCGCACCTGGCGCGCCAGCAGCGCATCGCGCTCGCCCGAGGCGTAGCCCGCGCGCAGCAGCAGGCGGCGCGTCTGGGCGCGTCCCAGGGTGCCCAGCAGCTCCCGGCGCAAGGCGTGCAGCGCTGCGGCATGCACCAGCACCATGCGCTGGCCCGACAGCCAGATGCGGCCATCGCCCGCAGAAAAATGCACCAGTCGGCGCAGGTCGGCATCGGAGGGCAAGGGGGGCATGGAGGGAGCAGACATTCCAAGACTATCGATAAATTATCGCTGGCCCATGACCGGGTTAACCCGATGTTTTGCGTGCATCCACCAAATCATGAAGTGTTTTGGCGTGGTTTTCATCAATTGATAACGTTGCAGCGCAGCAAATACCGCATGGCGAAAGGCGTGTGCGGTGCACCAGGCCGCAGGGCCCTGAAAAGGCCGGTTTTTCTAGGGACTAACCCTTGTTTTATCGATATTCCTGGGGTGGGTGCAGAAAGCTGGCACGGCCCATGCACTACCTGACGTGCAAAGCCAACCCCAAGGAGCCCGCAATGAACCCTGAGCCAATGGCCATGAACGACCTGCCCTGCGATGTCTCGCGCAAGTTTGTCCGTGTCCTGCAAAGAAGGGGCAATGGCCTTGTCGAGTTCGAGTTTTCGATCGGATGGCCCGAGCTGGCGGTGGAGTTGATGCTGCCGCAACCGGCCTTCGAGGCGTTCTGCCAGACGCACCAGGTGCGCTGGCTGGACGAGGGCGCTGAAAGCCCGGCTTCCACCACCGTTTGAGGAGACAAAGCACATGAACATTGACCTGCAAGCGCGAGAGATCACGCCGCTGCGCAACACCTTTGCCCGCGTGGCCGCTTACCACGGCGACAAGGTGGCCTCGCGCTACCAGGAGGCCACCCTGGGCGTGCAGCCCACGGCCAACTTCCATTACCGTCCCACCTGGGAGCCCGAGTTCGAGCTGTTCGATACCGGGCGCACGGCGGTCAAACTGGCCGACTGGTATGTGTTGCGCGACCCGCGCCAGTACTACTACGCCAACTGGACGATGGCCCGCGCCCGCCAGCAAGAAGCGATGGAGGCCAACTACCAGTTCGTCGAATCGCGCGGCCTGATCGACAAGATGCCCGATGCCCTGCGCGCCAAGGCCAGCGACGTGCTGGTGCCGCTGCGCCACGCGGCCTGGGGTGCCAACATGAACAACTGCACCATCTGCTCGCGCGGCTATGGCACGGCGTTCACGGCACCAGCCATGTTCCACGCCATGGATGCGCTGGGCGTGGCGCAGTACCTCACCCGCCTGGGCCTGGCGCTGGGCGAGCCCGCTGCGCTGGAGGCTGGCAAGAACACCTGGCTGCAAGACCCGCGCTGGCAGGTGCTGCGCCGCCTGGTTGAAGACACGCTGGTCATCCAAGACCCGTTTGAGCTGTTTGTGGCGCAGAACCTGGCCATGGACGGCATGCTGTACCCGCTGGTCTATGGCCATTTTGTGGACGACCACCTGACCGTGCAGGGCGGTACCGCCGTGGCCATGCTGACCTCGTTCATGCCCGAATGGCACGCCGAGAGCGCCCGCTGGATTGATGCCGTGGTCAAGGTGGCTGCCGCTGAAAACGCCGACAACCACTCGCTCATCAGCAGCTGGTTCCAGCGCTATGCCGACCAGGCGCAAGCGGCGCTGGCACCCATCGCCGAGATCGCCCTGGGCGGCGCTGGCGCCCCGTCTTTGCAGGCGGTGCGCGATGCGCTCACGGCCCGCGCCCGCAAGGCCGGTCTGGCCGTTTGAGGAGCATGCCCATGAACGCCCCTGTTGTTTCCAACGTCTTCATCGCCTTTCAGGACAACGAAGAGTCCCGCCCGATCATCGACGCCATCCTGGCCGACAACCCCGAAGCCACTGCCGTGCATTCGCCAGGGCTGGTGAAGATCGACGCCCCCGGGCGCCTGGTCGTGCGCCGCGAAACCATTGAAGAGCAGACCGGCCAGCGCTTCGATTTGCAGCAAATCCACGTCAACCTCGTGACGCTCTCGGGCCACATCGACGAGGACGACGACGAGTTGTCACTGAGCTGGCTGCGCTGAACCGCGGCCCCACGCACCCCCCACACCAAGGAGACAAGACCATGGACGCACCCGTGAGCAAGAAAAAGCTCGGCCTCAAAGAGCGCTACTCCGCGATGACGCGCGGTTTGGCCTGGGACACCACCTACCAGCCGATGGACAAGGTGTTCCCTTACGACAAGTACGAGGGCATCAAGATCCACGACTGGGACAAGTGGGAAGACCCCTTCCGCCTGACCATGGATGCCTACTGGAAGTACCAGGGCGAGAAAGAGAAAAAACTCTACGCCGTGATCGAGGCGTTTGCCCAGAACAACGGCCAGCTCAGCATCTCGGATGCGCGCTACGTCAATGCGCTCAAGCTGTTCATTCAGGGTGTGGTGCCGCTCGAGTACTACGCCCACCGGGGCTTTGCCCACGTGGGCCGCCACTTCACCGGCGCGGGCGCGCGCGTGGCTTCGCAGATGCAGGCGGTGGACGAGCTGCGCCACTTCCAGACCGAGACGCACGCCCTGTCGCACTACAACAAGTACTTCAACGGCATGCACAAGTCCAGCCACTGGTTTGACCGGGTCTGGTATTTGTCGGTGCCCAAGTCGTTCTTTGAAGATGCCTCGACCGGCGGGCCGTTCGAGTTCCTGACGGCAGTGAGCTTCTCGTTCGAATACGTGCTGACCAACCTGCTGTTTGTGCCCTTCATGAGCGGCGCGGCGCACAACGGCGACATGAGTACCGTGACGTTTGGTTTCTCGGCCCAGTCGGACGAGTCGCGCCACATGACGCTGGGCATTGAGTGCATCAAGTTCATGCTGGAGCAAGACCCGGCCAACGTGCCCATCGTGCAAAAGTGGATCGACAAGTGGTTCTGGCGCGGCTACCGCGTGCTGACGCTGGTGGCCATGATGCAGGACTACATGCTGCCCAAGCGCGTGATGAGCTGGAAAGAAGCCTGGGAGATGTACGCCGAGCAAAACGGCGGCGCCCTGTTCCGCGACCTGGCACGCTACGGCATCCGTGAGCCCAAGGGCTGGAAGCAGGCCTGTGAGGGCAAAGACCACATCAGCCACCAAGCCTGGAACACCTTCTACAACTACTGCGCCGCCGCGCCCTTCCACACCTGGATTCCCAAGGAAGAAGAGATGCAGTGGTTGAGCAAGAAGTACCCCGACACCTTCGACAAGTACTACCGCCCCCGCCTGGAGCACCTGCGCACGCAGCAAGAACAAGGCAATCGCTTCTACAACAAGACGCTGCCCATGCTGTGCACCACTTGCCAGATTCCGATGGTGTTTACCGAGCCGGGCGATCCGACCAAGATTTGCTACCGCGAATCGGACTACCAGGGCGACAAGTACCACTTTTGCAGCGACGGTTGCAAAGAAATCTTCGACCACGAGCCGGAAAAATACGTCCAGTCGTGGCTGCCGGTACACCAGATTTACCAGGGCCACTGCTTCAAGCCGGGCACCGACCCCAGCGCCGAAGGATTCGATCCGCTGATGGCCGTGCTGGACTGGTACGAGCTGGAGGTGGGGCGCGACAACTTCGACTTTGAAGGTTCTGAAGACCAAAAGAACTTTGCTGCCTGGCGTGGCGATGCAGCGCCCGTCCCACCTGCGCAAGCAGCTTCCGACAGCAGCGCAGACCAAGGAGCAAAGCCATGAGCGTGACCGCCCTCAAGCCTTACCACTTTCCGGCCAAGGATGTGCGCGAGAACTTTCCCGCGCCCCTGCTCTACATCGGCTGGGAAGACCACCTGCTGTTTTGCGCTCCGGTCGCGCTGCCGCTGCCCGCCGACACGCCGTTTGGCGCACTGGCCCAGGCCGTGCTGCCCGGCGTCTATGGCTACCACCCCGACTTTGCCAAGATCGACTGGGGCTGTGTCGAGTGGTTCAAGTCCGGCCAGCCGTGGACGCCCGACCCGGCCAAGTCGTTGCAGGACAACGGCCTGGGCCACAAGGACGTGATCCGTTTTCGCACGCCGGGCCTGACCGGCATTGGCGGATCGTTCAGTTAACCGTTCACGCAAGGCCAGCCGCCGGGTGCGCAGTGGCGCCCGGCGGCACCCCCCACACCATGAGCTACCAACTCACCCTTGAACCCCTGGGCGCCACCATTGAGGTGGAAGACGGCCAGACCTTGCTCGACGCCGCGCTGCGCCAGGGCATCTACATTCCGCACGCCTGCGGCCACGGTTTGTGTGGCACCTGCAAGGTGCAGGTGACAGACGGCGAGGTGGACCACGGCGCGGCCAATCCGTTTGCGCTGATGGAGATGGAGCGCGACGACGGCATGACCCTGGCCTGCTGCGCCACGTTGCAATCGGACGCCACCATCGAGGCCGACATCGAGGACGAACCCGATGCCCAGGTCATTCCGGTGCGCGATTTCAGCGCCACTGTGGTGCGCATTGAGCAGCTCACGCCCACCATCAAGGCGCTGCATTTGCGCCTGAACCAGCCGATTCGCTTTCAGGCCGGTCAGTACGTGCAGGTGCAGATTCCGGGCGTGGAAGGGGGCCGTGCTTTCTCGATTGCCAACGCGCCCGGTGCCGATGGCCAGAGCAGCGAGATCGAACTGAACGTGCGCCTGGTGCCTGGTGGCGCTGGCACCACATGGCTGCACCAGTCGTTGCACGAAGGCGATACGGTGCAGATCACCGGCCCCTATGGCCGCTTCTTTGTGCGCCAATCGGCCCAGCTGCCGATGGTGTTCATGGCCGGTGGCTCGGGGCTGTCCAGCCCGCGCTCGATGATTCTGGAGCTGCTGGCCCAGGGCTGCACCCAGCCCATCACGCTGGTGTATGGCCAGCGTGCGCTGGACGAGCTGTACTACGACGCTGAATTTCGCGCCTTGGCCGCCCGGCATGCCAATTTCAACTACGTGCCGGTGCTGTCCGAGGTGCCCGAAGGGACGCAGTGGACGGGCGCGCGCGGCTTTGTGCATGAGGCCGCCCAGGCGCATTTCAGCGGCAACTTTGTGGGTCACAAGGCCTATCTGTGTGGCCCGCCACCCATGATCGAAGCCTGCATTGGCACGCTGATGCAAGGCCGCTTGTTTGAGCGCGACATCTACACCGAGAAGTTTCTCTCGGCTGCCGATGCACAAAAAACGCGCAGCCCGCTGTTCCGCAGCATCTGACCGGGGGGCCAGTCCATGACTTTGCCTGCTTCGACCCTGCGCATCACGGTGGCGCAAACCGGCGACAGCTTTGACTGCGCTGCCCATGAGAGCCTGCTGACAGGCATGTTGCGCCTGGGGCGCAAAGGCATTCCGGCTGGGTGTGTCAATGGTGGCTGCGGTGTCTGCAAGGTGCGCATTTTGGAGGGCGCAGTGCGGCCACTGGGCCCGATCAGCCGTGCCCATGTCAGCCAGTCTGAAGAAGCCCAAGGCTGCACCCTGGCCTGCCGCGTTGCCCCCCTGGAGCCCGTGCGCCTGGAGGTAACGCCGCTGCTGCGCAAACCTTTTCTGGGCCGCGCACTGGGCGCCCCCACCCCCGCAGCCGCTTGAGTGCCGGTGCCTGGTTTTTTCCCCACGACAGATAGCCAACGATTTCACTAACCACAAGGAGACATGCAATGGGCGTTTTACGAATTGGGCATATCAGCATTCGCGTCATGGATATGGATGCAGCCGTCAAGCATTACGAAGAAGTGCTGGGCCTGAAAACCACGATGAAGGACAACGCAGGCAACGTGTACCTGAAGTGCTGGGACGAGTGGGACAAATACTCCCTGATCCTGACGCCCAGCGACCGTGCGGGCATCAACCACGTCGCCTACAAAGTTGAGAAGGACGAAGACCTGGACGTTTTTCAGGCGCGCATCGAAGCCTGGGGCGTTGCCACCACCTGGCTGGATGAAGGTGCGCTGCCCTCCACGGGCCGCATGCTGCAATTCAACCTGCCCAGCGGCCACGAAATGCGCCTGTATGCCAGCAAGGAATATGTCGGCACTGACGTGGGGACGCTCAACCCCGATCCATGGCCCGATGGCATCCGGGGTGCGGGCGCGCACTGGCTGGACCACTGCCTGCTGATGTGCGAGATGAACCCCGAGGCGGGCATCAACACCGTGCAGGACAACACCCGTTTCATGAAAGAGTGCCTGGACTTTTTCCTGACCGAGCAGATTCTGGTTGGCCCCAACGGCGATATGCAGGCTGCCACCTGGATGGCGCGCACCAGCACACCGCACGACATCGCTTTCGTGGGTGGCCCGGTCAGCGGCCTGCACCACATCGCGTTCTTCCTGGACTCGTGGCATGACGTGCTCAAGGCCGCCGACGTCATGGCCAAGAAGAAGGTCAAGATCGACGTGGCCCCCACACGCCACGGCATCACGCGCGGCGAAACCATCTACTTCTTTGACCCCAGCGGCAACCGCAACGAAACCTTTGCCGGCCTGGGCTACCTGGCGCAGCCCGACCGCCCCGTGACCACTTGGAGCGAAGACCGCCTGGGCAGCGGAATTTTTTACCACACGGGCGAACTGGTGGCCTCTTTCACCGACGTGTACACCTGAGCCCCGGCTGCCCCTTGCACCCCTTTTGCCGGGGCGCGCCTGCACTGCGGGTGGCGCCCCGCACCACCGCCTCCAAGAAAGAACACCGATGAAAAAGAACGCGATAGCCAGCGCCGCACTGGCGCTGTTGGCGGGCCTGTCTCCCCTGGCTGCGCAGGCCGAAGGCCACTATGTGCCGGGCGTGGAAGGCATACAGGCTGCCAGCGCCCCCCCGCCGGGCGTCTATTACCTGGGCTACCTGGTCAACTACAACATCAACAGCTTTCGTGCGCCGGGCTCCAGCACCAACCTGCCGGGCCACAACAGCGGCACCGTGACGGCGCTGGCCAACCGCTTTGTCTGGATGACCGGCCACCAAGTGCTGGGCGCGGACTACGGCGTCGAGGCCATCGTGCCGCTGCTGCGCACTTCGCTGACCATCAACGCGGCGGGTATTTCTGACAGCCGCTCGGGTGTGGGCGATGTCTATGTCGGGCCGCTGGTGCTGGGCTGGCACGGCACGCAGTGGGACGCCGTGGCGGCTGCGGGCATGTGGCTTGATTCGGGCAGCACCGGCCAACCGGCCTCGGCAGGCAAGGGCTTCAAAAGCACCATGCTCACCGGTGGCCTGACGTATTACTTTGACACGGCCAAAACCCTCAGCGGCTCTGCCCTGCTGCGTTTTGAGCGCCACGGCAAAACCGACAGCGGCCTGCGCCACGGCAACCAGGTGACCATGGAGTGGGGCCTGGGCAAAGCCTTTGGCCCGGTGCAGGCCGGTGTGGTGGGCTACAGCCAGTGGCAAACCAGCAACGACAGCGGCCCTGGGGCCAGCCTGAACAAATCCTCGCGCCATGCGCTGGGCGCGGAGGTGGTGTACCCCATGGCACCGGGCCTGGCCCTCAAAGGCGCTGTCTACAAAGAGCTGCGCGCAGAGGCGGGCACCGGCCCACAGCCCAAGGGCTCGCTGGTGCGCCTGACGCTGGTCAAGGCCTTTTGAGGCAGTGCCGGTGTCCGTGCCCTCCATTGCACTGTGGGGGGCATGGCCATCGGCGCTGCCCCATCGGTGTCTTTGGTGGGCACAAAGCACAGGACGAAACCATTGCCCGGGCCGCGTTGCAGGCCCGGGGTCTGGCATGAACTGCAACGTTAGGAAAATCCCATGAAACAGGTACTCAACTTCATCAACGGCCAGCATGTCGCCAGCAGCCGCACTTTTGACAAACACTCGCCCGTGCATGGCGGGGTGATTGCACAGGTGCATGAGGCCGGGCGCGAGCAGGTCGATGCCGCTGTGGCGGCTGCGCGCGCTGCCCTCGATGGCCCTTGGGGCCAGATGAGTGTGGCCGAGCGGGTGGAGCGCCTGTATGCCGTGGCCGATGGCATCAACCGCCGCTTTGAAGAGTTTCTGGCCGCTGAATGCGCCGATACCGGCAAGCCGCGCAGCCTGGCCAGCCACATCGACATTCCACGCGGTGCGGCCAACTTCAAGGTTTTTGCCGACGTGGTCAAAAACGTGCCCACCGAGTTTTTCGAGATGGCCACACCCGATGGCCGTGGTGCTATCAACTACGGCTACCGCTCGCCCGTGGGCGTGGTCGGCGTGATCTGCCCCTGGAATCTGCCGCTGCTGCTGATGACCTGGAAGGTGGGCCCGGCGCTGGCCTGCGGCAACACTGTGGTGGTCAAGCCCTCGGAAGAAACGCCGCAAACCGCCGCCTTGCTGGGCGAGGTCATGAACGAGGCGGGCATTCCCCCGGGTGTGTACAACGTGGTGCATGGCTTTGGCCCCGATTCGGCAGGCGAGTTTGTGACCACGCACCCCGGCGTGGACGCCATCACCTTCACCGGCGAAACCCGCACCGGCGAGGTCATCATGAAGGCTGCCGCCAAGGGCGCACGCCCCGTGAGCCTGGAAATGGGCGGCAAGAACGCCGCCATCATCTTTGAAGATGCCGACTTTGACGCGGCCATTGAAGGCACGCTGCGCTCGGCGTTTGTCAACAGCGGCCAGGTCTGCCTGGGCACCGAGCGCGTGTACGTGCAGCGCCCCATTTTTGACAAATTCGTGGCCGAGCTGAAAAAGCAGGTCGAGGGCTGGAAGATCGGCCTGCCCGAAGATGCCGACACCAAACTGGGCCCCGTCATCAGCAAAGAACACCAGGCCAAGGTGCTGTCGTACTACCAGCTGGCGGTGGCCGAAGGCGCCACCGTGGTCACGGGCGGCGGTGTGCCTGACATGGGGGCCGGGTTTGCCGAGGGCGCCTGGGTGCAACCCACCATCTGGACGGGGCTGCCCGAGACCGCCCGCGTCATCAAGGAAGAAATCTTCGGCCCCTGCTGCCACATTGCCCCCTTCGACACCGAAGAAGAAGTGCTGGCCAAGGCCAATGACAACGTCTATGGCCTGGCCACCGCCATCTGGACGCGCGACGTCTCGCGCGCCCACCGCGTGGCGCAGAAGATGAAGGTGGGCCTGTCGTGGGTCAACAGCTGGTTCCTGCGCGACCTGCGCACACCGTTTGGCGGCTCCAAGCAATCGGGCATTGGCCGCGAGGGCGGCGTGCATTCGCTGGAGTTCTACACCGAGCTGAAAAACGTCTGCATCAAGCTCTGAGGACTTTGCGACATGAGCAACCCTGAAATCGCCCACTCGGTGGTGGCGGCGGGCATCCGCACCAATTGTCACGATGTCGGCAGCGGCCACCCGGTGCTGTTGATCCACGGCTCTGGCGCCGGGGTATCGGCCTGGGCCAACTGGCGCCTGGTGATGCCCGTGCTGGCCCAGCAGGCCCGGGTGATTGCCCCCGACATGGTGGGCTTTGGCTTTACCGACCGGCTTGACCTGAGCCAGCCCGGCCAGCGCTACGACATGGATACCTGGGTGCGCCAGGCCGTGGGCGTGCTGGACGCACTGGGCATTGAGAAAACCGATCTGGTGGGCAACTCGTTTGGCGGTGCGCTGGCTTTGGCGCTGTCCATTCGCCACCCGCAGCGGGTGCGCCGACTGGTGCTGATGGGCAGCGTGGGTGTGCCCTTTACCCTGACGCCCGGCCTGGATGCGGCCTGGGGCTACACGCCATCGCTGGAGAACATGCGCAAGCTGCTGGATGTGTTTGCCTATGACCGCAGCCTGGTCACCGACGAGCTGGCCCGCCTGCGCTACGAGGCCAGCATCCAGCCCGGTTTTCAGGAATCGTTTGCGGCCATGTTTCCGGCACCGCGCCAGCGCTGGGTGGACGCCATGTGCAGCCCCGAGTCCGCCATCCGGGCGCTGCCGCACCACACGCTGGTGGTGCATGGCCGTGATGACCGGGTGATTCCGCTGTCCACGTCGCTGACGCTGTCGCAGTGGATTGTCCGCTCGCAACTGCATGTGTTTGGCCAGTGCGGCCACTGGACACAAATTGAACACGCTGCGCGCTTTGCCCGGCTGGTGGGCGACTTTCTGGCCGAGGCCCGCCCTGATGAACCCCTTCCTTTGAACGCTTGAGAACACCATGAACTCCACCCTGATAGAGCAGCTTGGCGACGAGCTGTATGGCGCGCTGACGGCGTGCCAGGTGCTTGACCCGCTGTCGAGCCGCCACCCCGACATCACCATCGAAGACGCCTACGCCATCCAGCAGCGGCTGATTGCCCGCCGCCTGGATGCAGGCGAGCGCGTCGTGGGCAAAAAAATCGGTGTCACCAGCCAGGCCGTGATGAACATGTTGGGCGTGTTCCAGCCCGACTTTGGCATCTTGCTCGATGGCATGGTCTACAACGAAGGCCAGCCCATCGAGGCCCGCACGCTGATCCAGCCCAAGGCCGAGGGCGAAATCGCCTTCGTCCTGAAAAAAGACCTGATGGGGCCGGGCGTGACCGCCGCCGATGTCATGGCCGCCACCGAGGGCGTGATGGCCTGCTTTGAGATCGTCGATTCGCGCATCCGCGACTGGAAGATCCAGATCCAGGACACCGTGGCCGACAACGCCTCTTGCGGCGTGTTCGTGCTGGGCGACCGGCTGGTCGATCCGCGCGATGTCGATTTGGCCACCTGCGGCATGGTGCTGGAGAAGAACGGCGAGATCGTTGCCACCGGCGCAGGCGCTGCGGCGCTGGGCCACCCGGCCAATGCCGTGGCCTGGCTGGCCAACACCCTGGGGCGCCTGGGCATGGGCCTGAAGGCGGGCGAGGTGGTGCTGTCGGGCTCGCTGGGGATCATGGTGCCGGTGCAGGCCGGTGACAGTTTGCGCGTGACCATTGGCGGCATCGGCGGCTGCTCGGTGCGCTTTATTTGAGACAGGAGACATTCCATGCAAAAAATCAAATGCGCCCTGATAGGCCCGGGCAACATCGGCACCGACCTG
>ERZ724504.1051-NODE-1051-length-15445-cov-4.669591_pt1 | contig 15445 bp, 16 predicted proteins | sample MGYA00376037_ERZ724504 | MGnify/ENA primary metagenome ERZ724504 (study PRJEB28724, sample SAMN07190888) | wastewater metagenome | isolation source: influent of sewage treatment plant in Hong Hong | place: USA: Christiansburg, Virginia | collected 2016-03-01 ... | reverse complement strand
CTCGGCCCGGCCTGCGGCAAGCTTTTTTGTTCCAGCGCCCGCACATGCTGCGCACCCGCGCTATCCTCCAAGTGCAACTGGCGCTGTGGCTGGGCGGCCAGCCCTGGCGCGAGCTGGCGCAGCGCAGCCAAACCGCGCTGCAACGGGTGGGGCTGGGCGCGCTGGCCCAGCGCCCGGCGCGCGCCTTGTCTGGCGGCCAGCAGCAGCGCCTCGCCCTGGCCCACGCCTGGGCACGCCAGCCCGATTTGCTGCTGCTGGACGAACCCACCGCCAGCCTCGACCCGCACGCCAAGTGCGAAGTCGAAGCCTTGATTGCCGAATGCGCCACCAGCCGCCCCGTCACCCTGGTCTTCGCCAGCCACAACCTCGGCCAAGTCAAGCGCCTTGCCAGCCGGGTGCTGTACCTGGAGCGGGGCCGCATCCTGGCCGACCTGCCCGTCCACGAATTTTTTGACCGCCGCCTGCTGCCCCAGCGTTGCCCAGCGGCCCACGCTTTTGTCCAAGGAGAACTGCCATGAAGACCTGCACCCTTAACCGCCGCGCCGCCGCCGTCACCCTCGCCCTGCTGGCCCTCGCGGGCGGCGTCAGCGCCCAGGCCCAGTCCATCGTGATGTCGTCCACCACCTCCACCGAGCAATCGGGCCTGTTCGCCCACCTGCTGCCCGCCTTCAAGCAAGCCAGCGGCATCGACATCAAAGTCGTCGCCCTGGGCACCGGCCAAGCGCTGGACATGGCACGCCGGGGCGATGCCGACGTGGTCTTTGTCCACGACCAACCGGCTGAAGAAAAGTTTGTCGCCGAAGGCTTTGCCACCCAGCGCCACCCGGTCATGTACAACGACTTCGTGCTGATCGGCCCCAAAGCCGACCCCGTCACCATCAAAGGCCGCGACATCGTGGCGGCGCTGAAAAAGCTGGCCAGCGCCAACGCCGCCTTCATCTCGCGCGGCGACAAGAGCGGCACCCACGCCGCCGAACTGCGCTTTTGGAAACTGGCCGACCTGAGCGACAAAAAAGGCAGCGGCTACAAAGAATGCGGCTGCGGCATGGGCCCCGCCCTGAACATGGCCGCCGCCAGCGGCGCGTACGTGCTGGCCGACCGGGGCACTTGGCTCAACTTCAAAAACCGCGCTGATCTGGCCGTGCTGGTCGAAGGCGACCAGCGCCTGTTCAACCAATACGGCGTCATGGCCGTCAACCCCGCCAAACACCCCCACGTCAAAGTCGCCGAAGCCCAAAAGTTTGTGGACTGGGTGCTGTCCCCCACCGGCCAAGGCGTGATCGCCAGCTACAAAATCGGCGGCGAACAGGTGTTTTTCCCCAACGCGGGCAGCGGCAAGTAAGCCCACCTGTCGCGCAACGGGCGAATCGCGACAGATGATGTGTCGCGATTCGGGCTTGCGTGACAGATACGTCGCATTTACGCCGTCAAAGAATAGGCAATTGACCGCTATGAAAAATTACCGTACATTTGTACATATACACGGCGTATTGCCGTATTTATGGAGATTTGTACATGGTACGGGCTGAACGACTTGAACTTCGTCTGGACGAAGCACTGCTTGAGCGCATTGATGAATGGATAGAACAAACAGGCCGTGCCAGTTCACGTTCTGATGCTGTGCGCCAGTTGGTAGATATTGGGCTCGGCACGATGACCGGAAAGAGTGTCCACTTCAGCGATGGAGAGAAGCTGAACTTCATGATGCTGCGGGATATCGTCAAGCACCTGAAAGTACAAGGCGAAACGAAGGTTGATTTCGTTGCGGACACCATCTATGGCGGTCACTACTGGGCACCTACTTGGGACATGCAAGGGCTTTTCCACAACCATACAGACCGTCCTGCGGATGTCAGCCTAGTGATTGATGTGCTGGACATGTGGAGCTTCATCGAAGAGCGCATTGAGAAGCTAACCCCGGAAGATGCGGAGAGGCTTAAAGCTGCAAACTACGGCCACCTGCCACGCTTTACGGGGTTCGATGGGAACAATGAGAGTGAGCTCATGAGCATCGCTATCTTCCTAGTCGAGAAGATGGATCGGTTCCCTCGGTTTAAGGGGCGGGATTTCAACTCACATGCCCCGACTGCTGCGCGCTATCGTCGCATGGCTGCGGCGTTCCAGCCGATCCGTACGTCCCTAGGCTTTGGCCGCATGCTAAGCGTCGACCAGCTTATTGATCTCCTCAAAGGCGAGCGTTAAGCCCGAAACTGCTCACCCATAACCTGGGCGAGTTCGTGCCCGAATTTTTGAGGCTTTTTAGTCCGCATAGAGGTTGGCCTCAATGCCCCATCGTCGCATCCGCCACCAGCTTGACCGATACCGCAAACAAGCCCGCCTGCACCAGCCGGTAAAACCACACATCGGCGATGCGTCGCGTGGCGTAGGCTCCGGCCACGGTGCCGATCAGCGCGAAAGGCACCACGGCGGCGGCGCTCCAGAGCATTTCGGTGGAGTAGGGGCGCAGGTTTTGGTAGGGCACGATTTTGGCGGCGTTGATCACGGCAAACAAAATCGTCGATGTGCCTGCGAACTCGGCTTTGGGCAGCTTTTGCGGCAGCATGTAGACCTGAAACGGCGGCGCGCCCGCGTGCGAGATGAAGCTGGTAAAGCCCGACACCATGCCCCAAAACCAACCCTTGCCGACGTGCGCCGGTTGCGGCGGCGCGTTGCCGTTTTTGCGCAGCCACATGTTCAGACAAAAGCCGATGCCCATCAGCCCAATCAGGAGCGTGATGGCGCGGTCTGACACCATCGCCGCTGTCAGCCAGCCCACCACCACGCCGGTCACGCCCGCCGGAATCAAGATGCGCAGGTTCACGGCGCTGTAAGCGCGCCGGTACAGCCACACGCCCACCATGTCTGAGATCACGTAAATCGGCAGCAGCAGCACGGCGGCTTGCACCGGCGACATGCTGAGCGACAGCAGCGGCACCGCCACCATGCCAATCGCAGGCATTCCGCCCTTGGCCAAGCCCACCAGCAACGCGGCCACACCGGCCAGCCAAGAGAAATGATCGAAGTTCACAGGGCGCGGCTCCTTGCGCAATCCAGACCCAATCCGGTCACGCTATGTATGCAAATGAGTGGCGCATGGTAGCGGCTGGCGGACTTGCTTGGGGCTGATCAACCCGAAAGTCCCCGTGCTAGTTACTCCGCCTCCAAATTCCCCTGCACCCGTCGCAGCAGCGCCAGCAACTGCACCCGCTCCGCCTCGCTCAAGTCGGCGATGGCGGTTTGGGCTAGGCGCTCGCCTTGACGTTGCACGGCCAGATGGGCTTCGGTACCGCTGGCGCTCAGGGTTAGGCGGGTGCTGCGGCGGTCGGACTCGTCGGGGCGCGCATCGAGCAAGCCGCGCTCGCGCAGGCCGCTGAGCACGCGGGTGACTTGCGCCTTGTCGCGCCCGGCGTGCTGTACCAAATCGCTGGCGGTGGCTCCGGGGTGGCGCGCAAAAAAGCCCAGCGCTTTGCTTTCCATGTGCGTCAGGCCGCAGCAGGATTCACTTTCCAGCGCTTGGACGCGGCGGGCGCGGTAGGTGTGCATCAGCGCGTGCATGGCTTCAAACACAGCATCGGCGGGCGTGGCGGTCAATTGGTTGACTTGATCAACTTGTTTCGGCATAATTGTTGACTATATCAACTAGTTTCTGGAAATTTCATGTCACTTTTCACATCCACACGCCGGGTGCAACGGGTACGTCACGATCTGCGGCTGCGCGAGGTCGAGGTGCGCCGGGTCAACCCGGTGAGCGCCAACTTTATCAGCGTGGTTTTTGGCGGCGAGTCGCTGGCCGACTTCCGCTCTGACGGCTTTGATGACCACGTCAAGTTCATGTTCAACGACGCGGCGGGCCAGCCCGTGCGCCGCGACTACACCCCGCGTCACTTTGACCTCGCCGCCCGCGAGCTGACGATTGAATTCGCCCTGCACGACGGCGGTGCCGCGTCCGCTTGGGCTGAACAGGCCGCCGTGGGCCAAAGCGCCACCATCGGCGGGCCGCGTGGCTCGATGGTCGTGCCCACCGACTACGACTGGCATTTGCTGATCGGCGACAGCACCGCGCTGCCCGCCATCCACCGCCGCCTGGAAGAGCTGCCCGCCAGCACCCGCGCCATCGCCGTGATCCAGCTCGCCAGCGAGGCTGACCGCCGCCAATTCGCCAGCCGCGCCGATCTGCAAGTGCATTGGGTCTACAGCCCCGGCGATCTGGTCGCCACCACCCGCAGCTTGACCTTGCCCAAGGGCGACGGCTACGCCTGGGCCGCCGGTGAAGCCAGCGTCATGAAGACCGTGCGCCAAGTCCTGGCCGATGACCACCGCCAGCCCGGCGACGCACTGCACGCCGCCGCCTACTGGAAGCGCGGACAGGCGGATTTCCACGAACGGCTGTGAGGCGCAACGATCTCAGGCGGGCGCGCCGGGGTAAGTGAGCAACTCGCGCTGAATTTGCTCATACAACCCCGGCAGCCACGCCGGTTCCTCGGCCTGCCGAGTGGGCATGGGGGATTGGCGCGAGTCGGTGGGGCTGATGAGGATGCGCACTTGCTCTTTGCCAACCAGCGCGGCCAGCGCAAACAGCGCTTCGGTTGCGCGGTTGCCCACGGCCAGACAGCCGACGGACGAGGCGGTGCCGTGGATCATGATGTCGCGGCCCAGTTGCGTGCGTCCGTCGGCTTGGGCCTGACGGCGGTCAAAAGCGTTGGGGTAGTTGAGCCGGATCGAGACATGAAAGCGCCCGTTGGGGTTGAGAAATTCCGCACGGTACAGCCCCTCGGGCACTTGGCCGTCGCCCTCGCGCAGCTTGGGGCCGGGCTGGCCGCTGAGGCCCAGAATGGGGTAGGTGCGAATCCTGTGCCACGACGTGTCGGGCTGGGCGCGGGCGTAGACCTCCAACTTGCGGCTGTCCTTGAAGGCCACGTAACTGACCTCGGTAGGCGGAAACGGCACCTGCGCCGCCGCAAAGTCAGCCTGCCAGGATGGCAGCACCTGCGCGCTTAGCGCCGCCAGCCGCTCGTCCACGCTGTAGCCGCCGCGCGCCTTGGCGTAGAGATAACCTGCTAGCGCCTCGCCGTGGTCGGTGGTGCAAACAGCCAGTGTTGCCGCGCCCACCACGGCGATCAGCAGCGCAACCCAGAGCCGAAGTTTCATAGATCAGGATTTTGGCAATTCAAACGGCTAACCCAGCGGCCTGAGCGACGCCGGAGCAATCAATTTGTGCATGGGCCGCACCGGCAGCATGTACACGCGGCCCAGCCAATTTTTGACTTGCACGATGGTGGTCACCGTCAGGATGCCGTCGCCTTTGTAAATCGACAGCGTGACGCGCAGGTGTTTGTCGTCGTCGCCGATGATGATTTCGTGGGGCGAGGTTTGCAGCAGCGTGAAGATTCCGATCCGATCCCCGATCTGGTAATCGCTGGCAGGCCGGTGGACATCCACATCGCCAAAGCTGCCCAAATCCTTGAGCCCGATGGCCGAGGTGATGCGGTTACGCAGCCGCATACAAAACTCCACCCATTTCGGCGCGTGGGCAAACACCTGCATGAGCAGCTCAAACACCGACCGCTGCGGCTCGCGCAGGCGGATGCTCCAGGCGTCATGGAAATACGCCCCGGCGATCAGATGGCGAATGGCGCTGTCTGGGGGGAGGGTGGAGGCGTAGGGGGTGTTCATGCTCAGGCTTCGATGATTTCCAACTTGTACCCCACCCCATAAATCGACCGTATCGGCTCCTGGCCGGGGCAAGCCTGTTCGAGTTTGCGGCGCAGGTTTTTGATGTGGCTGTCTACGGTGCGGTCGCTTAGGGTGCGTTGGTCGGGGTGGAGTTTGTCGAGCAGTTGGTCGCGGGAGAAGATGCGGCCCGGCTGGCGCGCCAGGGCGGCGAGCAGGCGGAATTCGACGGGGGTCAGGTCTAGGGGCTGGCCGCACAGACTGGCGCTGTAGCTGCTTTCGTCGATGTGCAGGCCTTGGGGGTGGGCGGGGGCGCTGGGCGCTTGGGTCGCTGACGGGGCTGGGTACGGGAGGAAGGCGGCGGGCTGAATGACAGTTCGACTGACAGGTTGTGTGGCGGGTGGCACGACGAATGGCGCGGCGGGGCGCTGGCGGCGCAGCACGGCTTTGACGCGGGCCACGACTTCGCGCGGGCTGAAGGGTTTGCAGATGTAGTCGTCGGCCCCGGCGTCCAGGCCGATCAGGCGGTCAACTTCTTCGACTTTGGCGGTGAGCATGATGACGGGCAGGTCGCTGAAGCGGCGCAGCTCGCGGCAGATGCTCAGGCCGTCTTGCCCCGGCAGCATCAAGTCCAGCACGATCAGCGCCGGGGGCTGTTGGCGCACAGCGGGCAGCACGTCCAGGCCGTGGTTCAGGATGCGGGTGAGGTAGCCGCTGGCGCTTAAGTAGTCGGCGACCAGTTGGGCTAGGCGGGGTTCGTCTTCGACGATCAAGATGGTGTCGGGAGTCATGTGAGCTTTGCTTTATGCGCTGGCGGTTGGGGCGATGGGTGCGGGCAAGTCGGCGGCGAGGGCCAGGGGCAGGCGGATGTGGATCCACAGGCCGCCCAGGGGTGAGGGGCGAGCGTCGATCTGGCCGCCGTGGGCTAGCACGATGCTGCGGCAAATCGCCAGCCCCAGGCCGCTGCCGCCGCTGGCCCGTCCGCGCGAGGCTTCGACGCGGAAGAAACGTTCAAACAGGCGCGGTAACAGCTCGGGCGCTGCCCCAGGGTGCGAGTCTTGCAGGTCGATAAGGGCTTGCGCGTCCTGGCGCTGTACCCGCACGCGCAGGCTGCCGCCGGGGTCGGTGTAGCGCACGGCGTTGTCCAGCAGGTTGTGCAGCAACTGGCCCAGGCGCGCCGGGTCGGCTTGCACGGGGATAGTGGTGGGCGGGGTTTGCACGTCCAGGTGCAAACGGGCGTCGGCGCAGCGGGTGGCAAAGGTGGCGGCTTCTTGGGCGACCAGGGCGGCCAAGTCCAGCGCCTGGGTGCGGTAGCGCAGCGCGCCCACGTCGGCCAGCGCCAGTTCGTGCAGGTCGCCGACCAGTTGCGACAGGGTGGCGACTTCGTTGTGCAGCACTTGCAGGCCCTGCGGGGTCAGGGGGTGGATGCCGTCTTGCATGGCTTCGATTTCGCCGCGCAGCACGGCCAGCGGGGTGCGCAGCTCGTGCGAGATGTCGGCCATGAAGTCGCGGCGGCTTTGCTCGTTGCGCTCCAGCGCCAGCGCCAGTTGGTTGAAGTCGTGCGCCAGTTGGCCGACTTCGTCTTGGCTGCTGACGGCGACGCGGGTGTCGTAGTGCCCGGCGGCCAGTTGGTGCGTGGCGCGGGCCACTTGGCGCACTGGGGCCAGCAGCGCGCGCGCCACCCACCACGCCACCAGTGCGGCCAGCAGCAGCGCCAGCACGCCCATTGCCAAGGTGGCGCGCAGCTGGTCGCCCTGAAAATTCAACGCAGCGGCGTCAGTCACAGACTCAATCGGGGCCAAGATGATCCAGCCCACGGTGTTGCCTTGCACCACGACTTCGCGCTGCTCCGAGTTGGCGAAGATGTGCGGGTAGCCGATGACCAGTTGGCGCTGCGGGTCTAGCAGCGTCATGCGTCGCCCCAAGCCCAGCAGGTGCGGCGAGCGCAAGGCCACTTCGCTTTCCCAAGAGATTTCACCTTCGCGCTCCAGCGGTGGCGGTGGCTCCAGCAGCCGAAACCATACGCCGGGGTGATTGCGCACAAACTCCCAGCTGTTGTTGTGTTCTATGTAGGCGGTTTGCAAGCGCGGCAGCGCCGCTGTCATTTGCTGCGTGGCTTGGCCGTTGAGGTAGCCCATGAAGCCCCGGCTCAAGTTCAACTGCGCCGCCGCGCCCATGACCAGCGCCACCAGCGTGGCCGTGGCCAGCACGGCCAAAAAGAGTTGAATGGTGATGCCGGGGCGTTTCATGCAGAGCCTGTCATGCGGGGTCTTCCAAATTTCCTGCACATTTTGCGGTGAGCATGGCCGCATGAATCGAATCAAGCATTTTTTAACGGGCGCTTTAGCGCTCTTGACCGCGCTGTGGTGGCTGGCCGAGCCCGCATCGCCGCAGCCGCTGACTTACTTTGCCTTTCGCACCGTGTACATGCAGTACAGCGGCGTGATTGCGATGGGGGTGATGAGCATCGCCATGCTGCTGGCGTTGCGCCCCACATGGTTGGAATCGCACTTTGACGGGCTGGACAAAATGTACCGCCTGCACAAGTGGTTGGGCATCACCGCGCTGGTGACTTCGGTGCTGCACTGGTGGCTGGGCCAAGGCACCAAGTGGATGGTGGGCTGGGGCTGGCTGGTGCGCCCGCCGCGTGGCCCGCGCCCTGCGCCGCCCGATCAAAGCTGGATTGAAGCCTGGTTCAACACCCAGCGCCATTTGGCTGAGAGCGTGGGCGAGTGGGCGTTTTATGCCGCCGCGCTGCTGATGGTGCTGGCACTGGTCAAACGCTTTCCGTACCACTGGTTTGCCAAGACGCACCAATTGCTGGCGGTGGCGTACTTGGCGCTGGTGTTTCACTCGGCGGTGCTGGTCAAGTTTGCGTATTGGGGGCAGCCCGTGGGTTGGGTGCTGGCCCCGCTGATGGCCGGTGGCACCGTGGCGGCGGCGTTGGTGCTGCTGGGCCGCATGGGTGCGCGGCGCAAAGTGCAAGGCACCGTCACGGCGCTGACGCAGTACACCAAGCTGGGCACGCTGGAAACCCACATCACCTTGAACCCCGGCTCCCACTGGCCCGGCCACGCGGCGGGGCAATTCGCCTTCGTCACCATCAACCGCAAGGAAGGTGCGCACCCGTACACCATCGCGTCAGCGTGGAATGCGGACACGCGCCAGCTCACCTTCATCACCAAAGCGCTGGGCGACCACACCCGGCAATTGCCCGCCTTGCTCCAACCCGACATGGCCGTGACGGTGGAAGGCCCCTACGGACGCTTCAACTTTGAAGACGACCAACCGCGCCAAATTTGGGTGGGCGCGGGCATCGGCATCACGCCCTTCGTCGCCCGGATGAAGCAACTGGCGGCCAGCGGTGCGCGTGACGTGCAAATCGACCTGTTCCACCCCACCGCGCAGGCTGACGAGGGCGCGCTGGCCAAACTCCAAGCCGATGCGCGCGCCGCAGGCATTCGCTTGCATGTGCTGGTCGATGCCCGAGATGGCCACTTAGACGGCGAGCGCATACGCCGCGCCGTGCCCCGTTGGCAAGAAGCCAGCGTGTGGTTTTGCGGCCCGGTGCCGTTCGGTCAAGCCCTGCGCGCCGACATGGCGGCCAGCGGCTTGCCACGCAGCGCCTTCCACCAAGAGCTGTTTCACATGCGTTGATGGGGCGCAGCTTGCGTGGGCCGGGCGGGCTTAGGGCGTGTGCGCCAGCAGCGCTTTGGCGGCGTCGATGCGCAGCGCCAGCGGTGCGGTTTCGTCGTTGATCACCGCCAGCAAGAAGGCGCGCGGCTCGGTGTAGCCCGCTGAGGCGCTGGTGTTCAAGCGGTGCGCGTCCATGCCCGCCTGCGCAGTCGCCAGCGGCGATGCGGCTATTGCTGGCGTGGGCGTGGGCGCGGCCGGTTGCAGCAGCGCCATCAATTGCGCGGAGGCTGCATCCAGCAAGTGCGGCGCAGTGCTTTTGAGGCTGGCCAGCCGCTGCGCCTGCCCATCGTTGCCGGGCGCAATGTCGAGCCACGGCGTTTCAGCAAACAGCGGGGCTAAATCGGGCGCGACAAAGGCCGACCAATTGCCCGTCTCTTCAATCAACGCGGGGACGCTCTGGGCGTGTTGCCCGTCCGTGCGGGGCCACAGCCGCACCCGGCGGGCGGGCACTTCGGGCAGATAGCGGCGGCGCAGCAAGTCGACAAAGGCGTGCCCCTGCGCCAGCGTGACCGGCGCAACCAGCGAAAACCACAGCTGCATCCCATCCGTGCCCGAGGCGGCAATACCCGGCGCGGGCAACTCCAAATCCGTCTGCACCCCGCGCCAGACTTGCCCCAGCAAGTCCCAATCCGCCGGGCCACCGACCTCCAGCACCAGCGCACGGGTCAACCCCTGGTCGTCAATGAGCTGGCCCGAGGCAGCGGCAGCGGGCGAGAGGTACAGGCGTTGGAATTCAGTGGGCAGGTGGGACATGGCGGGAACTCGAACAGGCGTGAACAACAGAACAAGAGCTGGGACTCTACGCGAGTCGCGTTCAATGGCCGCCAGCTCTTGGGCTGTCAGTCAAAATCGGCCCCACATCCAATCACCCATCCCAGAGGAGCCCTTATGCCCATCACTCCACCCAAGTCGTGTTCATGCAGGTGCGAGGTGCAAGGATGACGCTCGCTTGCCCCTGTGGCCGCACTGATGCCAAGCGCCGCCCGCTGGCTGATGCCGATTGCTGTGGTCGCTACTTGGACAGCGCCACGCCCGTGCCCGATGCCGAGTCGCTGATGCGTTCGCGCTACAGCGCCTTTGTGCGACTGCGCGCTGACTATTTACTGGCGACTTGGCACCCCAGCCAGCGACCCGCCACGCTGGACTTTGAACCCGGCGCGCAGTGGCTGGGTTTGGAGGTGCGCCGCCACCGCGTGACCGGGCCGGACACGGCAGAGGTTGAGTTTGTGGCCCGTCACCGCATCGCTGGTCGGGCGGTTCGGCTGCATGAAAACAGCCGCTTTGTGCGCGAGTTAGTAGACGGCGTGCTGCGCTGGCGCTACGTGGATGGCGACATGCTGGGCTAGGGGATAGCCCTGCTGCGGCAAAATGCGTCCTTTTGTTTCCAAGGTGATCATGGCGCTGTGGCTGAATTTGACCGGGATCGGCGCATGAGCCGCGCGTCTGTAACGGGTGCGTTGGCGGTGGTGCTGGCGCTGCTGGGCTGGGCGCTGCGTGGCACGAGCTTGGAGCTGACGGTGTTTCACGCCATCAACGCTTGGGGGCCGCAAGCGCCGGTGTTTTGGTCATCGTGGTCAGTGGTGGGGCTGGGCGTGTCGGTGCTGCTGATCTTGGCGGCGGGTGGCGCAGCGCGGGCTCAGGCTTTGGTGACGTGGGTGCTGGTGCTGGTGTTGGGTGGGCTGGTGTTGCACGCGGCCAAGCTGGGCATTGGTGGTTTGCGTCCGTTGGCGGTGTTGGGGCCGGACGGGGTGCATGTGGTGGGCGCAGCGCTGCTGCGCAGTTCCATGCCCTCAGGCCATTCCGCAACCGGCTTTGCTTTGGCGGCTTTGGCGACGCAGTTGCACTTCAGGGGCGCATGGGTCTATTGGCTGGGCGCGCTGATGGTGGGCTTGTCGCGGATGGCCGTGGGCGCGCATTGGCCTAGCGATGTGCTGGCCGGTGCGGGTTTGGGCTTGCTGCTGGCGTTGGCCGGTGTGCGCTGGCCGTGGGCGGTACGCACGGCCCAAGCGTGCGCGGTACACATGCAAAGCCGTGCGGGTTCGCGGCTGGTGGCCGGGGCGCTGGTGATGCTGGCTAGCGGGTTTTGGGTGGCCGACTACGACTATCCCGCCGCTGCCATCACGCACGCGGGTTTGTGTCTGCTGGGTTTGTGGGCGGCGCTGGTGTGGTGGCGGGCGCATCCCAGCCATCATTTCAATCATGCTGACGATGCCCGAGGTGCCGCATGAAGCGCAGTGTGCAACGCGCGCTGTGGTCGGCTTTGCTGGCTTTGATCACGGGTTTGGCGCTGTGGTGGGTGCTGCCGCCGGGGCCGCAGTTGTGGAACAACGTGCTGGCCTTGCCGCTCACCGTCTGGCTGTGGGCCACGGCGGGGCTGGCGGTGAGCTACTCGCTGCGGGCGCTGCGCATGCGCGATGAATGGGCCTCGCGGGTGAACATGCGCTGGCTTGATGGCCTGCACCTCACCGTGGTTCACAGCGCGGCCATCAATTTGCTGCCGATGCGTGCGGGCGAGGCGGGCTACCCGTGGTTGTTGCACAAAGGCTGGCAGGTGTCGCTGATCGATGCATCGTCCAGCTTGTTTTGGCTGCGGGTGCAAGACGCGCTGGTGCTGTGCTTGCTGGCGCTGATGTGGTTTGGGCCGGGCGTGGGGCCGTTGGTTTTGGGCGCTCGCGTGGCGCTGGCGGCAGTGCTGCTGGCGGTGCTGGCGCTGGGCGGCAAAAGCTTGGCGGCGGTGCTGCTGGCACGCTGGCCTGCCGAGCACGCGGGCCGTTGGCACAAGCTGCTGCACATTGGGCGCAGCTTGCTGCTGTCGGCAGCGCGGGCACCGGCACGCGGCTGGCTGTGGAGCTTGGGCCACTGGAGCGCCAAAATCGGCGGCTTGGCCGTCATCGTGGCCAGCTTGAGCGCGCAGCCGTGGTTGATCGCCTTTGGTGGTGCCTTGGCGGCAGAAGGCGCCAGCGCGCTGCCGGTGTCGCCGCCAGCGGGCTTTGGCAATTACGAAGCCGGGGTGTGGCTGGGCCTGCACAGCTTGGGCGGCGATGCCAGCGCCGCCACCGTGCTGGGCGCGGCGCTCACCGCTCATATTTTTGCGTTGCTGATCGGTGTGCTGGCCGCCGCCGCCAGCCCTTGGATTGCGCCCACCCCCGCCAGCACCACCCCTCGCCCGAGCGCGCCCTGAGCGGCCCGGCCCCGTTTGTTGAATCTGTTTTGCAAAGTTGTTATGTCTGAAACCATCGCCAAATCCATCACCGCACCGCCGCACCGCTTGTCGGTGGTGGTGCCCATGTACAACGAAATCGCCAACGTCCAACCGATGGTCGATGACGTGCAGGCCGCCCTGCGCGACTACCCCCATCCGTGGGAGCTGATCGTGGTGGATGACGGCAGCTTGGACGGCACCGGCGCGGCGCTGGAGCGCTACGCCCTGCAAGTTGGCCCGCACATTCGCGTGCTGCGCCTGATGCGCAACTTCCGCCAAACCGCCGCCATGCAAGCGGGCATTGACGCAGCACGTGGCGACGTCATCGTCACGATGGACGGCGACTTGCAAAACGACCCGCGTGACATCCCGCGCTTGGTCGCCCGGCTGCTGAATGAAGACTTGGATTTGGTGGCCGGTTGGCGCATCAACCGCCAAGACGATGCCATTCGTCGCTTCCCGTCCAAGATTGCCAACAAGGTGATCCGCGATGCCACCGGGCTGGCGTTCCACGACCTCGGGTGCAGCTTGAAGGTGTTTCGCGCCAGCGTGTTGAAGCAAGTGCGCTTGTACGGCGAAATGCACCGCTTCATCCCGGCGTGGCTGGCGACGGTGACTTCGCCCTCGCGCATGGCCGAGGAGCCGGTCAACCACCGCGCCCGCACCTTGGGCGAGTCCAAGTACGGCCTGTCGCGCACCTTCCGCGTGATCGTGGACTTGTTCTCGATGTACTTCTTCTTGCGCTTTGGCACCCGGCCTGGGCACTTTTTTGGCGGCGCGGGGCTGGGCATGTCGGGCCTTGGCGGGCTGATTTTGCTGTGGCTGGCGCTGGAGAAATTCATCAAAGGCGTGGACGTGGGCACGCGCCCGCTGCTGGCCTTGGGCTTCTTTTTGGTGATCGGCGGCATTCAGCTTTTGACCACCGGCGTGCTGGCCGAATTGCTGATCCGCGTCTACTACGATGGCCGCCACGCCATGCCCTACCACCACCGCCCGATGGCCGAGTTGGTGCCCGATGAGGGCTGGCACGGCACCGAACGGACGTGAGTGCGGCCATGAGCGCAATGCCTGCTGCCGCTGAGCCCGCCCGCGCCGCCGACACGCCAAGCTGGCAGCGCCCGCTGCTGTGGCTGGCGCTGGTGCTGCTGGTGTTTTGGCTGGCGGGGCTGGGTCTGGCCCCGCTGTTTGATGTGGACGAGGGCGCTTTCTCTGAAGCCAGCCGCGAAATGCTGAGCAGTGGCGACTGGGGCCACACCACACTCAGCGGCACCGACCGCTTTGACAAACCGATCCTGATCTACTGGTTCCAAGCCGCCAGCTTGGCGGTGTTTGGCGTGAATGAGTGGGCCACGCGCCTGCCGTCGGCGCTGGCCGGTTGGGGCTGGTGCATGGCGCTGGCGCTGTTTGCCGCGCCGCGCTGGGGCGTGCGCGTGGCGGTGCTGGCGGCGGGCATGTTGGCCACCAGCGTCGGCCCGATGCTGATCGGCCGCGCCGCCACCGCAGATTCGATGCTGAATTTGCTGCTCACACTCACCTTGCTGGACTTGTGGCGCGCGGTGGAGCAAGGCGAGGCCAACCCGTGGCCGCTGCGCCGCGCCGCGCTGTGGATGGGCCTGGGTCTGCTGGACAAAGGCCCGGTGGCGGTGGTGGTGCCGGGCGGGGCGCTGGGCTTGTGGTGGCTGCTGTCACCGCTGGCCGCGCAACGCTGGCCGCTGGCGCGCCGCTTGCTGACCGATGGCCGCGCTGGGCTGATCACGCTGGTGGTCGCGGTGCCGTGGTACGCCTATGCGCTGAACCGGCACGGCATGGCCTTCATTGATGGCTTTTTGCTCAAGCACAACTTAGATCGCTTCAGCGGCCCGCTGGAAGGGCACGGCGGCAGTCCGCTGTACTACGTGGTGGTGATGCCGCTCTTGCTGCTGCCTTGGTCAGTGTTGCTGGTGCCACTGCTGGCCCGCGTGCGCCGCCTGTGGGCTGACCGCACCTCGCGCTTTTTGCTGCTGTGGGCGGGGTTTGTGATTGGGTTTTTCTCGGTCTCGGGCACTAAGCTGCCGCATTACGTGCTGTACGGCATGGCCCCGCTGGTGCTGCTGATGGCGCGGCTGTGGGCCGATGTGGCCCATGAACGCTGGCGCGGTTGGGGCGTGTGTGCGGCGCTGCTGGTACTGTCGGCGCTGGCCTTGCTGGGCTTGACGGCGGCTGCGCCGCAGTTGGCGGCGCGCCTGCAAGCCTCTACCGCTGACGCGCATTGGCAAACCTTGCTGGCCGCCGCTGCTGCCAAAGCCGCTCCGGCGACGGGCTGGTTGGCGCTGGCCGCGTTGCTGGTGTTGGGCTTGGCCTTGCAAGCCTGGCGCAGGCCGCAGCAAGCACCGCTGGCGCTGTTGGGTGCGGTGCTGGTGGCCTCGGTGGCGTGGTCTACGTTGATGCTGCCGTGGTGGGGCGATGCGCTGCAAGGCCCGGTGCGCGAGCTGGCCTTGCGCGCCCGCGCCGACAACTTGCCGCTGGTGCAATGGCGCTTGCACCAGCCCAGCGCTGCGTTCTACCGCCAAGCCTCGGCCCCGCGCCGCGCCCCAGAAGTCGGCGAAGCCGCCCTGATGCGCAGCGACCACTACGCCGACTTGCCGCCCGACGAGCAGCGCCAGTACGACCGCTTGGCCCAAGCTCCTGGCTTCGTGCTGGTGCGTCGGCACTGACGCGGCGGTGGCCCGGTTCACTTTTCGACTCTTTTTTGCACAAGGCCCGTCCGCATGACCCGCCCCTTTGCTGTTCCTCCCGCTGCGTCTGATCCAGCTGTTCGCTCGTGGTGGCGCGGCTTGCTGCTTGCGCTGGCGGGTTTGTTCGCTTTGCGCGTGGTGCTGATGGTGAGCTCGCAGGCCT
>ERZ724504.1049-NODE-1049-length-15447-cov-4.220179_pt1 | contig 15447 bp, 16 predicted proteins | sample MGYA00376037_ERZ724504 | MGnify/ENA primary metagenome ERZ724504 (study PRJEB28724, sample SAMN07190888) | wastewater metagenome | isolation source: influent of sewage treatment plant in Hong Hong | place: USA: Christiansburg, Virginia | collected 2016-03-01 ... | reverse complement strand
AGCGACTTGCCGCTGTCCAGCACGTTGGCGGCAATGCGCAGGGCGTCGGCGCGGGTAAAGCCAGCGTCAATCACCATCGCCTCGGTCTCGCCGTAGACCAAGGTGGAATTGACGTTAAAGCTGGCGTCATCGCCGTTGTAGACCTTGATTTGCAAGGGCTGGGCGGCGTGGGCAGCGGTGAACACCAAGGCCAGGGTGGCGGCGACAACAGAAGTACGGATCATGACAAAGCTCCAATCAGGATAAGGGGTTGCAATCAGATGTCAGCTAGTTTATGGACAAATATCGGCCAGATAAACCCGATAAACTGGGCTTATCTGTTGCAAAAATTGAGCAAATCATGGATCGACTCACCGCCATGCGCGTCTTTACCGAGGTGGCCGCTACCGGCAGCTTCAGCGCCGCCGCCGAGCGGCTGGACATGTCGCGCGCCATGGTCACGCGCTACGTGGCCGAGCTGGAGCAGTGGCTCAACGCCCGGCTGCTGCAACGCACCACCCGCAGCGTGACCCTGACCGATGCGGGCGAGCACTGCCTGCGCCGCAGCCAGCAAATGCTGGCCCTGGCCGAAAACATCGAAGAAGAAACCGCCCGCACCGAAGGCGCGCTGCGCGGCCAACTGCGGCTGACGTGCAGCATGTCGCTGAGCTACGCCCAACTGGCCACCGCCATCGCCGACTTTCTGAAGCTGCACCCCCAACTCAAAATCGACCTGGACGTGAGCGAAGGCCCGCTCAACTTGGTCGAGCGCCGCATCGACTTGGCGATTCGCATCAGCAGCGAGCCCGACCCGGTGCTGATCTCGCGCCCGCTGGCGCGCTGCGATTCGGTGCTGGTGGCGTCGGCGGACTATCTGGCCGAACACGGCACGCCGCAAGCCCCCGCCGACTTGGCCCGCCACCGCTGCCTGAGCTACGCCAACTTTGGCAAAAGCATCTGGACGCTGACGCGCGATGGCGTCAGCGTGCCCGTCCACGTCAGCAGCCCTTTCAGCGCCAGCGAAGTCACCACCTTGCTGCGCGCCACGTTGGTTGGGGGCGGCATCAGCCTGCAACCGACCTACTTGGTCAACCCGCTGCTGCGCAGCGGCGAACTGCAAGCCGTGCTGCCCGACTGGCAACTGCCCAGCATGACCATCCACGCCCTGTACCCCTCGCGCAAACACCTCGCCCCCGCCGTGCGGGCGCTGCTGGACTTTTTGGTGGCCCGCTTCGCGCAAACACCGTGGTGAAGCGACTGTCTGGCTGTCTGTCACACGCCTGCGATCTGCGCTGTCTAGCATGCCGAGTTCATCCTCACTTTGCATACCAAGGTATTCCATGCGCGTCCTTCAATTTTCTTGCCGCCAGCTCGTGCTAGCCGTCTCCACCGCTTGGCTGGCCGCCACCGCGCCCGCCGCCCACGCTGCCAGCAGCCGCGACGCCTGGGTCGTCAACCAGCTCTACAGCTACAACCACCCGTTGGCCGCCCAGCTGCCCGGCGAGCTGGCCACCAAGATGAACAAGATGTACACCGGGGCTTTTGCCTTCTACCGGGGCACGGCGCATCTGTTTTACCAAGACATGCTCACCCTGCCCGCCTCGGCCTACCTCAACACCGCCACCCGCAGCACTTGGCTGGTGGGCGACTTGCACGCGCAGAACCTGGGCGGCACGCGCGACAGCAGCGGCAACTACGTCTACAGCGTCTCCGACTTTGACGAAAGCGACTGGGGGCCGTGGACGTGGGACATCCGCCGCATGGCCGTGTCCATCATCTTGGCCGCGCGCGAGCAGGGCCTGAGCAGCACCGACCAGCAAGCCGCCGTCAGCGCGTTTTTGGACGGCTACTTCAACAAGCTCAACGACTTCAAAGGCACCAACGACGAGCTGAGCTACCGCCTGACCAGCGCCAACACCAGCGGCGTGGTCAAAGACATCATCCAAAAGTCCGAAGGCGACAGCCGCGCCAACCTGCTGACCAAGTACACCAGCCTCAACACCTCGGGCCTGCGCCAGTTCACCACCACGGCGGACATGCAAACCGTCACCACCAGCACGCTCAGCGCCATCCAAACCGCCGTCAGCGGCTACATCAGCACCATCGCCAGCAGCAAGCGTTACGCCACCAGCTACTACACCGTGAAGGACGCGCGCCTGAAGCTCGGCTCCGGCGTCGGCAGCCTGGGCCGTTACCGCTACTACCTGCTGCTCGAAGGCCCGACCAGCAGCCAAAGCGACGACGTGATCGTGGTCATGAAGCAAGAAACCAGCAGCGCCGTCGCCATCGCCAACCCCAGCGGCCTGCCCGCCAGCAGCTACGCCAGCCACCACGGCGCACGCGCCGCCAAGAGCATGAAAGCAGGCCTCACCAACACCGACGTGCTGGTCGGCTACGCCACCATGAACGGCCTGCACTTCTTGCTGCGCGAAAAAACCCCCTACGACGAAGACATGGACACCACCTTGCTCAGCACCGCCGGCAAGTGGAGCACCGCCGCCGACTACATGGGCAAAGCCACCGCCAGCGTCCACGCCCTGGCCGACAAGGACTACGACAGCACCTTGACTGCCTACAGCATGGACAAGGAAATCGACGACGTGACGGCCAACGCCAAAACCGCCTTCAAGACCGAAACCATCAACTTCGCCATCGACTACGCCAACCAAGTCGAACTGGACTGGCGCAGCTTTGTCAACGCCTATTACGCGGGCACGCCGTTGTATTGATCACCCCCCAAGCTGACTGCGAGCCAACTGCGCTTCGATCTCCGCCCGCATCGGGTCGCCGGGGGGCAGCACAGCCAGCAGGCGTTGCCACAGGGCCTGAGTGCGGGCGTGGTCGTTGCGCTCTTGGGCGGCGCGGGCGGACAGGGCCAGGGCTTGGACGTGGCGGGGGTTGAGTTCCAGAGCCTGGGTCAGGGCGGCTTCGGGCGGGCCGCTCAGGCTGGGCGGGTTGGCGGCGAGGCCCAAGGCGACGGCGTAGTCGGTGAGCAGATCGGCGTCGGGCGCGGCCAAGCTCAGGCGCTTTTGGTAGGCGCTGACGGCGGCGGCAAAGTCGCCTTGCTCGGCCAGAGTGCGCGCTTTTTGCAGCCAGACGGCGGGGTCTTCGGTTGGGGCGGCTGGGGCGACAGATACCGCCGAGGTGGCGGGGGCGGCACTGTCGTTCAGCACAGCGGGGTTGCCGAACAAGGCGTACAGGCCAGTGGCGGTGAGCCAGATCACCAGCAGGCCGGTCAGCGCAACGTGCATGCGGCTGGTGTCGTCCGTGGCGTTGATAGCAGCGGTGGCCGGGGACGGATCGGCAGGCCGGACGACGGATGCAGCAGGCGGGGCAGAATCAGGCTGGATTTCAGCTTCGGCCCAAGCTGGGTCGGGCGACAGGGCCAGATCGCGCTGGCGGTGCCGGATGTGCAGGCCCAGCACGCCCAGCGCGATCAGCAGCAGGATGGCCGGGCCGCCCCAGAGCAGGCCGGTTTGCAGGTTGACGGGCGGGCGGTAGAGCACGAAGTCGCCATAGCGTTCGACCATGAAGTCGCGCACCTGCGCCTCGGTCGCGCCCTGGCTGAGTTGCTGGCGCACCTCGTTGCGCAGTTGCACGGCCAGTTCGGCGTGCGAGTCGGCAATGGTCTGGTTTTGGCAGACGGGGCAGCGCAGTTCGGTGGTGACGCGCTGCACGCGCTCGTCCAGCGCGGGGTCGGTGCTGGCGGCAGTGCTGGCCGATGCGGCCCAAGCGCTCAGGGCCAGCAGCAGCGCGATCAGGTTGTTTCGCCCGGCCAGCACGTCAGGCCTCTTGCAGCTTCTTGATGAGGGGCAGCAGCTCGGTCTCGATCTGCTTCGCGGTCAGTGGCCCGGCGAATTTGCGACGGATGATGCCTTTTTTGTCGATGACAAAGGTTTCGGGCACGCCGACCAGCCCCAGGTTCATGCCCAAGCGGCCATCCAAGTCCAGCACGGTGTAGCGGAAGGGGTCGCCGTAGCGGGTCAGCCACTTTTGCGCGGCGGGGCGCTGGTCTTGGTAGTTCAGGCCGACCAGCACCACGTCGCTGCGCTTGGCCAGTTCGATCAGCAGCGGGTGCTCGATGCGGCACGAGGTACACCACGAGGCCCAGGCGTTGAACACCCAGACTTTGCCCTGAAGGGCCTGCGGCGTCAGGGGCTCTTGCCCTTCGGCGACTTGGCTCAGGCTGAAGGCGGGCACGGGCTTGCCGATCAGCGGCGAGGGGATGTCTTGCGAGGCCCCGCCGCGCTGCAAGCCCACCGCCAGGGTGGAGGCCAGCGCCAGAAACAGGGCCAGGGGGATAAGGTGTCGTTTTTTCAGCATGGTTACAGCGTGGAGGTGGCGGTCACGGGGGACGCGCCGGGAATCAGCGGATGCGTGGGGGTCTGCGCTTGTGTGACGCTGACGTTGCGGCGGCGGTAGCGGGGGTCGGTGGCGGCCAGCAGCCCGCCCAAAGCCATCAGCAGGCAGCCTGCCCAAAGCCAGTTCATGCCGGGCTTGAGCTGCACGCGCACGCCCCAACTGCCGTCTTCGGCTTGGGCCTCGCCCAGCGAGACGTAGAGGTCACGGGTCAGGCCCCGGTCGATGGCGGCTTCGGTCATGGGCATGCGCTGCACGGTGTAGAAGCGTTTTTCGGGGTGCAGGGTGGCGACGGGCTGGCCTTGGCGCGTGACCTCGAAGGTGGCTTGCCCGGCCAAATAGTTGGGGCCTTGCCGTTTTTGCAGGGCGACAAAGTCAAAGCGGTAGTCGCCCAGCAGCACATGGCCGCCGACACGGATGCGGGCGTCTTGCACCGCCTCAAAGCTGCCGACCACGGTGACCGCCAGCACAAACACCGCCACCCCGATATGCGCCAGCACCATGCCCCAAAAGCCACGCGGCAAGCTGCGGGCGCGCTGGCGCAGTTCGGCCCCGCGCCAGGGCGCGCCCGGCACGCGCAGTCGCTGCACGACATGGTGCAGCGTGGCCAGCAGCGCCCACAGACCCAGCAAGGCGCTGGTGCTGGCCTGCACCGAGGTCTGCGCCGCCAGCGCGCCGCCCAGCCCGATCAGGCCGGTGACCAGCGCCACGGCACGCACCTCGGCCCAGACCCGGCCCGGCGCGGCTTGCTTCCAGGCCAGAAACGGCCCCAGGCCCAACAGCGCCAGCACCGGCAGCATCAGCGGCACAAAGACGGCGTTGAAGTACGGCGGGCCGACCGAGATCTTGCCCAGCCCCAAGGCGTCGATGGCCAACGGGTAGAGCGTGCCCAGCAAGATGCTGCCAGTGCTGACCAGCAGCAGCACATTGCCCAGCAGCAGCAGCGACTCGCGCGAGAACAGGGCAAACGGCGCGCCCAGCCCCACCGCGCCCGCCCGCCACGCATACAGCGTGAGCGAGCTGCCGATCACCAGCACCAAAAAGATCAGGATGTACAAGCCCCGGCGCGGGTCGGACGCAAAAGCGTGTACCGAGCTGAGCACGCCCGAGCGCACCAAAAACGTCCCCAGCAGCGACAGCGAGAACGCCAAGATGGCCAGCAGCACCGCCCAGTTCTTGAAGCTGCCGCGCTTTTCGGCCACGGCCAGGGCGTGCAGCAGCGCGCAGCCCACCAGCCAGGGCATGAGCGAGGCGTTTTCGACCGCGTCCCAAAACCACCAGCCGCCCCAGCCCAGTTCGTAATAGGCCCAGAAGCTGCCCAAGGTGATGCCCAGGGTCAAAAAGACCCAGGCCAGCAGCGTCCAGGGGCGCGACCACTTGGCCCAAGCGGCGTCCAGCCGCCCTTCGATCAGCGCTGCCACGGCAAAGGCAAAGGCCACGGCAAAGCCGACGTAGCCCAGGTACAGCAGCGGCGGGTGGAAGATCATGCCCAGGTCTTGCAGCAGCGGGTTCAGGTCGCGGCCATCGGCAGGCACGGGCGACTGCGACTCAAAGGGGTTGGAGGTGAACAGCGTGAAGCCCAAAAACCCCGCGCTCAGCAGCCCCAGCACGCCCAGCACCCGCGCCAGCGTGGCCGGGGGCAGACTGGCCCGGCTTTTGAGCGCCACCGCCAGCGACCACACGCCCAGCAGCCAGACCCACAGCAGCAGCGAGCCCTCGTGCCCGCCCCAGGTGCCCGCCAGCCGGTAGTGCAGCGGCAGCAGCGAGTTGGAGTTGTTGGCGACGTAGGCCAGCCCGAAGTCGTTGCGGGCAAAGCCCACCACCAGCAGCGCCAGCGCCAGGGTGGTGACGGCAAACTGCGCGCCGACCAGCACCGGGGCCAGCACCACGCCGCGTGCGGGCTGTGCCCCATGTTGCGCCGCCCACAGCGGCCACACGCCCTGCACCACGGCCAGCGCCAGCGCCAAAATCAAAGTCAGTTGGCCCCAAGTAGCGATCATTTGACGACTCCAAGTTGCGCGGCAGATTGAGCGGATGGGGCCGCTTGCCCGGCGGCGCGCTTCAGGGCGTAGGCCGCTTCGGGGGGCATGTAGTTTTCGTCATGCTTGGCCAGCACCTCGTCGGCCAGCAGCACCAGCCCCGGCCCCAGCTTGCCTTGGGCGACCACGCCTTTGCCTTCTTTGAACAGATCGGGCAGCAGCCCACGGTAATGCACAGGCAGGCGCTGGGCCAAGTCGGTGATGACAAAGCTAACCCCGTTGCCGTCCGGCGCGCGGCGCAAGCTGCCCGCCTCCACCAACCCGCCGACGCGAAAGCTGCGTTGCGCCGGGGCCTCGCCCGCTTGCACTTGGCTGGGCGTTAAAAAGAACACCATGTTTTTCTGGAAGGCCGACAGCACCAGCGCCGCCGCACCACCCAACAGCAACAGAGCCAGCAGCACCAGTAGCAGACGTTTGCGGCGGGCGGTCATGGCGCGGCTCCTTCAGCCGCTTCGGCAGCCAAGGTGTCACGCAACTGGCGCAGCGCGGCGCGGCGGCGCAAGACCAGTTGCACGCCTTCGGCCCCCAAGAGTGCCAGCACCACCAGCACCGAACCCCAGACGTAGCCGCCCCGCCCACCCATATCGACAAATGTGGCCCAGTCGGCGGCCCAACCGATGGCGTTCAGCCCGCTCATGCCCGCACCTCCGGCAGTTGGCGCACCCAGGCGGTATCGGCCTCGCGCTCCAGAATCAGGCAGCGCAGCCGTTGCAGCACCGCCCCGGCGGCGTAGGCCCAAAAGCCCAGCGAGGCCAGCAGCAGGCCCAGCAGCATGGCGTTGTCCATGCTGGGCGCGGCCTTGAAGCTGATCGACGCACCCTGGTGCAGCGTGTTCCACCACTGCACCGAAAAGTAGATCACCGGCACATTGACCACGCCCACCAGCGTCAGCAGCGCCCCGGCCCGGTCGGCGCGGCGGGTGTCGTCGATGGCGGCTTGCAACGCCATCACGCCCAGGTACAAAAACAGCAGGATCAGCTCGGAGGTCAGGCGTGCATCCCACACCCACCACGTCCCCCAGGTCGGCTGGCCCCAGAGCGCGCCCGTCCACAGCGCCAGCGCCGTCAGCAGCGCGCCCGTGGGGGCCAGCGCCCGCGCCAGCATGAACGACAGCCGCGTCTGCCAAACCCAGCCCACCGCCGCCCAAGCGGCCATCACCAGATACAGCCACATCGACAACCAAGCCGTGGGCACATGCACAAACAAGATGCGGTAGACCTGCCCCTGCTGCGCATCGGTCGGGGCCAGCCACAGGCCGATGTACAGGCCCAAGCCCCCCAGCAGCAGCGCCAGCCCATAGCACCAGGGCATGAGCCGTGCGGCCAGCGGGTAGGCGCGTTGCGGGGCGGCGTACTGCCGCCAGCGGGCAGTGCGGGTTGGGCGAGAAGCACCGCCCGCCCCGCTGGGCGACGGTGTCGCAAAAGCCAGTTCAGTCATGGCAAGTCCTCAAGTCCTGATAAAGGTTCGATCAATCCAGGGCCAGCCGCAGCGCGGCGGCGGCGGCCCAGGGACACAGGGCGGCGCTCAAGGCCAGCAGCGCGCCCAGCAGTTGCAAATGGGCCGTGGCCGACAAGCCGCTGGCCTGCACCGCCACCGCCCCAGATCCAAAAATCAGCACCGGAATCGACAGCGGCAGCACCAGCAGCGACAGCAGCACCCCGCCGCCGCGCAGCCCCAAGGTCAGCGCCGCGCCTATCGCCCCCAGCAGGCTGAGCACCGGCGTGCCCAGCAGCAGACTGAGCACCAGCACGCCCAGCGCCTCGGTCGGCAAGTGCAGTTGCAGCGCCAGCAGCGGGGCCACCAGCACCAGCGGCAGCCCAGCCAGCAGCCAGTGCGCCGTCACCTTGGCGGCCACGATCAGCGCCAGCGGCTCGGGCGACAGCAGCAACTGCTCCAGCGTGCCGTCGGCCCAGTCCAAGGCAAACAGGCGGTTGAGCGACAGCAGCGCCGCGAGCAGCGCCGCCACCCAGACCACGCCGGGGGCCACGGTGCGCAGCAGCTCGCGCTCTGGCCCCACGCCCAGCGGGAACAGGCTGGTGACCATCACAAAGAAAAACAGCGTGCCCAGCACGTCCGAGCGCCGGTACCAGCCCAGCAACACATCGCGCCGTACCACCGCCATGAACACCGCCCCCATCACTCAGCCCAGGCCGCATCGGAGGCGTGGCCCAGCCGCAGCTCGCGCACGGGCTTGCCTTGCCCGGCCAATGCCAGATGGGCGTGGTGCGTGGTGTAAAGCAGCGCGGCCCCGGCGGCCAGTTGTTGGCGCAACAAGGCGGCCACCAAGGTGACGGCCTCGGTATCCAGCCCGTTGTAGGGTTCGTCCAGACCCAGCAGACGCGGGGCCGGAGTCAGCGCCAGCCGCGCCAGCGCCACCCGGCGGCGCTGGCCTTGCGACAGCACCCGCGTCGGCAGATGCGCCCGTTCGCGCAGCCCCAGTTGCGCCAGCGCCCGCAGCGCCTGCTCGCCGCTGCACGGGCGACCGGCAAAGCGGGCGCTGAATTGCAGGTTCTCTGCCGCGCTCAAATCGTCTTTCAGGCCAGGGGCGTGGCCGATGTAGAGCAGCTCGCGCTGCAAAGCCTCGCGGGCACTGCTGACATGGCTCACAGGCTGGCCCTGCCAATACACCGCCCCGCCCTGCGGCTGCGACAAACCGCAAACCACCCGCAGCAAACTGGTCTTGCCACAGCCATTGGGGCCGTGGACGCGCAGGGACTCGCCGGGGCCGACCTCAAAGTCCAGCCCTTCAAACAGGGGGCGACGGCCCCGTGCCAGCGTCAATTGCTGTGCTTGCAATCCCATATCCATCCTCGTGCGGTTTGCCACTGCGGCGACCACAGCAGCGCCCGCCAACCAGCTTCGCACTCTAGCCAGGGGTCAGAAAACGGCCAACGAAGGATTCCGCATGAGGTTATGCGGGCGCAGCCCTCTGCGGCGCACGGTGGGGACAAGGATGGGCAAGGCAGCCGATAGGCGACAGAGCTGCTTGGTGGTTGAAGACGGCTTTACACGATGCTGTATAGATGAAATCGCGTTGGGCCGAGCAGAAGTGGCAGGACATGTTCCGCTACGGCGTAGCGTGCAAACTCGATGAGGCTGGGGGCAAGAACAGGTGCCTTAGGCCAAGGATAAGCCCTTGAACTTACGCCAACTGCTACAGCATTACTCTTAATTGAGTCCAGAATCTATGCTAGCTCTACCACAGTCGCTATATCGTGCAGAGGGCCAAGTTCAATAAAAAATGGTTCTAGATTGCTGGAATCCTCTAGCCTCCAGGAAAATCGATATTCATTCTGATAAAGATATTTAATATGCTTGCTAAAAATAGGGGTGAGTTGGGAGCGGTGTGATACATAGGGATCATAATATCCAACTTCGCGTGAATCGAATTTGGCAAAAGGAAGTTGAAAACGAACGGCGTCTGCAAATCTCTTTTTGAATACATCAATATTCTTCACAATCAATGCCGCATCACAGTCAAAGTCCATGAATAGCCTGGAGTCATATCCCAACCCACAACACCACACATAAAAATTAGGAACATTCATGTATTGAAATAAATCAAGCGGTTTAACTTGCAATTCAGTTTCACCTACACCCCCATCCAAACCATGCAGCTTGAACTTAATTTCCTGATTTGGTGTTTGAACGCAATGACTCAGTTCATCGTCCTTTTGCGCAGAGTTTAGAGATGGATCTTGATATGATTGCGCTGGAGCAATACGAAGAATTCCCTTATTAAGGGAATCTAAAATATATTTTCGCTGGCCAAATTTTTCGAGGCACGTCGGCTCGAAATCGATAGGACTTTTCAGTGTTGGCTTTATGAATCCAGAAGCCATCCGCCTTCGCAAATCGTCTTCGTTGAATTCTAGATCCGCAGGGTGCCTCAACCACTTCTCGTAAAGAGTATCAATATATAAAATTAGCAAAGTTGACCGATGCTTGTGATTTCGGGTGGGAATCACGTTTCCATCGCGATCCGTAGACCACAGATTTGCACCAATATCATCAAGTCGCTTACTCAGGGCATCGTCTTTCGCGTTTCGAAAGTAGCGACTGACTTTATATTGCTCAAGTTGTTTATCAGGATTCATTCGCTTTCCTACCAGCCAGACACGGCTTTTTTCTTTAAATAATGGATTTCTGAAACTATACAACCGTTGTCTTTCATTGTCTCAACCTCCAACTCTTGGGGCATCCGCAGCAGCAGCTTGCCTTACTCGTACTGTCGCGAGCATAGACGCTTGTAGTTGCTGGGCGCGCAACTGGGTGGACAGGCGATGACTTGGTGATTGAGAAGTTCGCCTTCAATTTGCGTGATGCCCAGACCTGTGCTCGCCCTTCATTGACCACCGACCCTGTGCTTGCCGGATTTGCTTTGGGGATGGTCTGCGCTTTGGATGCGCAGGTTTGCAAAACAAAGCCTTATGTGTTTTTGATGCACAAATCAAACATTCATCTCATAAGCGCAGTGCTTGCGCTTTAGGCTCTGGGGTTTGATTTTTCTTTAGATTGATACTATTTTTATACTTTTACATCCTCACGCAGCCCGAGCGCAGGCCTCAATGCAGCTTGCGCGCTGGCCGGTTTTGATTTTGGCGGTGATGGGCGTGCGGCGGCGGCTCAAAAAAAGAGGGGCAAGCGATCCAGTCGCTTGCCCCCCAACGCCACCTCCACGCTGCCGGCAGTCAAACCAGCAGCGGTCGGTTCACAGGCCGTGCGTCATTGCACGGCAAAGCAGTACAGCAGGCCCGCACCGCCGGTGCTGACCAAGTTGGGCTGGCTACAGCCCCGGCTGCCGTGGGCCGAGTTCCACGAACCGGCGCTGGGCACGCGGCCCGTTTTGTCCAAGTGACCCAGTTGCACGGCACCTGCGCCGTCGGCGGCGCTGGTGTAGTTCTTACAGGTGTGATCCTGGCCGTCGGTGGGGAAGGCGCGGCCATCGGGCAGCGAGCCGGTCAGGATGTCGTGCTCGTTGGGCGTGTCGCCGGTGTGTTTGACCACGTCACCCTTTTCAGTGAGGGCGGTTGTCCAGTTGATGGCGTTGCCGATGCGGCCTTCGTCCACCGTGTCGCTGTGCAAGTGGCTCAGGCTGCGGGCCACCAGTGCGCCCTTGACGTTGTACCAAGGGCCAGCGCCGATGCGGTCGCGGGCGTTGACGGCCCCTTGCGCGCCTTCGGCCTGGGTGCTCAGGTAGGCGTGCCAAACCTTGTTGCCTGCGCCGACAGCGGCAGCCAGCTTTTGGCACTGAGCATCTGCTCCGGCCAGACCGCCCAAATTGGCCCCTTGGCCGTTGCCGGTGCTGGTGATGAAGAAGCTGAACGGGCCGCCTTGCGGGGTCGCGGGAGCGGGCGGGGTCTGAGCCTGGGCCAGACCAGCGGCAGCCAGCGCAGCTACGGCGATCAGGGAGGCGGCGATGCGAATATTTTTCATGGAATCAATCCTTTTTGCGGAAGTCGTCGTGGCAGGACTTGCAAGTGCCTTGCACCTTGGCCAGTTGCGCCTTGATGGTGGCGACATCGCCCAAAGCGGCTACGCGGGCCAGCTCGGTGGATTCCTTGGCCAGATTGCCAGCGGCTTCGCCAGTCTTTTTGTCTGTCCAGATTTCGGGCTTGGCGGCGGTTTCGTGCCAGCCCTTGCCAGTTTCAGTGCCAGGAGCGTAGAGCGCGCCCAAACCAGCATTGGCCACACCGGCCAGCGAGTTGGCAGCGCGCACCACTTCTTCTTTGTTGAAAGTGCCTTCCACATTGGCCTTGATGCGGCCAGCGTTCCAAGCCAGCACTTGGTAAGCGGATTGACGCCACTTGATGAGCTGTTCAGGCTTGGGGGCTTGTTGCGCTTGAGCGGTGACCGCAGCGCCCAAGGCGGCGACGGCCAGCACGGCAGTCAGGGCACGGGAGAGAGTGGTTTTCATCATGTTTTCCTTTGAGTCGTTGGAGGATGGGGGAAATCAGGCGTGCGTCTCAGGCGCGCAAATGGGTGTTGAAGAACGCCACCGTGCGTTGCCAAGCCAGCTTGGCGGCGGCTTCGTCGTAGCGCGGCGTGGTGTCGTTGTTGAAACCGTGCTGGGTGCCGGGGTAGACATGCGCCTCGTAGCGCACGCCTGCGGCCTTGAGGGCGGCTTCGTAGGCGGGCCAACCGGCGTTGATGCGCTCGTCATTGGCGGCGTACTGGAGCAGCAGCGGGGCTTTGATGCGGGCTGCGTCGGCCGCCGCAGGCTGGTTGCCGTAGAACGGCACGGCTGCGCCCAGGTCGGGGATTTGCGTCGCCAAAAAGTTGGAGACGCCGCCGCCGTAGCAAAAGCCCACCGCGCCCACCTTGCCATTGCCCTGCGACAGCACCCGCAAGTAGGCGGCTGCGGCCAAAAAGTCAGCGCGGGTCTTGGTCTGATCCAGCTTGGGGAACAGCTCGCGCGCCTTGTCTTCGTCGCCGGGGTAGCCGCCCAGGGGGTAGAGCGCATCGGGGGCAAAGGCGATGAAGTTGTCCAGCGCCAGACGGCGGGCAATGTCTTCGATGTGCGGGTTCAGGCCCCGGTTTTCATGCACCACCAGCACGGTGGGCAGTTTGCCCTTGGGTGCGGCAGGCTGCACCAGATACCCGCGCACCGTGCCGTAGCCCTGCGGCGAGGGGATTTCGACATAGCGGGCGCTGATGCGCGGGTCGTTGCCCTGGATTTGCTGGGCCTGGGCAAAGTTGGGGCTGAGTTCGGCCAGCAGCACTTCAGCGGTGACTGCGCCCACGGCGTACTTGCTGGCCGAGGTCAAAAAGCCCCGGCGGCTGAGCAGGCCGTGGACGTACTGGTCGAACAACTTCAGCACTTCGGGGGCGAAGTCCTGGGCGGTCTTGCGGGGTGGCATGGGGTGTCTCCTCAGGTCAGGGGGGTTTAGGGCTTACTTGGCGCGACCGGCAAAACGGGCGGTCAGGGTGCGAATGCGGTAAGCCGCGCCACGGCCCACGGCATACAAAGTGCGCTTGTCTTCACCGGCAAAAGCCAAGTTTTGCGGCTGGCGCGGCAGAGCGATCACGCCCAAAGCCTGACCCTTGGCATCAAAAATCTCGATACCCGAATTGCTGGCGACGTAAAGGCGGCCCTGCGCGTCCACGGCCAGACCATCGGCCCCGCTGCTGCCCCCTGCGCCGTTGGGGTTGGGCTTGTAGCCGCCCAACTTGGCAAAGTTGCGGCGCGGGCCGATGCGGCCATCGGCTCCGATCTCGTAGGCCAGCACGTACTCGCCATTGGTGTTGGCGACGTAGAGCACTTTTTCATCCGGGCTGAGCTGGATGCCGTTGGGTCGCTCGATATCGACGGCGATGCGTTCCAACTGGCCCTTGGCCGTGATGCGGTAGACGGCAGGCGGTGCTGAGGGCGGCGGGGGCGGGTCACCCGGACGCACATTGGCCCCGGAGTCGGTGAAGTAGACGTTGCGCTGGGTGTCCAGCACCAAGTCGTTGGGGCGACCAAAGGGCAAGCCCTCGAACTTGTCCACCAGCACCTGCCGATGCCCCGGCGGGAACACGATGCCCACGCGGGGCTTGAGCACCTGCACCGCGTACAGGTCGCCATTGGCGGCAATGCCCAAGCCGTTGGCCCCGTTGCTGTCTTCCAAGAAGGTGGGGGTGCTGCCGTCTTCTGCGATGCGGGTGATGCGGTTGGCTTGGGTTTCAGTGAACAGCAGGCTGCCATCAGGCAGGGCCACCGGGCCTTCGGTGCCGGTGAAACCTTCTTTGATCAACTCAATCGACGTGCCCGCCGCCACCACACCCGCAATGCCGGGAGTCACGGTGGGTGCCGTCGCCGCTGTGGCGGGTGCGGCGGCAGTCTGGGCTTGCCCCACCTGAGGCAGCAAAACAGCCCCCGCCAGCAGGCAGGCCAGAGCAAAGCGCGAGGGATGCGAGGAACGCGATGGAGCAGACAGCACAGTCATGATGGACTCACAAGGGTGGAAGAAAGACGGGGCGGCATGACGCGTCACAGCCCCGAGAGGTAATTGGCGAGCGACTCGATCTCGGTATCGCTCAGCTTTTGGGTGGCTTGGTTCATGACGCCACCAGCGCTGTTGCGGCGCTCGCCGCTGCGCCAGTCGCGCAACTGCTTGTCGAGGTAACGCCATTCCTGGCCGCCGATGTGCGGCACCAGCACTTGGGCCGCACCCTGGCCCAGGCGCTGGCTGCGCCCGGTTTCGCCGTGGCAGGTGATGCAGGCGGGCACGCCGCGTGCCGCATCGCCCTGGGTATAAAGCCGCTGGCCCAGCACGGCATCGCCTGTCGGTGCCTGACCGGGCAGGCTGGGGCCGTCGCCCTTCATCAGCGGCAGGCTGTGAAAGTAAGCGGCGATGTCGATCACGTCTTCGTCGCTGACGCTGCGGGCCATGATTTGCATGAAGTCATGGGTGCGTGCGCCGCTGCGGAAGTCGCGGATCTGTTTGAGGATGTAGTCCGGCGCTTGGCCGTCAAGTTTGGGGAACTTGCCTTCGGTGCCTTTGCTGCGGTCACTGCCCGTCAAGGCGGTGCTGTGGCATTCGAGGCAGCGTTCGTTGCTGGCTTTGTCGGCCCCTAACCGGGCATCTCCGAGTCGAGCGGGGGCAGGCGTTGATGGCGCAGGCGCGGCACTGGCGGCGGCCTTGCGCGGTGCAGCGGCGGCGGCCCCATCCACCAGGCAACCGCAAAGCACTGCGCCCGCGAGCCAATGCGACCGAGCCAGCTTGCGCATCGTGTTCCAGCCCCCCAGCATCAGCGCGCCGCCACGAGGCGACGCACCGCCGCCAGTGCCTGATCCACGTTCTCGACAGGCGAAACGCCACCCACCGTGGCGGCGATCTTGCCGTCAGGGCGCACTACAAACGTGGTGCGTTCAGTGAAAGCGTGATCCAAATCTGCGCCACGTGTGTCTTTGCGGCCCGCTTGGGCGGCACGCACGCTCAGGGCGTAGGACTTGGCAATGCGGCCATCGGTGTCCGAGGCCACGGGCAGTTTGCCCGCGCAGTAGTCCGGGTCGGCAGAGAAAGTGCGCAGGCGGTCAATGCTGTCCAGCGACACGCCCACCACCGTCGCGCCAGCGGCGGTAAAA
>ERZ724504.1045-NODE-1045-length-15466-cov-5.048212_pt1 | contig 15466 bp, 16 predicted proteins | sample MGYA00376037_ERZ724504 | MGnify/ENA primary metagenome ERZ724504 (study PRJEB28724, sample SAMN07190888) | wastewater metagenome | isolation source: influent of sewage treatment plant in Hong Hong | place: USA: Christiansburg, Virginia | collected 2016-03-01 ... | reverse complement strand
ACCTGCTCGCCAACCACCAGCGTATGGCCGGCATTATGACCGCCCTGAAAACGCACCACTCCCTGTGCATGATCGGTCAGCCAGTCGACGATCTTGCCTTTTCCCTCGTCGCCCCATTGCGTACCCACCACGATGACATTTTTTGCCATTTTTAGTCCTCTTGAATAGCTTCAATAATCCAGCGTTCGCCAACTTTAGCCAGTTTGCGGTCGCACAGTGGCCCCTCGCAAGCGGTTTCATTTGGCAGTAATTCGACGACAGTTTCCCCCTGCTCGCGTAGCGCAGCAATATGCGCAGCAAGCAGCCTGTCTTGTGGTGCACATGGAGCCAGCACAGCCCCCTGACTCTTCATCGCCGGCACAAGGCGGGCAACTTCGCGCAAATCCATTGAAAAACCTGTGGCCGGACGAGCGCGACCAAAGGCCTTACCGGCGCCGTCATAACGGCCGCCGAGGGCAATTGCGGCCGGGTAATCCGGGCAATAAGCAGCAAATACAACGCCATTGTGATAGTGATAGCCGCGCAAATCCGACAAATCAACAGAGAACGGTAATTCCGGCGCACTCGCAATCAGATGTCGCAAACCTTCCAGCGCAGCGGATATGGCTGGCAATGCCGGCAATTCGGCAGTAGCACGATCCAACACTTCGACACCGCCATAGAGCGCAGGCAAGCGTTGTAATGCTTCTCGGTATGGCGAAGGCACCTCGGCACAAGCGTCAATCAAGCCAGGTACATCCTTGGTTTGCAACAGCAACAGCAGACTCTCTTCTGCTTCTTGTGGCAGACCGGCAGCCTCTGCAAGGGCGCGGAAAATACCAACGTGGCCAAGGTCGATGCGACTCATCGGCAATTTGATTTTTTCCAATGCACCGGCCATCAAGCGAATGATGCTCAGATCAGCCTCAATGCCCTCATACCCATACAGTTCAGCACCAATCTGCAAAGGTTCGCGGCCCGCCGAAATAGTTGCCGGCAAGGTATGCAACACACTATCGCAGTAGCAAAGACGGGTAACGCCTTGATGATTGAGCAGGTGTGCGTCAATTCGTGCAGCTTGCGGCGTGATATCGGCACGAACACCCATCGTGCGCCCACTCAACTGGTCAACCAGCTTGAAAGTGCGCAGATGGAGATCCTGCCCCGCCCCGGTCAGCAAGGACTCAAGATATTCCAGCATCGGCGGCATGACCAGTTCAAACCCGCGTTCACGGAAATGATCCAACACCGTCCGACGCAAGCGTTCAATGCGTGCAGCCTCAGCCGGCAACGCATCGGCAATATATTCAGGTAACAGCCAATTCATGCAAAAACCATGAGCAGGACGAGGCCGATAAGCATCGAGGTAAGCCCGATGAAGCGAATCTGCCCGTCAGAAAATTGAACCAGACGGCGGAAGGTTTCGCGCCATGCCGCCGGGGCTATAAAAGGCATCAGGCCTTCAAGCACCAACATCAGTGCGAAGGCCATCAGAAGTGTAGCGGTCATTTGCCTTTGTCGTGACCCGAATTTTTCATGTACTTGAAAAATTCAGAATTCGGCTCGACGACCAGAACATCAGTCTTGTTGCGGAAGCTAGCCCGATAAGCTTCAAGGCTGCGGTAAAAGGCGTAGAACTCGGGGTTCGGTGCAAAGGCCTGCGCATAAATGCTGGTTGCCTTGGCATCGCCCTCGCCCTTCGCTTTCTGTGCATCGCGATAGGCTTCGGCAACGATCACTTCACGCTGACGGTCTGCATCCGCACGAATTTTTTCAGCTTCGGCAGAACCTTCGGAACGTAATTCGTTGGCGACGCGCTTTCGTTCAGCTTCCATACGGCGATAGACAGAATCGCTGACTTCATTCGGCAATTCAACACGCTTGATGCGGACATCAACAATCTGGATACCGATGGTGCGGGCATCGATATCTGCCTTTTCACGCATCTGATTCATGATCTTGTCGCGTTCGCCGGAAACCACATCGTGCACTGTTCGCTTGCCGAACTCCTCACGCAAACCGGCGTTAACCGTCTGATTCAAACGAATCTTGGCACGTGCTTCATCACCACCCACCGAGATGTAATACAACTTGGGATCAACGATGCGCCATTTGATGAATGAATCGACCAGCACGTTCTTCTTCTCGGAAGTAATGAAGCGCTCAGGCTCATTATTATCGAGCGTGATAATGCGTTTTTCGAAGTAACGCACATTCTGGATCATCGGAATCTTGAAATTCAGACCCGGCTCAGTAATGACCTTTTTAACCTCACCCAACTGGAAAACCAGTGCATACTGACGTTGATCGACCGTAAAGATCGACATGGCCAACACTACCAGGATGGTGGCGACGATTGCGCCAATCAAATTAATACGCGGGCTCATTAGCGGCTCTCCCGTTCACGCGAACGCAGCGAGGGCTCACGACGTGGTGCATTTGCATTATTCAGAGAAGTATCCATTTGCGGCGGAGATTCAGATGAGGTCGGACTATTTGCCTTAGCTGCCGGCTGGATCGGTGAATCAACCGGCGTCTGCGCGGCAGTTACAGCACCTGCGGCCTGCATCAGCTTATCGAGTGGCAAATAAAGCAGATTGCCCTGGCCTTTGGCGTCAACCATGACCTTGCTGGTGTTGGAGTAAACCTGCTGCATGGTGTCCAGATACATACGCTGACGCGTCACTTCCGGCGCCTTGGCATATTCGGTCTGGATTTGCTTGAAGCGGGACGCATCACCCTCAGCCGTTGCAATCACGCGCTGCTTGTGGCCGTTGGCTTCTTCGATCAGACGCGCAGCCGTACCTTTGGCTTTCGGAATCACGTCATTGGCGTAAGCCTGACCCTCATTCTTTTGACGCTCGCGATCCTGCCCCGCTTTTACAGCATCATCAAATGCAGCCTGAACCTGCTCCGGTGGCTGGGCATTCTGCATGGTGACTTTGGAGATCATGATGCCACTCTTATAGCGATCCAGAATATCCTGCATCAGTTTGGTGGCCTGAGTCGCAATTTGCTCGCGACCTTCATATAGAACAAAGTCCATCTTGCTCTTACCGACAATTTCACGCACGGATGTTTCCGCTGCACCCATGACGGCGTCGTCAGTGCTGCGGTTGTTGAACATATACTCAACCGGATCCTTGAGGATGTACTGAACGGCAAACTGAATATTGACGATGTTTTCATCATCCGTCAGCATCAGGGCCTCTTTCAGCACCTTGTTCCGCTCACTGCCACGATAACCGATTTCAACGGTACGCACGCCGGTCAAGTTAACCAGTTCATGCGTCTGAATCGGCGTCGGAAAACGCCAGCGAAGGCCCGGCTCGGTGGTTTCCTTGAAGCTGCCAAACTGCAGCACAAGGCCGCGTTGCGAGGCATCGACAATGTAAAAACCGGATGCCAGCCAGACCACTGCAACCAAACCAGCAATCAAACCGATACCGCCACCAAGAAACTTGGGATTGAAGTCGATTTGCGGCATACGCGGACCATCTCCGCCACCATTATTTCCGCCACCGCCCTTTTTATTGAACAGGCCGTTCAACTTGCGATTGAAATCTTTCCAGAGATCTTCGAGATCTGGTGGTCCTTGATTGGGGCGACGCGGACCGCCATTGGAATCATTACCGTCCTTGTTGCCACGGTTACCCCATTGCGGGTCATTGAGAGACATGAATATACCTAGAGTCGGAATCATGGAGTTAGGGGAAAACTTTATGTAATTGTGAATTCATCGTGGTGGACCGCAGCCAATTCCTTGCGCCTTGCATCTGCCTTGGCCAAAGCATATTCAGCCAGTGTTTCTCTGAGCATGGCCAAGCCTTCACCGCTAATGGCACTGACTCGAACGCGCGCGATATTACCATATTCATCCCGATCGATTCCGGGCTCGGCCTCGGTCAAATCGATCTTGTTCCAGACAACAACCTGCCGCATACGACCTGCACCGATTTCATCGAGTACTTTATTGACTTGGTAGACCTGCTCATCCCGTGCATGGCTGGCGCTATCGACAATATGCAGCAGAATATCGGCATCAATCGCCGCTTCCAGAGTGGCATGAAATGCATCAACCAGTGAGTGGGGCAAGTCGCGAATGAAACCGACCGTATCGGAAATAACAATATTGCCGGCGCCTTCAATCCATAGCTTGCGTGAAGTTGTATCAAGAGTGGCGAACAACTGATCTGCAGCAAAAACACCAGCGTGGGTCAACGCATTAAAAACCGTTGACTTGCCGGCGTTGGTGTAACCGACCAACGAAACATTGAGCACATCACCCCGCATGCGTGCCTTGCGCTGCACACCGCGCTGCCGCGACAGTTTTTCCAGACGCTCCTTGAGCAACTTGACACGCTTGCCCAACAGGCGACGGTCGGTTTCAAGCTGGGTTTCACCCGGACCACGCATGCCGATACCGCCTTGCTGTCTTTCAAGGTGAGTCCAGCCGCGCACCAGACGCGTAGATAGATGCTCAAGCTGAGCCAGCTCAACCTGCAACTTACCTTCTGCACTGGAGGCGCGCAGGGCAAAGATATCGAGAATCAGGCTGGTTCGGTCAATCACGCGACATTTGAGTTCGCGTTCGAGATTTCGTTCCTGCGCCGGTGAGAGCTCGTGGTTAAAAACCACCAGATCAGCCTCACTTGCAGCCAGCATTGCCCCGATTTCCTGTACCTTACCTTTGCCGGCATAGGTTTTCGGGTCTGGGCTATGACGCCGCCCGCCGACCTCTGCCACAACATCGGCTCCCGCCGATTCGGTAAGCAAACGAACTTCTTCCAGTTGATCTTCGAGATCAGGCTGGCCGAAATCCAGCTGAACGATCACCGCACGTTCACCGGCGGTGGGTCGTTCATTCATGGGCGTTTACGGTTTCTAGGAGAAGCGGCCCGCAATTTTCGCGGGCCTTGTGACAGTTCGGAATTATTCCGCTGCCTGCTCTTGCTGGAGGTTGACCGGACGCGCCGGCACCACCGTCGATATAGCGTGTTTGTACACCATTTGCGTCACGGTGTTTTTAAGCAACACGACGTACTGATCAAAAGATTCAACCTGGCCCTGCAATTTGATCCCGTTGACCAGGTAAATCGAAACGGGAACGTGCTCGCGGCGAAGTGCGTTGAGGAAGGGGTCTTGTAGGAGTTGCCCTTTGTTGCTCATGGTGTAGAGCTCCATGTATGTTGTTATGAGGTGACTAATGTACCGAATAATACTTCGGCGTGGAGAACAATTTGCTGATTACTTTTTATCTTTGTCGGCAAAGGGATTTTTTGCACTGACAAACTGGATTCGCAAAGGCGTTCCCTGCAGTTTGAACGCTTCACGGAAAGTATGCTCCAGATAACGACGATAGCTGTCGGTAATTTTATCAACCGCATTGCCGTGCACCACAATTATCGGCGGATTTGAACCGCCCTGGTGCGCGTAACGCGGTTTCGGACGGAACAAACCGAACTTGGCCGGCGCTTGACGGGCGACGGCATCAGCCAACACGCGCGCCAAGCGTGGTGTCGACATTTTGGTGATGGCGGCCGCATAGGCAGCATCGACTGAACGAAATATCGATTCGAGACCGATATTTTGCTTGGCCGAAACAAAATGGAATTTCGCAAAATCAAGGAATTTCAGTTTGCGCTGCAAAACCAGACGAGTCTGTTCGCGGGTATAGGTATCGAGACCATCCCACTTATTGACCGCAACGACCAGGGCACGGCCTGACTGGACGATGAAGTCGGCAATATGGGCATCCTGTTCGGAAACATCCGCCTGCGCGTCAACCATCAGGATAACGACGTTTGAGTCTTCAATCGCTTTGAGGGTCTTCACCACCGAGAACTTCTCGATAGACTCAAAGACCTTGCCGCGTTTGCGCATACCGGCAGTATCAACCAGTATGTACTTTTTACCGCCGCGCTCGAAATCGATTTCGATCGAATCACGCGTTGTACCCGGCTGATCGAAGGCGATAACACGCTCTTCACCAAGCAGGGTATTGATCATGGTTGATTTTCCGACATTGGGACGACCAACAATGGCAACCCGAATAGCCGAGGATTTTTCTTCCGTCTCATCAGGCTCGGGAAAGGATTCAAGCGCCAATTCGAGCAGGCCACGAACGCCTTCACCGTGCGCAGAGGAAATGGCATTCGGCTCGCCCAGACCTAGTTCGTGGAAATCCGCCTCGGCGATTCCAGAATTTATACCTTCCGCCTTGTTGACCGCAACAAACACCGGCCGCGCCAGACGACGCAGCATATTAGCGATTTCCTTGTCGTGCGGTGTCAGACCGGCGCGTGCATCGACGACAAAGATAACAGCATCCGACTCGACAATGGCCTGCTCAGTCTGACGTGCCATTTCATGCATGATGCCGTCTTTGACCATTGGTTCAAAGCCACCGGTATCAACCACCAAATAAGGCTTTCCACCAATTTTGCCATGTCCGTAATGACGGTCGCGGGTCAGACCCGGCATGTCGGCAACGATCGCGTCGCGCGACTTGGTCAGGCGGTTGAAAAGCGTGGATTTGCCAACGTTAGGTCGGCCGACGAGTACGATTGTAGGTTTCATTGAGCCTCGATTGCGCTGACGCTACCGCCGGCAGTCTGCACCAAAAAGTTGGTGCCGATAATTTGTATGGGTGCTCTGACTGGCGTGCCGTCTGTCTTGTGGCGAGCGGCAAAGCTGCCATCTTCACGCGACAGAAAATGGACGATGCCTTCAGCATCAGCCACAGCCACCAGGCCACGGCGCACGGCTGGTCCTGAAACGCGACGATTCAGCAATTTATCCTGTTTCCACAGGCTGCTGCCGGAAAGGCGATCAAGCGCATGGACAGCACCTTTTTCATCAGTCAAAAACAGGTAACGACCATCAATTGCCAAACCAGATGCGGATGAAAAGTCACGCGCCCAAATTGTCGCGCCGCCCTGTCCTAGGTCAAAACAGGCAACCCGGCCTTGAAATGCAACGGCACAGACTTGTGTACCATCGATAACCGGCACGGAAACAATATCGGCAACGCGATCAAGCTCGGTTGCCCCCTTGGGCAAGGCAACTGTACCTTCCCAGACCGGTGCGCCATTCTGCAAGCCAAGGGCGACCAGTTTGCCACCAGGAAAGCCAACGAAGACATAGCGATCACCAAAGATGGGGGGTGCGGTATTACGTAGTGACAGAGCTGGCGTAGCACGTTGATAGACCCACTTGCGTCCACCATCGGCCAGATCGAACAGGAATACCCGGTTATCACCACTACGCACGGCCACGCCATCAGCACCAATAGCCGGCGCGGCCAGCACTTCGCTTGAGACGCGCGCCTGCCACTTGGCTGAACCATCCTCCGCCGAGAAAGCCAGCACCTCGCCCTTGGCCGTGCCAACCACGACCAGATTGGCATTTGCACCAACCCCTGCCGAAATTGGCTGACCAACTTTGGTCCGCCAGATTGTCTTGCCATCTTCCAGTTTGTAGATTGAGCCATCAGCTTCGGCGACGTAGACCGAATTTCCGACTATCGCCGGAACGAATGTGTAGTCACGCGCCTTGCCTGCACTGAACGACCATTGCGTCCGCACTTCGGCTGTTGCGGTAAACGGCTTCAAGACCGCCATTTTTGGGCCTGAGCTTGCAAATGGGTTGATTGCATCAATTCCCTCGGAAATTGTGGCGCAACCTGCCAGCAGCAGGGAAACAGAGGACAAGAGAGCGATCAGACGCAATGACATCAGGCTGCCTCACCTAAACTGTCTATTTTCTGTTGCAACAATTCGCTACCGACGCCGGTTTTACCCTCACTCTTGGTTTGGGCCACCTTATACGCAGCGAGCGCTTCAGCTTTTTTACCTTGTGCACCGAGAATATCGCCTTTTAGTTCCTGAAAGCGTGAAGCGAATGCGGCAGCATGACTGAAATCCAGTTGCTTGAGCGCCTCATCGTAAGACTTCTCATCAAGCAGCACTGCCGCCAAACGCAGACGCGCGATGTCCTTGATTTCATCCTTGCCGTTGTCAGCCGCCCAACCTAACTGTGCCTTGGCCGTCTTGAGATCACCGGCTTCAAAAGACTGTTTGCCGGCCTGCAAGGCACCCAAGGCGGCGTAGGCCGTACCGCCAAACTTCTCAGCCAGTTCGCCTGCCGCAGCTTTGATCTTCTGGGCATCGCGTACTGCAACAGCCTGCTCCAGAACGCTATAAATCGCCGCTGCCTGCGCTGACTGTCCACGCTGATACCAGTTCCAGCCTTGCCAGCCGATAACCGCCAGACATGCCACCGTCACCACAGTGGTCAGCAGATTGCCGTACATATTCCACCAGGTTTTCAGTGAGGCTATCTGTTCCTGCTCTTCGAGGTCGTAATGGGCCATGTTGCTTATTCCTCTTCATCCGAATCAATAAGTTGGCCGATGATGGCTTCAGCCAGTGCATCGACTTTCAGTTTACGTTGTTCTGCGCCACCTTCGCGCAACGACTTCAACTGGACTTCGCCAGTCGATGCTTCGTCATCGCCAATGATGACGGCGAAAGTTGCACCGCTACCATCAGCCTTTTTCATCTGTGACTTGAAACTGCCGCCACCACAATGCTGCAGCACATCAATACCCTGATCGCGCAAGCCTTCGGCAACCTGGAAGGCCATCCGCGAGGCAATATCGCCTTGATGCACCAGGTAGACATCCGGTGCCGGTGCCGTCGGCTCACCACCGGCATCCTTGATCAAGGCGATCAGGCGCTCGATACCCATGGCGAAGCCGCAGGCCGGCGTTGGTTTGCCGCCCAGTTGCTCGACCAGACCATCATAGCGACCACCGGCGCAAACCGTACCTTGCGCACCTAGCTTGTCGGTCACCCATTCGAAGACGGTCAGATTGTAATAATCGAGGCCACGAACCAGACGCGGGTTGATCTTGAAGGGAATGCCGGCATCGCGCAGGACGCGCTGGACACCTTCGAAATGGGCGAGCGATTCTGCGCCCAAGTAATCTATCAGTTTCGGCGCAGCGCTGCACATTGCCTGCATGGCCGGATTTTTAGTGTCGAGAATGCGCAACGGGTTGGTGTGCAGACGACGCTTTGCCTCCTCATCGAGCAACTCGGCATTTTCCTCGAAATAAGTGATCAGGGCTGCGCGATGCTGGGCGCGCTCTTCCGGCTGGCCGAGGCTGTTCAGTTGCAGTTCAATGCCATCCAGCCCAAGATCGGCCCACAGGCGGGCGCCCATCAGGATCATTTCGGCATCGATATCCGGGCCGGACATGCCAAAAGACTCGACACCGACCTGATGAAACTGGCGATAACGCCCCTTTTGCGGACGCTCATGGCGGAACATCTGGCCGATGTAGTAAAGGCGCTGAGTCTGGCGAGCCGCCAGATTGTGCTCAATGACAGCACGGACGCAGCCGGCAGTGCCTTCCGGGCGCAGGGTTAGTGCCTCACCATTCAAACCATCAATGAAGGAATACATTTCCTTTTCAACGATGTCGGTGACCTCGCCTATTGCGCGCTTAAAGAGTGGCGTTGGCTCGACGATGGGCATGCGGATCGGCCGATAGCCGTAGCTTTTTAGCCAAGAACGAATGGTTTCCTCGAAGATTTCCCAAAAGGCCGCTTCTTCAGGCAGGATGTCGTTCATCCCGCGCACGGCTTGCAGTGTTTGACTCATGCTTGCAGTTTCTTCTTGTAGGTACGCGCGACGTAGCGCTCAATGATTTGCTTGAACTCGTTGGCGATATTGTCACCCTTCAAGGTGACAGTTTTCTCCCCATCTTCGTACACCGGTGCCGAAGGCGCTTCACCAGTTCCCGGCAGGGAAATACCGATATTGGCGTGTTTTGACTCGCCCGGACCATTAACGATACAGCCCATGACAGCCAGCGTCATGTTCTCGGCACCGTCGTATTGCAGCTTCCATTCCGGCATTTTGGCGCGCACAAAATCCTGCACCTGACCAGCCAATTCCTGGAAAAAGGTGCTGGTTGTCCGGCCACAACCTGGGCAGGCTGCAACCATCGGTGTAAACGCACGCAACCCCATTGTCTGCAGGATTTCCTGAGCGACGATGACTTCCTGGGTGCGCGCACCGCCGGGTTCCGGGGTCAGTGATATGCGAATGGTGTCGCCGATGCCTTCCTGCAACAAAACCGAGAGCGCAGCGGTCGACGCGACAATCCCCTTGGAACCCATGCCCGCCTCGGTCAAACCAAGGTGCAGGGCATAGTCGGCACGCTTCGACAATTCGCGATAAATGGCAATCAAATCCTGCACACTGGAAACCTTGCAGGACAGTATTATTTTTTCGCCGGCCAAGCCAACTTCTTCCGCCTTGGCAGCGGATTCCAACGCCGAGGTGACCATCGCATGGCGCATGATCTCGGTGGCATCCAAAGGTTGCGGTCGACGCGAATTTTCGTCCATTATTCTCGCCAGCAAATCCTGATCGAGGCTGCCCCAATTGACGCCAATGCGCACCGGCTTGTCGTACTTGCAAGCCAGTTCAACCATCTGGGCGAACTGTTCGTCCTTCTTTTTACCAAAACCGACGTTGCCCGGGTTGATCCGGTACTTGGCCAGCGTTTCGGCACAAGCCGGGTGTTCGGTCAGCAATCGATGGCCGTTGTAATGAAAGTCGCCGATCAGCGGCACATTGCAATTCATCCGGTCGAGGTGCTCGCGGATTTTCGGCACGGCAGCCGCCGCTTCCAGGGTATTGACTGTGATCCGCACCAATTCCGAACCAGCGCGCGCCAACTCGGCGCACTGCAAGGCAGTGACAAGATAGTCGGCCGTATCGGTATTGGTCATCGACTGGATGACCACCGGCGCATCACCGCCGGTTTTGACGTGACCAATCAGACAGGAACGGGTCTGGCGTTTGTTACTGGCGCTCACCGCTTACTCCAGCACCAACCGAGCGACATCACCACGTGCATAAGGGACCAGATCAATCGGCTCGCCGCGCCAGAATAGTTTGACGCCCGGAGAATACCCAATCACCAGCGAGAGTGGCCCTTGACCGCTAACAGAACGCTCACCACCGGGCATGAGACGCTCGGAAAAAACCACCTTGCTATCGCGGTCACGAACCTCTATCCATGATTCTTTTTCAACCACAAAGCGTAGTTGCGCATTGCCTGCCAACGGTTTTGAATTATCTGGCGTCGCGACGGCTGCAGGGGCCGGAACAAGTTGCTCCGGCGGCGTCAGTGCCTGCGGATTCATGACTTGTTGCGGCGTTGCACCCGGTGGAAAAACCGGTTCAGCCGGCGCAACCGGCGCAGTAGGTGGCGCTGCTACGGGGGGTTCAGCAGCCGCTTTGGCAACCGCTGGCGCTTCAGCCTCGCTCTTGCGTGCCAGAGAGTTAATTGTCGACTGTGCAGTCTCGCGCAACGAAGAAAGATCTTTGTCCAACAAGAAATAGACAAGTGCAGCTGCAACCACCAGCAGCAAACCAAAGACAACCACCATGCGGTCACGGCGTGGAGCACCAAAAGTTGCCCCCGAACGCATACTTGCCGGCTCGGGTTCCGGCATATTCAGCGTATCAACAGGCTTATGCAAAACCACATCCAGTTGCGCCATCAACGGCGCCGAATCAATCTGGACCAGGCGCGCGTAGTTGCGCACAAAACCGCGAATAAAAGTTTGGCCTGGCAAGCCTTGCCAGTCGCCATTTTCCAAGGATTCAACCTGTCGCGGGCCAAGCTTGAGGGCTTGAGCCACATCGGCCACTTCCAGCATGCGCGCCTTGCGTGCAGCGCTCAGCTGCTCGCCAACAGACTGCACCACGGCATGAACCACTTCATTTCCGGCATCAATTTCTGATGTCGGAATCAACACATCACTCATTCAAAATTCCCCTTGAGGAAAGCTGCGTACTCAGGCGATGTCGGGTAACGCAAGCGCAAGATCGCCGCATAATTCCCTTCCAAAGCCTTGTTCCCCATTTTTCTTTCAATTCGCAGCCCCAGCCAAAGTGCATCGACTGAAGGCGGCTCCATCATTTTCATTGCTTCGTTAACATAACGACGCGACTCTTCAAGCAAGCCGCGCTGGTAATACAGTTTCGCCAATTGGACACGCGCCTGCGGTGCGCCATCTCTGGCCAAACGTACCGCCTGCGTCAAATAGCGCTCTGCACCTTCCACATCACCCGCCTTCAAAGCACAGGTACCTGCATTGGTATAGGCACGATCCGGAGTTTCATAGAGCGGATTTTTCAATGCGGTCAGAAAATAGCTGATCGATTGCCGCTCTTTGCCTGTCTGACACAAATACCAGCCGTAATTGTTGTTCACATCGGCATCATTCGGCGCATAACTCATTGCCCGCTGAAAATCCTCATCTGCCTTGGCATACTCTTTTAAATAAGCATGGACCAAGCCACGCACGCTATAAGCAGGGTAATAGCTGGAGTCCGCATCAAGCGCAATGCGCAATTCGTCAATGGCAACCGCCATATTGCCATCCTGGAAATACAGCGCACCCAGTTCAGTGTGAATTTTGGCGCGATTGCGCGGATCAGAGCTTTTATCGCCCTTCTGGCCCATGCCTTGAAATTCTGCCATCCCCTGAGCGTGGACCGTAACAGAACCGAACAAAGCAATGCATAAACCAAGCGCCAGTTGCTTTATTGCCATGGCTTTCAAGATCTTGCCTCCTGAATGGGGATAACTCGCCCGGCTGTCCGCCGAGTCTTGTCCTGCACTTGTCCGGCCAGTTGGCCGCATGCTGCATCAATGTCATCACCCCGCGTTTTGCGGGTTGTCGTAACAATACCCGCTTGCATCAAGATATCGGCAAAGCGGCGTACCCGCTCCGCCGGCGAACGCTTGAACGGCGAGCCAGGGAAGGGGTTGAAGGGAATCAGGTTGAATTTGCAATGCACCGTCTTGACCAGCGCCAGCAATTCGTGGGCGTGCTTGTCGGAATCATTGATACCGTCGAGCATGATGTACTCAAAGGTAACAAAATCACGTGGCGCCTTGTCCAGATAGCGACGGCAAGCGGCCATCAGTTCCTTGAGCGGATATTTCTGGTTGATCGGCACAATTTGGTCGCGCAGCTTGTCGTTCGGCGCGTGCAGCGAAACCGCCAGCGCCACCGGGCATTCATCACCCAGCCTGTCCATGACCGGCACCAGACCGGAGGTGGATACCGTCACACGACGGCGCGAGAGGCCGTAAGCGTTGTCGTCGAGCATCAATTTGAGCGCGGCAACCGTATTGTCAAAATTGGCGAGCGGCTCGCCCATGCCCATCAGTACGATGTTGGAGATAACCCGTTCATCGCCATGGACCGCGCCTAGCGCGTGGTTGGCCTGCCAGAGCTGACCAATAATTTCCGCCACCGACAGGTTGCGGTTGAAACCTTGCTTGCCGGTAGAACAGAAGGCGCAATCGAGCGCACAACCGGCTTGTGTTGAAATACACAAGGTACCGCGATCATCTTCGGGAATAAACACCGTTTCGACCGCGTTATTGTTGCCAACATCAAACAAAAACTTGCGCGTGCCATCATCCGACAACTTGTCGGAAACAATGGCAGGCGGGGCCACGACCGCCCTCGCCTTGAGCTTCTCGCGAAGACTCTTGGCAATGTCGGTCATGGCATCAAAGTCCGCCACACCGGAACGATGAATCCAGCGCAAAACCTGCTTGGCGCGGAAGGGCTTTTCGCCCTGCTCGGCAAACCAGGCAGTCAGGCTCTCGCCATCGAAATCCAGCAAATTGACGGTCATTCGGTGTTGCTTAGCGACCGGTGTAAACGTTCAGGCCCGGGAAGAAGAACGCAACTTCAACAGCAGCGGTTTCCGGTGCATCTGAGCCGTGAACGGCGTTGGCATCGATGGATTCAGCGAAATCAGCGCGGATGGTACCGGCAGCAGCTTCTTTCGGGTTGGTGGCGCCCATCAGTTCGCGGTTCTTGGCGATGGCGTTTTCGCCTTCGAGCACTTGAACCATGACCGGACCGGAGGTCATGAAGGAAACCAGATCCTTGAAGAAAGGACGGGCCTTGTGCACGGCGTAGAACTGGCCGGCTTCTTGTTCGGACAACCAAACCATTTTGGAAGCAACGATCTTCAGGCCGTTGGATTCAAAACGTGAGTAAATCTTGCCGATTACGTTCTTGGCAACAGCGTCAGGTTTGATGATTGAGAGGGCGAGTTCGATAGCCATTTAATTGCTCCGCAAAAGCTAGTCAGTTGAAAAACCGGTTATTTTAGCAGAGAAGCAGCGCAAAATCCCGGCTTACTGGCTTGCCGGCTGCGCAGCAACAGCAGTCAGCAGCGGCTCACGCAGGCTGGCGAAATTGCGTGGAGCAACGTATTGCAAGAGTTCTTTGCCGTCGCTATCGACCACCACATCCAGCCCTTGCTGTGGATAAAGCAGATGGACGCGCTTTTCCGAAACCACCACCCGCTCACCCGGCTGACCAAAACGCTGAATCACCGTCGACTCATCGAGATTGACTGTCGGAATAATACTGATCGCCTTAACCGGCAATAGATCAGCCGCCGCCACATCTTCGGCATTCAGCGTGATTTTGCGTGTCGTACTCTCCATGTGCTTGGCCTTCAAAGCCCGCTCGCGCATGGCAAAAACCAGCTCATTTGACACGTCGACCGTAACAATCATTCTCGCCATCACGAAACCCAGCGAAACAGAGGAGTAATACCCCTCCAACGCGCCAATTTCGTCTGGCCGGGCAACAATCGCCAGCTCCAATTCGGGCTCAAAACGTCGCCGCACCTCGCCCAGAGTGCTGACACCCGGCTTCAAGCCAAAAACCGTGCTGCCACCCTGCCCATCCAGCGTTATTTGCCAAGGTAGATTGCTATTGGGATCAACACCCTCTGTTTTACCGCTGCTGGGAATAAAAAAAGGAATAACCAGAGCGGCGATGACGAAGGCGAAGAGATACAGGGCGAATTTCATGGGTTTCTAATACACATACGGGAGGCCGGATTGTGCCACAGGCTCATGCAGTAAACGAAAAAGCCCCAACTATGTCAGTCAGGGCTTTGTCAAACTTGAACTTGAATGTGTTACAGCATACCCATCGTCCGTGGCAGCCAGAGCGAGAGATCCGGCCAGTAGGTAACAACCATCAAGAAGCCGAGCATGGAGAGCAACCACGGCCAGACGGCCACCGTCAGCTCGGTAATACCCATTTTTGTAATTCCTGATGCAACATAGAGATTCAAACCGACCGGCGGATGGCACATGCCGACTTCCATATTCACCACCATCAAAATGCCGAAGTGAACAGGGTGAATACCAAGCGCAATCGCCACCGGGAAGAGAATCGGCGCAAAAATCAGGACGATGGATGAAGGCTCCATGAAGTTACCGGCGAGCAGCAATATGACGTTGACCGCGAGCAGGAAGGTAATGATGCCCAGCCCGTTGCCCAACATCCAGTCAGCCAGGGCTTGCGGGATGTTCTCGTTAGTCATGATGAAGGAGAACAGCACGGCGTTG
>ERZ724504.1044-NODE-1044-length-15489-cov-10.028120_pt1 | contig 15489 bp, 16 predicted proteins | sample MGYA00376037_ERZ724504 | MGnify/ENA primary metagenome ERZ724504 (study PRJEB28724, sample SAMN07190888) | wastewater metagenome | isolation source: influent of sewage treatment plant in Hong Hong | place: USA: Christiansburg, Virginia | collected 2016-03-01 ... | reverse complement strand
GGGCGCGCATGTGCCGCAAGGGCGCATCTGGTGGCGCATGTCGGACCACCTGCCGTTGGTGGCGGAGTTTCGTCTTTGAGCCGTGGCACGCGCAATTGAGCTTGTTCCAGGGCACAGCGTTGCCTTGCTGCAGGGTGCGCAAGAACTGTTTCCTGCGCTGGTGCAGGCCATGGACGCGGCAACTAGCAGCATCTACTTCGAAACCTACATCTGTGATTTCACCGATTCTGGGGCCCGCATCGGCGAGGCGCTGGAGCGTGCGGCCCAGCGCGGCGTGCGGGTGCAGTTGCTGGCCGATGGTTTTGGCACGGGCGGGCTCGCTCCGGTCTGGCTGGAGCGCCTGAACCGCTCGGGCGTGCAGTACCAGGTGTTTGCGCCGCTGGGGCTCCTGGGCCTGTTGCTGCCCCAGCGCTGGCGGCGGCTGCATCGAAAGCTCTGCGTGGTGGACGACGCGCTGCTGTTCTGCGGCGGCATCAATCTGCTGGACGACTGGTACGACCCCAACCATGGCCGGCTGCAGGCGCCCCGCCTGGACTTTGCCGTGCAGGTAAGCGGGCCGATTGCCCTGCAGGCCAGTGCGACGATGCAGATGGTCTGGTGGCGCATGCAGGCGGCCAGCGCCGCGCGCTCGCACCACCTCGACGCAGCGCGCCAGGCGTTGAAGGCGGCGCAGTGGGTCAAAACGCAGGGGACGCGACGTGACCCGGCCCCAGGCACAGCGCTGGGCGGCGTGCGCGCCGCGCTGCTGCTGCGCGACAACCTGCGCAACCGCAGCGGCATCGAGCGCGCTTACCTGCGCGCCATTGCGCAGGCGCGCGTGGAAGTCATCATTGCCAACGCCTATTTCGTTCCTGGCCGCAAACTGCGCCGCGCGCTGGTTCATGCGGCGCAGCGCGGCGTGCGCGTGCGCCTGCTGCTGCAGGGGCGCTACGAATACTTCTTGCAGTACCACGCGGCCCGGCCGGTGTACGGAGCCCTGCTCAAGACCGGTATCGAGATCCACGAATACGCGCCGAGTTTTCTGCACGCCAAGGTGGCGGTCATCGACGCCGAGGGCACGCACCCCTGGGCCACCGTGGGCTCGTCCAACCTCGACCCACTGAGCCTGCTTTTGGCGCGCGAGGCCAATGTGGCGGTGGCGGACAGCGAATTTGCCGGCACGCTGCGTGCGCGCCTGGTGCACGCCATGGAGCATGCCGGCGAGCAGATCGACAGCGCCGCCTATGCCGCACGGCCCTGGCGCGCGCGCGCACTCGACCGCTTGGCTTTCGTGCTGGTTCGCACGGCGCTGTGGCTGACAGGCAAGGTTTACTGAGCAAGGCGCCAGATGGAAGTTTGCTATTAAAAAAGTAGCTGTAAGTGCATGCGGATAAAGCGCTAAAGGCCAAAAAACCCTGAAATGCAGACGTCCGACATCGCTGGTACCATTCGCCAATGCACCGCTCCGACATTGCCGAAATCAAGCCCAATGCCCAGGATGAGGGCGTTCCCGTCTCCGTGAAGATTCGCGAGCGCATCGTCGCAGCGCGCAAGCGGTTTCATGCCAACGACAACATCGCGCAGTTCATCGAGCCGGGCGAGTTGGAGGCCTTGCTCGACGAGGTCGAGATCAAGATGCAGGGCGTGCTCGACAGCATGGTGATTGACACCCAGGGCGACCACAACACCCACGCCACCGCACGCCGCGTCGCCAAGATGTACTTGAGCGAAGTCTTCAAAGGCCGCTACGTCGAGCCGCCCGCCATCACCGAGTTTCCCAATGCCGAGCACCTGAACGAGCTGATGATCGTCGGCCCGCTCACGGTACGCAGCGCCTGCAGCCACCACCTGTGCCCGGTGATTGGGAAAATCTGGATCGGCGTCATGCCCAACGAGCACACCAACGTGATCGGGCTGTCCAAATACGCGCGCTTGGTCGACTGGGTCATGGGGCGGCCGCAAATTCAGGAAGAAGCCGTGGTGCAGTTGGCCGACCTGATCATGGAAAAAACCCAGCCCGATGGTTTGGCCATCGTGATGGAAGCCAGCCACTTCTGCATGTCCTGGCGTGGCGTGAAAGAGATGGACAGCAAGATGCTCAACTCGGTGATGCGCGGTGTGTTTTTGAAAGACGCATCGCTGCGCCGCGAATTCCTCTCCCTTATTCCTGGACGTTAGAGCGTGTTATTCACTTTTAAGTATTCGCGTTGGTGCTGTGGCCTGGTGATCGCAAGACGCAGTGCGCAGCCAAGGCTTGTGCCTTGGCAAGTGCTGCAACGCCGCGAGCGCTTGGCCACAGCACCAACCCTTCGGGAAAGCCGGGGAAATGCCCGGCTACGTCGTTGCAGTCCGCTTGCAATATTGACACTGCGGCGCGTACTGCGTCTAGTAGCCGGGCATTTCCCCGGCTTTCGCGGACACTTAAAAGTGAATAACACGCTCTAATCATGCTCGTACGCCTGCTCTACGCCAGCCGCGCCGTCGACACCTCGGCCGAAGCCATCGACGCCATCCTCACCCAGTCGCGCGAGCACAACCCGGGCTGCGGCATTACCGGCATCCTGTGCTACGGCGGCGGCGTGTTTCTGCAGGCCATTGAGGGTGGGCGCTCTGCGGTGAACGAGCTCTACGGGCACATCCAGCGCGATGTGCGGCACAAGGACGTGGAGCTGCTGCACTACGAGGAGATCGCCGAGCGGCGCTTTGGCGGCTGGACTATGGGCAAGGTCAACCTCTCCAAGATCAACCATTCCATCTTGCTGAAGTATTCTGAAAAGCCCGAGCTCGATCCGTACAGCGTCTCGGGCGCCGTGTCGTTTGCCCTGCTTGAAGAGCTGATGGCCACGGCGTCCATCATCGGCCGGGTGTAGAGCAACGGGTGCTGCTGATTGGCTGCGACTTCAGCAGCAGCCCGAGCCGCCGCAAGCGCATCGTGGTGGCGCTGGGCGAGCGCCGCGGTGCGGCTGTGCGCCTGCATTCTCTCGAAGCCTTCGATAGCATGTCTTCCTGGGCCGCTTGGCTCGCCGAACCCCGCGCCTGGGTAGGTGGCTTTGATCTGCCCTTTGGCTTGCCGCGCGAACTGGTTGAGCATTTGGGCTGGCCGACGGACTGGCTGGCTTGCATTGCGCAGTACGCCGGCCTGGGCCGGGACGAGATTCGTGCTCAATTCGCGGCCTTTTGTGCTTCACGCCCGGCGGGCGGCAAGTTCTCCCACCGCGCCACCGATGGCCCCGCAGGCTCCAGCCCAAGCATGAAATGGGTGAACCCGCCCGTAGCCTTCATGCTGCATGCAGGCGTTCCGTTGCTGCTGAAGGCGGGCGTACACCTCCCAGGTCTGCATGCCGGCGACCCGGCGCGCGTGGCGCTGGAGGCCTACCCGGGCCTGCTGGCGCGCGAACTGATTGGCCGGCGCAGCTACAAGAGCGACAGCCGCGCCGCGCAAACGCCTGAGCGCTTGATCGCGCGCAAAGACTTGCTCACCGCGCTGGAGGCGGGCCGCACGCGCCTGGGCCTGCGCCTGCAGCTGCGCCCGGCGCAGGCCGATGCGCTGGTGCAGGACGCCAGCGGCGACCGCCTGGACGCCGTGCTGTGCCTGCTGCAAGCCGCCTGGGGCGAGCGCCGACATGCCGAAGGCGACGCGCTGTACGGCCTGCCGCCCGCCATGGATCCCTTGGAAGGCTGGATTGTTACGGCTTGAAACTTCGGCACTGCACAGCGTTCATGGGCGCTGCGCACAATCGGCGAACGTCTTTGAGGTCCAGCCATGAACAGCAAGCCAAAATCCGATTGCGTCCAGCGCCTGGCGCCACTGCTGTGCATCGCCATCGCCGGGCTCACCCCTGTGGCCCATAGCGGCCCGCTGCGCGAACGCCTGCAACAGCGCGCGCTGCAGGAGCAGCCCTGGGACGACGAAGCGGACAGCAGCCGCTCGCAGCCGGCACCGGTTCTGCCTGCCGGCACCCGCGTGCTGCGCGACCTCGCCTATGGGCCGGATCGGCTGCAGCGCATGGATGTGACCCTGCCAGCACACGCCCAGGCGGCACCGGTGCTGTTGCTGGTGCATGGCGGCGGCTGGCGGCGCGGTGACAAGGCGAGTGATCGGCTGATGGATCAGAAGCTCGCGCACTGGCTGCCGCTGGGCGTGGCGGTGGTGTCCATCAACTACCGGATGCTGCCGCAGGCCGCGCCAGACCTGCAGGCCCAGGACGTGGCGCAGGCGCTGGCCTGGGCGCAGCAGCAAGCGCCCGGCTGGGGAGCGGACGCCGGGCGCTTCGTGCTCATGGGCCATTCGGCCGGTGCGCATTTGGCGGCGCTGGTGGCAGGCGAGCCGGAGCGACTGCGCGCTGCAGGGGCGCGCGCGCCGCAGGCCCTGGTGCTGCTCGACAGCGGCGCGCTGGACGTGCCGCAGACCATGAACGAGCGCCATGCGCGCCTGTTCGATCAGGCCTTTGGCAGCGACCCGGCGTATTGGTTGCGGGTCTCGCCCCAGCAGCAGTTGCAAGCGGCCCTGCCGCCCACGCTGTTGGTGTGTTCGTCGCCGCGCCGCAGTTCGTGCACGCAAGCGCAGGCGTATGCGCGCAAAAGCCAGGCGCAGGGCGGGCAGGCCGAGGTGTTGCCGCAGCCACTTTCCCACGGGCAAATCAATGCGCAACTGGGCCAAGCCGGCGCCTACACGCAGGCGGTGGACGAATTTCTGAACCGCTTTGCCGCCTGGACGCTGAGATGAGTCTTGCTGCGCGCCTGGCCACGATTGGCGCTCTGCTGCTGGCGCAACTTGCCTGGGCCGCGCCCGCGCCCTGGTACTGGTGGCACAGCAAGGTGAACGGTGTGCGCCTCTGCGCCCAGATCTCACCCGGCTCGGGCTGGGAGCGGGATGGTGGGCCGTACCAGGGCCCGGGCTGTGCGCCCAAGCCCCGGGTCTTCGTCATTCCCCTGCGCTGACGCGCGCTTCAATAAACCGGTTGCGCTGCTCCACAATGGGATTTTTGCGCTGCCCGATCTGCCATGCCTTCTTTCGATACCCTGCTTGCCTTCTTTGGCGTCTCCCTGCTGCTGGGCATCACGCCCGGCCCCGACAACTTGTTTGTGCTGGTGCAATCGGCCCAGCGCGGCTGGCGCGCTGGCATGGCGGTGGTAGTGGGGCTGTGCGCTGGCCTGGTGGTGCACACGGCGGCCGTGGCGCTGGGGTTGGCGGCGCTCTTTGCCGCTTCGGCCACGGCGTTCACGGTGCTGAAATACCTGGGCGCGGCCTATCTGGCGTGGCTGGCCTGGCAGTCGCTGCGCCCACGCGCGCAGGCAGCGCAGGCAAGGAAGGACGGGGCGGACCCCGAGATGGCCCCCAGCACCTCCGAGCGGCCCGCCGCCAGCGCCTGGCGCATGGTGGGGCGTGGCATGGTGATGAACCTGACCAACCCCAAGGTGCTGATCTTTTTTCTCGCCTTTCTGCCCCAGTTTGCCAACCCGGCGCTCGGCAGTGTGGCGCCGCAGATCATGCTGCTGGGCGTCGTCTTCATGGTGGCCACGCTGCTGGTGTTTGGCGCCATTGCCGTGTTCTCAGGCACCTTTGGCACGCTGCTGCTGCGCTCGGAGCGCGCACAGCGCTGGCTCAACCGGGCGGCGGGCGTGGTGTTTTTGGGCTTGGCCGTGCGCCTGGCGACGATTTCGCGCGCAGCGGGCTGACGCGCACCACCACGCGCGCTGGGCGGCAGCGTGCTTTGGTGGGCGCTGGGCGCCGATCGGCCGCTTTCGGCGCGTTTTGTCTCTCGGGTGACATGCAAGAGCCACGGCGAATCCTATGGTGGCTCGGTACCTTTCACCGCCGTTGAACGCGGTTTCTTTCCTTCGGAGACAGCACATGCAAAGACGACACGCCCTTCGCGCACTGGCGGCGGCTCCCTGCCTGGTTTTGCCAGGCATTTCTTACGCGCAAGGCAAGCCCTTGACCATCGTCGTCGGCAGCACGGCCGGCGGTTCAACCGACACGCTGTCGCGCGTGCTCGGAAAGGTGCTGGCAGGACAAACGGGGCGCAGCGTGGTCATTGACAACAAACCAGGAGGCAACGGCACCATTTCCGATGGCTTCGTGGCACGCGCTGCGCCGGACGGCAACACGCTGCTGATGGCGGCGATGGCATTCACCGTCAACCCCTTGGTGTTCAAGAACCTGCCTTATGGGCCCGAGGAGAGCTTCACGCCCATCACCATGGTGGCGCGTCTGCCCAACTTGCTGGTGGCGCGTAAGGACGCCCCGTTCAATACCGCCGCCGAGTTGATCGCGTACGCCAAAGCCAACCCGAACAAGCTCAATTTCGCAGTGGCGGGCCTGGGGAGCTCTATCCACCTGGCCACTGAGGACTTCAAGTTGCGCACCGGCACCAACATGCTCAATGTGCCCTACAAGGGCACCTCGGCAGCCATGACCGATTTGATGGGCGGCGCTGTGGACTTGCTGTTCGTGGGCTCGGCCTCCGCCATGCCGCACGTGCAGGCTGGCAGCATCAAGGCCATCGGCGTGGCGAGCAAGGAACCCATCCCGCAACTGCCGAGCGTGCCGGTGCTGGCCGCCACGGTGCCGGGCTTCGAATCCAGCGCCTGGTTCGGGTTGTTTGGGCCCGCAAAGATGGACCCGCGCGTGACGCAAGCGCTTTACGAGGCGATCAAGACCAGCCTGAACCACCCCGACATGGTGGCGAAGCTGGATGCGGAGGCCGCCATCCGTGTCAACTACGCGCCGGAGGCTTTCGGGCAGTTTGTGCGCGATGAGATCGTGCGGCTGCGCGATTTGGTCAGCCGCGCCGACATCAAGTTTGCGTCTTGATGCCCACGTACGCCAAGACCGGTCGTTCTCGGCCATACCGAACGTATTTGCTATATAAATAATAGCTTATTACTATTACTGGGTAAGCGATAGAGGCTATTTTTCTTGCATTTTAAAGCCGGTGGCTCCGGCCACGGACGCTGCGGCCCACGCAGCTGTTCGAAGGCGCGTGCCACGCGCAGCACGCCCAAGTCGTCAAAGCGCGCGCCCGCAATCTGTAGGCCGATGGGCAGGCCGTCTGCGTTGTAACCGCAGTTGATGGACGCGGCCGGCTGCTCCGACATGTTGAAGGGCACGGTAAACGCTATGTGCTCGAGCGCGCGCAGCGGGTCGTTGGTCGGACTGGCCAGCTCGGCGGCAAAGGCGGTGATCGGCGCGACGGGTGAGAGCACATAGTCGAACGCATTGCAGCCGGCTACGGTGGCTACCCGTGTGGCGTGGAACTGCTGGGCGGCGTGGAACACCTCGGTGCCTGAGAGGCCCGCCGCGCTGTCGGCCCAGGCCTGAATGAAGGGCAGTACCCTTGCCTTGCGCTCGGGCGGCAGGGCGGCCATGTCGAGGTGCGATCGCATGCGCCAGAAGTGGTCCATGCCGGCGAGCATCTCGGGTGTGAGGAACGGCTGCATCGGCGTAACGATGGCGCCGGCGCTCTCGAAAAGCTGGGCCGCCTGCGCGATGGCTGCGCGCACCTGCGGGTCTACCGGCAGGCCGCAGCCGGCGTCCAACAACAAACCGATGCGCAGGCCGCGCAAATGCTCGGGGCCGCGCTCAAAGTCATGCCAGGCAATGTCCTGCAGCGGCAGCGCCATGCTGTCGCGCGCGTCGGGCTGTGACAGCACCGCCATCATCAGCGCCGCATCTTCCACGCTGCGCGTCATGGGGCCGGCGGCGCGGCCGGTGTAGGGCGGGTCGATAGGGATGCGCCCCAGGCTGGGCTTGAGCGTGAAGATGCCGCACCACGAAGCCGGCAGACGCAGCGACCCGCCAATGTCGGTCCCCACATGCAGCGGGCCATAGCCTGCGGCTGCAGCCGCGCCCGCGCCGGCGCTGGAGCCGCCCGGGCCTTTGCTGAGATCCCAGGGGTTGCGGGCGAGCGCATGAAAGCTCGACAGACCCGACGACAGCATGCCGTAGTCGGGCATGGTGGTTTTGGACACCAGAACCGCGCCGGCCTCGCGCAGGCGTGCCGCGGGCGGCGCGTCGGCCAGTGCTGGGAACAGTGGTGCGGCCGCCGTGCCCAGCGGGGTCGGGTCGCCCTGCGTGGCAAGGTTGTCCTTGAGCGTCATGGGCACGCCGTCCAGCGGCGAGAGTGGGGCGCCGCGCTGCCAGCGCGCTTCGCTCTCGCGCGCCTGCGTGAGCGCCAGCTCGGGCCGCAGCAGCCAGGTGGCGTGCAGCTGCGGCTCCCAGCGGTCGATGCGGGCCAACACGGCTTGGGCTACGTCCACTGGCGAAAACGCGCCAGAGGCATAGCCCCGCTGCAGTTCGCGTGCTCCCAACTCGTGCAGGGCGCCGGTCATGTCCAGGACAGGGTAGAAAGGTCGTTGACGAAAATCGGCATGTCCTTCCACAGCCCGCGCACGCGTTTGTTGGCCACGGTGACCCACTGCGGCTGGTAGAGAAACTCATGCACGCAGTCGGTGGCCAGCAGGCGCTGCGCCTCACCCAGCAGGCGGGCGCGCTCTGCGGGCCTGGCGGTGTGCTGGATTTTGTCGAACAGCGCGTTGAATGCGTCCGAGTGGTACTGCCAGTAGTAGTCGGGCTTGGCGAAGTTGCCCAGGTCAAAGGGCTCGACGTGCGAAATGAGCGTCAGGTCGTAGTTCTTGTTGCCGTAGGTGCCGGAGAGCCACTGCGCCCATTCCACGTTCTGCAGTTTGGCGACGATGCCTACCTGGGCCAGCTGCGCCGCGATGATTTCGCCGCCCTGGCGTGCGTAGGGCGGGGGTGGCAGCGTCATGGTGAGTTCGAGCGGCGTGCGGATGCCGGCTTCTTCCAACAGGCTTTTCGCCTTGGCCGGGTCGTAGGGGTTGATGCCGGTGGTGTCCAAGTAGCCAAAGGCGCCAGGTACGTAGTGGCTGCCAATCGGCACGCCATAGCCCTCGGCGGCGCCCTGGATCACGGCTTTGCGGTCGATGGCGGCGGCAATAGCGCGGCGCACGCGTACATCGGTCAGCGGCTTCTTGCCATTGTTCATCACCAGAATGGTCTTGGCGCGCGAGCCGCTCACCACCACTTGGTAGCGCGGCTTACCCTTGAACTGCGCCACGCTGCGCGGCGTCACGCGCGCAAAAACGTCCACGTCGCCAGCGAGCAGGGCGGCCACTTGCGCGGCCGGATCGGAGATGAAGCGGAAGGTGACGCGCTGGAGGCTCACCTTTTTCGCATCGCGGTGCCCCGGCCAGCGTTCCAGCGTGACCGAGGCGCCGCGCCGCCACTGCGCGAGTTGGTACGGCCCTGTTCCCACCGGCTGCGTGGCATTGGTGGCGGCGCTTTTGGGCTCCACCATGATGGCCGTGGCCTGGCCGAGCACGAAGAGAAAGTCCGGGTCGATGTCTTCATTGATCAGCACCACCGTGTGCTCGTCTTCAATGTGCGTGCTCACCTTGGCGTAGCTGCGCTTGTCCTTATTGGTGCTTTTGTCGCCCCCAGCGCGGTCGAGTGAAAACTTCACGCTCTCGGCATTGAAGGGTTCGCCGTTGTGGAACTTGACGCCCTTGCGCAGGCGCAGGGTGGTGGTTTTCAGGTCGGGCGAGACCTCCCAGCTCTCGGCCAGCAGGGGCGAGACGCTGCCGTCGGAATTGATCTTGGTGAGCGACTCAAAGACGTTGTAGTGCACCACTTCGCCAATCGACGAAGCGGCGTTGGCCGTCGGGTCGAGGCCCGGGGGTTCGAGTGTGAGAGCGAGCACCATGCGGGCGCCATCGTCTTTGGCCCAGGCGGAAAGCGGGCTGGCTAGCGGTGCGGCAGCCAGTGAGGCGGCGAGGGCGGTTCTGCGGTTGATCATGGGGCGTTCTCCAAAGAGGGACTGACGGGCATTTTTACAGTACCGGGCGCTAAGTGTCGTGAGTTGGAAGTTCGTTTCAGAAAGCTGCCGGGAATCGCCGCCATGCCGCGTTGCAAATCCTCGCGATAGCTCCGGCTATCGCTGTGGTTTGCGTCTTGCCTGACGACGATTTCGACACCTTTCACTTTTTCAACCTACTTCCAACTCACGACACCAATGGCATCGCAGCCACCAGAGCCTGGGTGTAAGGGTGCTGTGGTGACTGGAAGAGCCGGGCGGGCGGCCCTTGCTCGACGATGCGGCCTTGGTGCAGCACGGCCACCTCGTCACACAGATGCTGCACCACCGCCAGATCGTGGCTGATGAGCAGATAGGTGACGCCGAAGTCGCGCGCCAGTTGCTGCATGAGGTTGAGCACCTGGGCCTGCACCGAGACGTCGAGCGCGCTCACCGGCTCATCGGCCACGATGACGCGCGGCCGCGTGATGAGCGCGCGCGCAATGGCAATGCGCTGGCGCTGGCCGCCAGAAAATTCGTGTGGATACTGGTCGAGCGCGTCGGCACGCAGGCCGACTTGCTCCAACACCTCGGCGGCGCGGCGGCGCTGCTCGGCGCGGGTGGTGTCGCCTTGCGCGGCGAGTGGCTCGGCGACGATCCGGGCAATGCGCTGGCGTGGGTCCAGCGCGCCAAACGGGTCTTGAAACACCATCTGGATATGGCGGCGAGCGCGGCGCAGTTCGGCGGCGCCCATCTGCAGCGGGTTTTGGCCAGCCCACAGCACGCTGCCGCTGCTGGGGACATCGAGCGCCATCACCAGCCGCGCCAGCGTGGACTTGCCCGAACCCGAGGCGCCGACGATGCCCAGGCTTTGCCCGGCGTGCAGCGTGAGGTTGACATCTTGCAGCGCCGTGACTTGTGGACGCGGGCCCCGCAACTGCTTGCGCGGCAGGGCGTAGTGGTGTGCCAGGTTGTGCACCTGGAGCAGCGGCACGCCGTCATTTTTATGCTCAAAATGGCCTCTAGCGCTTACTGCATAATCGCTAGCAGCTATTTTTTCAGGAGTAATCACGTTCATGGCGCATGGCCCGCCATGGCTTCTGGCCGGATGCAGCGCACGCGGTGGCCGTCGCCCAGATTCACCGCGGGTGGCGGCGCCACATTGCAGGCGTCGATAGTGAACGCGCAGCGCCCGGCAAACGGGCAGCCCGGCGGCAGCGCGTGCAGCGGCGGCACGCTGCCGGCAATGGTGGGCAGGGGCGGGCGCAGCGCAGCGCGGGTGCTCGCGTCGCTGCCCAGCACCGGGCGGGCCGCCAAGAGGCCGCGCGTGTACGGGTGGGCCATGCGCGCGAAGACCTCTTGCGTCGGGCCGGATTCGACGACGGTGCCGCCGTACATCACCAGCATCTGCGCGGTGTGCTGTGCCACCACAGCCAGGTCGTGCGAGATCAGCAGCAGCGCCATGCCGCGCTCGGCCACCAGTTCAGCCAGCAGGGCGAGGATTTGCGCCTGCACCTCCGTGTCGAGCGCGGTGGTGGGCTCGTCGGCAATCAGCAGTTCGGGCCCGCAGGCGAGCGCCATGGCGATGCAGATGCGCTGGCGCTGGCCGCCAGAAAATTCGTGTGGGTAGCCCCCCATGCGGCGTGCTGCGTCGGCAATGCCAACGCGCTCCAGCAGCGCCTGCGCCTCTTTGCGCGCCTGACTGCGCGCTAGGCCCCGATGGATGCGCAGTGGCTCCGCCACCTGATCGCCCACGCGGTGCAGCGGGTTGAGCGCGGCCATGGGTTCCTGGAACACCATGGCGATGCGGTTGCCGCGGAGCTGGCACAGGGCGGGCTCGTCCAGCCCCACCAGTTCCTGCCCAGCCAGGCGGATGCTGCCGCTCACGCGGGCGCCCTCGGGCAGCAGGCCCATCAGCGCCAGCGCGGTCAGCGACTTGCCGCAGCCCGACTCGCCAATCAGGCCCAGCGTGCCGCCGGCAGGCAGCGAGAAGTCGATGCCGCGCACGGCGTCCACCGTGCCGTGCGGCGTGGCGAGTGAAATGCGCAGGTTGGCGACTGTTAGGAGCGGCATTGGGTGTCTCTCAGCGGGAGCGGGCCAAGCGCGGGTCCAGGAGGTCGCGCAGCCCGTCGCCCAGCAGATTCAAGCCCAGCACCGCGCAGGCAATCGCTGCACCTGGCCAGACGGCCAGCAGCGGCGCTTGGTACATCAGCGTTTGCGCATCGGCCAGCATGCGTCCCCACGAAGGCTGTGGGGGTTGAGTGCCCAGGCCCAGGTAAGACAGGGCGGCCTCGGCCAGAATCGCCAGCGCGAACTGCACCGAGGCCTGCACGATGAGGGCCGACGCAATGTTGGGGAGCACATGCTCCAGCGTAATGCGCAGCTGCCCCTTGCCACAGGCGCGCGCCGCCAGTACGTACTCGCGTGACCACACCGAGAGCGCCCCGGCGCGCGCGACGCGGGCAAACACCGGAATGTTGAAAATGCCAATCGCCACGATGGCGTTCACCAAGCCCGCCCCCCAGGCGGCGGTGAACAAAATGGCCGAGAGCACCGCCGGGAAGGCAAAGCTGAAATCGGCCAGCCGCATCACCAGCTCTTCCACCCAGCCGCGCCGTGCGGCGGCCAGCAAGCCAAGCGCAGTGCCAATGACGAGGCCAATGCCCACGGCCACCACGCCGGCCAGCAAGCTGCTGCGCGAGCCCACCAGCAAAAGCGACGCCACATCGCGGCCAAAGGCGTCGGTTCCGAGCCAGTGCACGCTGTTGGGCGGCGCCAGGCGCTGCGCCATGTCCATGGCAAACGGTGACCACGGTGTCCACCACAGCGACAAAAGTGCTGCACCCAGTACGAGCAGGGTCAGCGCGCCGCCGAACACAAAGCTGCCATGGCGCAGCGCACGCGGCAAAGAGCGGTAACGCAAGAGCGTGCTGCTCATGCCGTGCGCTGCGCCAGCCGTGGATCAATGAGGGCGGCCAGCACATCCACGGCAAAGTTGACGAACACCACCATGCCGGCGAGCAGCAGCACGCAGTTGCGCACCACGATCACGTCGCGGTTGGCGATCGACTGAAACACCAGCCGCCCCAGCCCCGGCAGGGCAAACACGTTTTCCACCACGATGGTGCCGGCCAGCAAACCGGCAAACTGCAGGCCCATGACGGTGAGCACAGGCACCAGCGCATTCCTCAGCACATGGCGCCACAGCGCCGCGCGGCGGGTCAATCCTTTGGCGCGCGCGGTGCGCACGAAATCCTCGCGCAGCACTTCGAGCAGCGCCGAGCGCGTGATGCGCGCCAGAATCGCCCCCTGCACCACGGCCAGTGCCACAGCGGGCAGCAGCAAGGCTTGCAGCGCCGGCCAGAAGCCGCCGCCATCCTGGGCGCTCCAGCCCGGAAAACCGCCGGCTGGCACCCACTGCAGGCGCACCGCAAACAGAAGAATCAAAAGAATGGCGAGCCAGAAATTGGGCACCGCAATGCCCAGTTGCACCAGCGCCATCACGCCGGTGTCGCCCGCGCGGTTGTGGTGCGCGGCGGCAAACATGCCTGCGGCCAGTGCCATGGCCACAGCCAGCGCCATCGCGATCAGCGCCAGCGGCACGGTGACGGCCAGCCGCTCAGCCACCAGCGCGCCCACGGGACTGCCGTAGGCGTAACTCGTGCCCATGTCACCCTGCAACAGTCCCCGCACCCAGCCCGCGTAGCGCTGCCAGGCGGGCTGATCGAGCCCCAGCTGGCGCGCCAGCTCAGCGACGGCCTCGGGCGCGGCGTCCGGTCCCATCATGGTCTGTGCAGCGTTGCCGGGCAACACGTCGAGCACGACAAACACCACGGCCGACGCAGCGGCCAGCGTGAGCAGCAAGGTGATGAAGCGTCGCAGAAGAAACAGGCGCATGAGAAGGGTGGGGCAGAGCGGCAAACGCGCGTCGCCAGCTTAACGGCAAAGCCAGCACGCGCTGTAGTGCGTTGGCCCGCGCGGGATAATCAATGCTTTCCGGGCAGCGCGATGCCCGGCATCACCCACGGAGTGCGCAATGGCCTTGAGGATCACCGACGAATGCATCAACTGTGACGTCTGCGAGCCCGAATGCCCGAACCAGGCCATCACCATGGGCGAGGAAATTTACGAAATTGACCCGCACAAGTGCACCGAATGCGTGGGCCACTTCGACCAGCCGCAGTGCGTCGAGGTCTGCCCGGTGGCCTGCATTCCCGTGGACCCCCAACATGTGGAAAGCCGGGAAACGCTGTGGCAGAAGTTCCAGCGTTTGCAGGAAGCCAAAGTTTAGAAGTTCGGGTGTTTTTCCGCCTCGGCGCGGGCTCGCTTTTTAGGTGGCTTGCTGTTGCCGGCGGCGGGTGCCGGGATGTGCCCCCGGCGGCGCAGTAACTTTCTCTTGGTCGCCACCGGATCGCCGGCCGAGAGAAAGTCACCAAAGAGAAGGCGACCCCGCTGTCCGTGTCCCCTTCGCTGCGCTACGGGGCAACCTGCGGTGCTTCAGGCGGGGTCCGTGCAAACTCGCCTGCGGCTCAAACAGTGCACGGCCCTGATTCGCCTGAAGCTGCGCTCCTCGGCACGGCCAGAGGGGATGGGGAGCCAGCATCCGTTCGGGCCATCGCTACGCTCGGCCTGGCAGTGGGAGCGCGCACGGCGCAGGCATTGGGAGCGCAGTGCAACTGTCGGATCACGATGCAGCGAAGCGAGAGTCGTGCTCAGACCCCAATCCCGGAACTTCAGGCGCATCGGTCGAAACCCGCCGGTGCGCTCAGATTTTTAGAAAAAATGGCCTCTAGCGCATATGTCGTAAGCGCTAGCAGCTATCAAAAACATAGTTTCAGGCGGGCTCCACCGGCCGCGGCGGCTTGGGCCTTGGTGGCTTGGTGGTGTGAATCTGCTGGGCCGCCTTGTCCATGTCGGCCGCCAGCAAGGCCGGCCAGGCCTTGAGCGAGTGCGCAATGCTGTCTTCGATCAAGGTGCGCTGTTCCAGCGGCGGGCGTTTGAGCACCCAGCCGGCCACGTCCGCCCGGTCACCCGGGTGGCCAATACCGATGCGAAGGCGCCAGTAGTCGCCGCTGCCCAGTTGTGCGTGGATGTCGCGCAGCCCGTTGTGTCCCGCATGCCCGCCGCCACGCTTGAGCTTGGCTTGGCCGGGGGATAGGTCGAGTTCGTCGTGCACCACCAGCACCTCGTCGGGAGCAATCTTGAAAAAACGTGCCAGTGCCGCAACCGCTTTGCCCGAGAGGTTCATGAACGTCTGTGGCTCCAGTAGCCACACCGGCTGGCCCTGGACCGTGGCCCGCGCTGCCAGACCCCAGTAGCTGCGTTCGGGCACCAGTTGCACCTTGAGCTCGCGCGCCAGCGCTTCCACCCACCAGAAACCCGCGTTGTGGCGCGTGGCCTCGTATTCCGGACCGGGATTGCCCAGGCCCACCACCAGTTTGATCATGAGTGAATTATCCGTGGACCCGCAGCGCAGCCGAAAACGAAAACGGCCCACGCAAGGTGGGCCGCTCTTGGCTGCAGACCGCGGACGGCCTGCAGGCGTGAAGTGATTACTTCTTCTTGCCCTTGCCCTTGGCTGGAGCGGCGTCGGCAGGAGCTGCATCGGCAGCAGGCGCTTCCTCAATGACCAGCGGAGGAATGGCCGTAACCACCACCGGGTTGTTGGCAGAACCCTTCGTCACGGCGCTCACGC
>ERZ724504.1043-NODE-1043-length-15495-cov-4.742811_pt1 | contig 15495 bp, 19 predicted proteins | sample MGYA00376037_ERZ724504 | MGnify/ENA primary metagenome ERZ724504 (study PRJEB28724, sample SAMN07190888) | wastewater metagenome | isolation source: influent of sewage treatment plant in Hong Hong | place: USA: Christiansburg, Virginia | collected 2016-03-01 ... | reverse complement strand
TGACTGGTGGTGTCGTGCTGGGCCGGACCTCAGTATCAGCGCCAATGAATCCGCCAAGGTCTTTCATCAGCAATTGTTTCGAGACCAGATTGGCGCTGATCATCTGGGGCTGTTGGTTACGGTCGACGGCGAAACTGCCCGAAATATCGCTTTCCCCGACCGTGCCTTTGAAGTTGCTGAAGGTCCACACATTGCCAATGTGATCAAGAAAGCCGGCCAGCCGATAGGGTGGGGTCGGGGGAAGCGGCACGCCAATAACCGGGAAGAGTGACGCCATGTCATTCCCGGCCAGTGTGAAGTTGAGTTGCTGGCCCTTGAAATTCAGTGGGTCGAGCAAATTGCCTTCGATGCTCACTCGGGTACTACCTAAAACCCCGTTTGCCTTGATTGGGTAAGGGTTTTCGGCACTGCGCAGGCTGAGCAGCGCACCACCTTGGGCATTCAGCGTGATCGGCAGGCCATTGAAGCGGCCTTTCCCAACGACTTCCAAGCCGGGCGATGGGTTATTTTGGTCGCCCGCCCGGGTCTTGAGTTCAAACAGCAACTCGGTCTTCGACCTCGGGTCGCGATAGGTCGCGCTACCTTGGTCGATGATGAGATTGTCGATGTCCGGAATGGCGATTGCCTGATTTGCTTTCTGATCATTGAAGACCCAGTTCGGCCTGCCATCCCGATTCACTTCCAGATTGACCTGTGGCGCAGAAAGGGCGATTTCCGAAAAAGCCAGGCCGTTGGTCAGCAGTCGGAAAATGTTCACGCTGAAATCAAGTTGCTTGATTTCCAGCATGTTGGGTTTGTCGCTCCACGCCGCATTGCCGAGCACCAGATCATTGATGACCAAGCGCGGTCGCAGCCCGAGATGGACTTCGAGGTCACCGTTGATGGCGAAGCTTCTGCCGGTTGAGTCACTGACCCAGCGGCTAATCGGCGCGCGCAGCATATTCCAGTCGATGAAGGCGAGTAGCACAAGCGCCAGAAGTACGAGTGACATAACAATGCCGGCCAGCCATTTCAGCAAGCGAAGAACATTCATGGCATTGGGTATTGCAAGGCGTAAATCCTTTTGGTCGGTCGGGAAAATGTTGCGCTATTCACTCAGGCAGATTATCGGCGGGCATTGGTAAGGGTTCTGTGCGCTGGCACACAGTGCGCTGACCGGCAATTTCCTAAGCTTGTCCTGAAAGTACTCAGCGTGCTTTACCACCGATCAACCGTCTTTAAGGCCATTTATGAATGCCAAACCCGTTGGGGCCATTGCGACCATGACGAAATCCCTGCTTGAGTTGATAGACCGCTCTATCTCTCTGCTTGCCTTGGAGTGCAAGGTGATTGGTTTGGATTTGGCATGGATGTTCGGGCTGGTAATCAGCGTCGCCTGGCTGGTCATGACCGGGTGGCTGGCTTTGTTGGCCTGTCTGGCGCTGATTCTGGTTGAGAACGGCATCATCGGCTGGGTAGGCGTGCTTGCGTTCGCTGCATTAGGCAGCTTTGTGGCCGTTGCGATATTGATCGGTGTCATTGTGCGCAGGAGTCGCCATCTTGATTTCCCGGCAATACGGCGGCAGCTGCACGGTTTGGATGCCGGTACTGACGATGTGATCAAACCTGCCGGAACCTTGGGGCTTGCCGAGCAACAGGTCGCTGAGGCGCGAACAGCGGTGGTTGGCGAATATCACCTTGCACAAGCCAGGCTACAACATCAAATCGAGTCTCCCGTCTTGCTTGGTGGTGTTTTCCTGGGGGCTGTTGGTGTGGGTTATCTGAGCAGGAAGCATGACAAGTCTCGTGGGCTTCTATGGCGCGGTGGACTCAAGACATTGCAAGTTCTGCTGCCACTGTGGCTGGCCACGAAACTGGCGGCTAAACCGCCTGCGAAATGAGTCTGCCTGTTGTGCGTGATGGCGCACAGAACTCAAGGCTCGCAAAGGGTAACTTGAGTATTGGCGAGCAACAGAGCGCCCTGAATAGTCGAGTCGGTTTTCAAACCTACGTAAAGGAAACTCAAATGAACAGCATTATTTACATCGTTGGCCTGGTGGTCGTCATCATCGCCGTTTTGTCTTTTCTCGGATTGCGCTAAGGCTTTCATTAGCCAAGTCCGGGCAAGTTCTGAACCAACATAATTCAAGGAGTTGTTATGAAAGGCTATGTGCAAGATATTGAAAGTCTGGCCGTCAGGAATGACAAATTTCGCCAGGTTCTTTACACGGCAAAAAATTGCCAGCTGGTCATCATGTCGTTGCGGCCCCAGGAAGATATCGGGGCGGAGATCCACAAGGTTGATCAGTTTTTCCGCGTTGAGGAAGGCTCAGGCGAAGCCGTTTTAAATGGCGTGCGCACGGCAATACATGCCGGCTTTGCGATCATTGTTCCGGCCGGGACAAATCACAACATCATCAACACCGGTAGTGCGCCGCTCAAGCTGTACACGATCTATGCGCCGCCCAATCATCGGGATGGCGTGATTCATGAAACACGCGCTGATGCCGAGGGTGACAAGGAACATTTCAACGGCCAGACAACCGAATGAAATGCGTGGCACAGGTTGTGTTCTATGCCTTTGCCCGTGCAAATTGTTTGGCTACAAAGGCCCAGATCATGCGCGAAGCGTCCGGGCCTTTTGGGTCGCTGTAGGCATGACCGGCCGCGCCACCGCTCCAGGCGTGGCCAAGCCGGCTGACTTCACAAAGCGTCGCAATGATGCGGCCTTTGCTGCGATAGTCGGTGATGGTTGACGCATAACGGGCACCGCGTTGCACCGTGCGCGGTTTGCTGGCTTTGGCACTGACTCGTTCGCCCCAGCGCATGGCCGCTTCAGCACCGTTGCTGGGTGCAACCACATGATCCGATGTACCGTGGATAACTAACAAGGCAGGCAGCCGAACATCCGGCGCAATTGGCGGTAGCGGCGAAGGCGTTGCGCTTTGTCCGAACATCGCCTTGATGGCGCTGGCCGAGGAGTGGGCAACGCCGGGGGCGATACCGGAATGCATGGCGATGGCTTTAAAGCGTTCCGGGTGGTGCGTTGCCAGCAGCACTGCCATGCCGGCACCGGCTGAAATGCCAGCCAAAGCGATTCTGTTACGGTCAACGGCCTGTGAGAGGCAAATTTTTTCAATCGCCGCATTGATCGAATTTTCTTCAGCTTGCGCCCGACCTGTCCGCGTGTCGTACCAGTTCCAGCAGCCTTGCATATTCGATAGCCGATCCTGCTCCGGGTAAAGCACAAAGAAGCGTTCGCGGGCTGCTATCTGATTCATGCGGCTGCTGGCGGCCAGGGTTTCGGCATCCTGCCCACAGCCGTGCAACATTACCAGCAGCGGGAGCTTTTCGTTGCGCCGTACACCAGGCGGTTTGTAGAGCCGATAACGCCGCGGCCCCGCTGTACCGACAGCAATGCCGGTACTCCAATTGGCCGATACCGGCGCCGATTTTTTTGCCGGCGTGCGCTTGGGTGTGATTGGCCCGGCACGTAGCGAGTCTTTAATCGCTTTTGTGCCGGCCCGCACTGCTGTTCGTGTCATTGCCTTCAGCGTGCTTTGGAGTGCCTTGCTCCAAACTGTAGATCGACTTCGTCTTACCATACATCGCCTTTCACTTTTTTCTTTAGTCCTTCATGCCGACCAGCAGCGATGACAAGTCTTCGGCGTGCTCTTCCTCGCTGGCGAGAATTTCCTCCAGCATGCGGCGCGTTGTCGAATCTTCATCGCCAAGGTAGGCGACCATCTCGCGATAGCTTTCGATGGCGATGCGTTCGGCGATCAGATTTTCTTCAATCATACCTTTCAGCGTATCGCCCTCGGTGTATTCGGCATGGCTGCGATCTGACAAACCATCGGGTGAGAAATTCGGCTCGCCGCGCAGTTCGACAATACGCTTGGCAATCAGATCAGCATGTGACATTTCTTCCGCCGCATGGGCCAGAAATTCTGCTGCCACCGGCGCAGCGTGGATGCCTGAAGCCATGAAGTAATGTCGTTTGTAACGCAGAACGCAGACCAGTTCAGTTGCCAGCGCTTCATTGAGTATTTTGATGACGTGCTTGCGGTCGGCGCTGTAGCCCGCTGTGACGGCACCTTTTTCAATGTCCTGACGCGCCCGCTTGCGCAGGGTCTTGATATCGGAAAGGGCTGGCCGTTTCGTTTCTTCGTCTTTCAGTATGCTGGATTTCATTTTCTTGCTCCTTGATGTCGGGGGGATATACAGCCTGTCCATCATCACCATTTGGCTGGCTACGTTCTGTACGGGGCAGCACATAACGGTAAAAAAAGCAGTGGCTGATCAACTTTTCCAGATTCACCGTTATGCGTGCCAGCGTACAGATTGCCGACATTTTTCTGCCTATTCTCCAGATCGTGAGCGGTGGATATCAAATTCGGCGCTCCCATCCAACATCACTTAAAGGATCACATCATGAACAAAGATCAAGTCAAAGGCCGTATCGAAGAAGCCAAGGGCGCAGTCAAGGAAGTGGCCGGCAAGGCTGTCGGCAACAAGGAATTGGAAGTCAAGGGCAAGATTCAAAATTCCGCTGGGAAAGTCCAGGCCTCATTTGGCGATCTCAAGAAAGATCTCAAAGACGCCAGCCAAGGCAAATAAGCTGATGCGAATAACGCCAAATGTTTGAGAAGTGCATTTGGCGTCTGAAGCATGTAATTCCTGAATGGTTTGATTGGAGAATGAAATGAGCAACGAAATTATCAGTACCAGTGTCGTCACTGTTGGCCGTCTTGGTTCAAGGGTACTCAGTGCCAGCACCCTCGACGATGACGATATTTACAACTTGAAAGGCCAGAAGCTGGGCAGCATCAAGGAAATCATGCTGGACATCAATACTGGCCGGGTTTGCTATGTCGTCCTGTCCTTTGGCGGCTTTCTCAGCATGGGTGAAAAACTGTTTGCGGTGCCATGGAGCGCGCTTACAGTCGACACCGAAAACAAGCGCTTCTTAATGGATACCGACGAAGAGCGTCTCAAGGAAGCGCCGGGTTTTGATACCGATAATTGGCCAAACATGGCTGATCCAACCTGGGAAAAGAAAGTCCATTCCTACTACGGTACGCAGCCGATCACGACTTTCTGATTGGCCGTAATCACAATGCAAACCTCGTTTGCGCCCCGTATTGGATGCGAATGGGGTTTTTTCCAAAATGAAAGGAAAATGCACCATGTTGATAATTTTTAAATCCTCGGCAAGTGCCGATGTGGTGACCTTCGAAGAAAATGCAAAGCAGATTCTTTCCGTGATTGGCAATGATTTGTCGACCGCACAAGGCATCATCACGGTTGAGCAGTTGCCTGTTGCGATCAGCAAGATCAAGGCAGCGATTGCTAGTGACAAACTAATTCTTGTGCCGCCGAAAAGCCCTGAAGAGGAGGCTGAATCTGGGCAGGATGTCAGTTTTTCTCAACGCGCATTGCCATTTCTCGAATTGCTGGAAAGCTCGCTTGAAGAAAAAATGCCGATTGTTTGGGGCGTTTATCCATAAAAAATCAAACGCTATGTTGGGTATCGAACAGCCGAATTATTTGTACCGAGTAGCTTGGAGCTAAGCCAATCACCCAGCGAAGGAGAGAGCAATGAAACGCCAGAACCATTACACAACTTTGCGCGTTGATCGCTGTGCTTCATGCGCTGAGATCAAATCGGCTTTCCGCATTCTGGCTCAGCGCTTTCATCCTGATGTGACCAAAGACCGGGATGGGGAACAGAAATTCAAGGCTGTTGCCGAGGCCTACAGAACGCTGAAACGCCCCGACTCGAAGATCGCCTACGACCATCAAATCAATAATATTTGCGTTAAAGAGGCCGTCCTGACCGCAAGCCTGCCAGGCATCGGAAATTTCCACTGGGGATTGGCCATGGTCGAATATTTTTCATGGTTCTGGCTAACTCAGGGCAGGAATGACGAATGACAATTCGATCGATGGCGAAGCAGATATTGCGCTGAGAAATTTCCTGTCGACGGTATCGGTGGTTTGCTCTACCCGGTCAGTTGACCGTCAATGACCTGGATGGTTTTGTCACAACGCTCAGCCAGCAGCGGGTTGTGGGTAACAAACAGAACGGTTGTGCCGTGTTCCTGATTGAAGCGACGAAGTAGGGCGAAGACTTCATCGGCGCTTTTGGTATCGAGGTTGCCGGTCGGTTCGTCGGCAAGCAGTAGACTTGGATTCATCGCCAGGGCGCGCGCTACGGCAACGCGTTGTTGTTGGCCGCCGCTCATGTTGCCGGCCAGGTTGTTTGCCCAGGCAGTCAGTCCGACATTGTCAATCAACAGCGCAGCGCGCTGGCGCATGGCTTCGTTGGGAAACTCTTCAGCGCCAAGCATCGGCATCATGACGTTTTCAAGCGCAGTGAAGGCGGTAATCAAATGGTGGTGTTGAAAGACGAAACCGATGCTGTGACCGCGCAAACGAGTCAGAGCCCGGTCATTCAGCGTGGCGGTAGCCTCGCCATTGATCGCCAGGGTGCCGGCAGTTGGCCGGTCGAGCAGACCGACTATGTTGAGCAGGGTGCTCTTGCCGGAACCGGATGGCCCGACCACGGCGCAAAATTCGCCCTTTTGCAGCGTCAGGTCGATACCATGCAGCACCTCGGTTTCGATCGGTGTGCCAGCGTTGTAGGCCTTGCGCACGCCGCGTAATTCAACCACCGCAGCAAGATCAGCCACCGATGGCCACCACGGGGTCAAGTCGCGCTGCACGCATGGCTGGTGCCACGGCGGCCACCAGACCGGTGACAGTCGCCAGCGCCAGCGCGATAACGAGCAATTCGGCATCGAAGATCAAGGGGAACATCGGCGTGCCGTCGGCATTGAGTGCGAAATGCTGCCAGAGCATCAGCCCGCCGCCGCCAATCGCTGAACCAACTAACGCCCCGCCGAGACCAAGCAAGCCGCCTTGCAAAAGGAAGACGCGCAGGATCTGCCCTTGCGATATGCCCATCGCCCGCAGAATCCCAATCTCACGCGATTTTTGCACAACGACCACAACCAGCACGCTGGCAATACCCAAGGCGACCGAAAGCCCGACAAAAAAGCGGATCGCCGTATTGGCGGTCGTCTGCGCACTGATCGCCGTAAAGAACTGGGCGCTGTTTTTAATCCAGCTATCGGCCTCGACACCGGTCGCCGCTGTAATGCGCTGGGCAATGACTTCGGCTGCATAGACATCGCGCACCGTGACTTCCAGACTGCTGACGCCACCGGGAAAACCGAGCAGGCTTTGCGCGGTACGTAGCGCGACATAGGTGTAGCGTTGGTTGGCGCCCTTGTTGCCCAGATCAAAAATGCCAATGATGGCGAGTACGCTGGCCGCGCCGCTGGCCGTGGTGATGCGCAGTTTGTCGCCGACCTGCACGCCGAGATCGGTGGCCAGATCGGTGCCAATCAGAATATCGGTGCCGGTCAGGCGTGCGTTGCCACGAACGATTTTTTCGTTGAGGTTGACGATGCGGTAGTACATCTCCGGCTCGACGCCGCTGACGGTGATCGCCCGGTTCACGCTGCCGCGCACGAGTAAAGCCGAGCCGCCGGCTACCGGTGCAACTACCAAGACGCCGGGCATGGCGCGAATTTGAGTCATCACGGATTGCCATTGGTCGATTGATTTCAAGCGCTGCAAGGGCGGCTGAATGATGGCGCCGTTGATCTGATCAGCGCCGGTTCGTTGCGGCTGGGCGATTTCCTTTGGCGGCAGCAACTGGATATGTGACTGGGCCGAGAGTACGCGCTTGATGAAGTTGGACTGCAAGCCGGTCATCAGCGCCGACATGAAGACGATCACGCCGACCCCAATTGCTACGCCAGCGATGATGAACAGCGTTTGCAGCCGGCCTTCGCGCAGGAAACGAATGGCGACAATCCATTCGAAGGGTAGCCAGTTGGTCATTCGCCTAGAGGCCGAAAGGCGTTGCCAATGAACAGGGCGGCGGAGTTATTTGGCAGCATTTTCAATGGTCTTTTTATTTTTCTGGTCAAAAGGCAACCCCCCCAGCCCCCCTTGACAGGGGGGAGCATGTTCAGCAGCGCAATAGGCTCCTCCCCTGAAAAGGGGAGGTTGGGAGGGGTTGCCTTTGCCATCCTGCCAATCAAACATGGATGCGGCGCCGAGGTTGAACTGAGGATTTTCAGGTTCATTGGGCTTCAGGGTTCCTCAGGTGGTTTGGCGGCGCGCACTCTGGCGCCAGCCGTCAGCGTTTCCGTTGCCGGGAGGAGCAAATCGCCTTCGTTCAGCCCATCGATCACCTCGGCGAAGCCGCCGCTGCGCAGGCCAAAATGTAGCGGTCGACGCTCCAAACGGCCATTTTTTTCAAGTAGCACCCAGGGCGCTGCGCCATCGGCATCATGTACGGCGCTGGTTGGAATCAGCAAAGCGTTGGGGCGCCGTGCGACTTCGGTATCCACCGATACGGTCATATCCTGCTTGAGCATGGCCGGCGGTTTGGCTACGTCAAACTTGACGCTGACCGCGCCGGTCTGGGCATTGACGCCGGGGTTGATGTACACCAGTTGCGCGGCGAAGCGCTGCTGTGGATAGGCATCAGCGGCGACCAGTGCATTTTGGCCAAGGGCCAGCAGGCGCAGGTTTTTCTCATCGATTTCGACAATCAGCTGCGTGCTGCCGACGGGCGAAAGGGTCATCAACACCTTGCCGGCCTGAACCACATCGCCGACTTCCACATTGCGGCCGATCAACGTGCCGTCCATTGCCGCCTTGACTACGGTGTAGCGCGCTCGTGCACTGGCCGCCTTGGCGCTGGCGCCAGCATCACTGACGGCGCCTTCGGCGAGCGCATAGTCGCTACCATTGGGTTGGGTCGTCGCTAACTGTTTGCGGCTTGACTGGACCTGTGCATCGGCCAGTTCAACCGCTTTACGAACATCATCCAGCGCCGCCGCTGAAATGAAGCCTTTTTGAAACAGATTTTCGTTGCGGCGCAGTATGGTTTGCGCATTGTTTAGATTCGCCTGGGCCTGACGCAGCGCTTGTTCCGCTACTGGTGCCTGCACTTCACGTAATTGACGTACTCGACGCTGCGCCTGGCTCACGGCTATTCCGGCCTGTTGCTCGCTGGCGCGCAATTCTGCCGGGTCAAGCTCGATTAAGACATCGCCGAGCTTCACGTTCTGGCCTTCGCTAACCGGTATGCGGACAACCGTGCCGGTGATTTGCACGCCGACATCGACCCGGTGTGGGGTTTCGACATGGCCGGTAGCAACCACCGATTGCACGAAGTCGCGCCGGACAACTTTATCGAAAAGCACCTCCGGCCCACGCCACCAGCGCACGAAAAGAATAAGTAGCAGCACCGCTGCAATCAGTGCAGCCAGAATTTTCCATCGGTACTTGAGAAGTGGTGAAGGGTCAGCCATTGATTACCCGGAAGAGACAAATTGCCCAAGTCGATCATCGCAATCTTGATTCGAACTGACTGTGCGCCAGCGCACCTTGGGGAGAGTTGGTGCTAAGTGGGTTGCCGTACAGATTTAACCGATACCCGGTCCGACACTAAGCCACCTTAAACAAGACAGGAAGACGATCATGAAAACCGATTTGCAACTGCAACAGGACATCATTGCTGAACTGACCTGGGAACCTTCGGTCAATGCGGCGCAAATAGGGGTCGAGGTGAAGGATGGTGTCGTGACGCTGGCTGGTCACGTCAATAGCTATTCAGAAAAGTGGCGTGCCGAGCGTGTTACCCAGCAAGTAGCTGGGGTCAAGGCACTGGCTATTGAAATTGAAGTCAGGCTGCCGGGTGGCAGCCTGCGAAATGATGCCGATATTGCGCGTGCTGCTGAAAACGTTCTTGAGTGGATGACTTATGCACCAAGAGATAGCGTCAAGGTGATGGTTGAAGGCGGCTGGATCACGCTGTCTGGTGAAGTGGATTGGGAGTATCAGCGCTGGGCTGCAGTCAAAGGGGTTAGTCATCTGATGGGCGTAACCGGGGTCAGTGACCATATGGCGATCAAACCTCAGGCTTCCAATCTAACCGTCAAATCCGGTATTGAGGCAGCGCTGAAACGCCGCGCACAAACTGATGCTCAAAACATTACGGTGGAAGCATTTGGTGATCGGGTAACCCTGGCCGGCACGGTTCATAGCTGGTCGGAACGGGATCTGGCGGAACGTTCAGCCTGGGGCGCACCGGGTGTCCGCAGTGTCATCAATAACATGACAATTGCCTGATCAAATGAATGAAGGGCCATCGTCGATGGCCCTTCATTCTATATAAGTGTATTTCTTACTTCTCGGCGACGACTTTGATCTGATTGTCGACTGAAGCAACACCCTTGACCGCGCGGGTGATTGCAACAGCCTTGTCAGCTGCGGCTTTGGTCTTGACGGTACCGGTCAGGACGACTTCGCCTTTCTGGGTGGTGTCTACGCCAATGTGAATCAGGCTATCCATCTTTTCAGCCGCCAGTTCAGCTTTGACCTTGGTGGTGATGACCGAATCCTTGACGTAGGTTGTTGGTGCGGAATCGGCGGTGTAACCGGCAACCGGCACCAACATCAGGCCGGCGATCAGGCAGGTAGCAGCAAGTTTTGTGTTCATGATTTCTATCCTTTTCGGGTTGATACGGCATGGTTTGCCGATAGGTGCAGTCTCTGCTGCAACAAGCACTTTTTCTGTGCGCCAACGAACAGAGTGGCTTTTGCTTACAGCGTACTTTCTGCTTACGGCCCTGAAGCGACGAAATTCCATGCATCTCGGGGATCCTTATCCAATGACAAAAAGGAACTGCCATGAAATATTCAATCGTTTTTGCCGCATTGCTTAGCGGCTTGGCCTTGACGGCCTGTGATTCAAAAACCGTAGTGACGCCGGCACCGGTTGTTGCTGTGCCGGTTCAAGTGCCAGTACCAGGGCCAGCCGGCCCGACGGGTGCCACCGGTTCAACTGGCCAGACAGGTTCGACTGGTTCAACTGGCTCGACAGGTTCAACGGGAACTACCGGTGCCACGGGTGATACCGGTGCGGCAGGTGGCACTGGCGCTACCGGTGAGCGTGGCAAAACGGGCGGCGACACGGTGGTGATTCTTCCGGCGCCGGCACCGGCAAAATGATTGCTATGTAAGATTGGGATCTGAGTGTGATTGTGGAGATGAAAAATTCATCCGCTCTGTTCTGCTCAGATCCCGCTCAGAGGGTTTTGGTCCGTTTGAAAAATGCCGTTTTTACGGCTTTTTTTCTGCTCGCGACCAGCGCCTGCGCGGCGCTTCCCGATACGCAGGCGATCATTGCCCGCCATTCCGGTCAGGCAGCGCAGTTCGAGAACGCCCGTGGCGTACTCTCCGCTGAAAAAAGTGCGGCAATCGTCGCCGATTTGAAACGTAAATCCGGCGATATCGACATCCTCGATAAACAGATTGCGCTGGAACAGGCAATCATTGGCAGTCCCCTCATTCTGGGCAACAAGGTCACGCTGTTACAGGATGGCGCATCGACTTACGCGGCCATGTTCGCCGCAATTCGCAAGGCCAGGGACCATATCAATCTGGAGTCCTACATCATTGAAGATGATGAAATTGGCCGCCAGTTTGCCGATTTGCTACTTGAGAGACAGCGGCAGGGCGTTCAGGTCAATGTGATCTACGACAGTGTCGGCGCCGTCAATACCCCGGCTGCCTTCTTTGATCGCTTGCGCGCTGGTGGTATCGCGGTGCTCGAATTCAATCCATTGAATCCGCTCGCCGCGAAAAAGGAATGGCTGATTTATAACCGTGATCATCGAAAAATATTGCTGATTGACGGGTCGACCGCATTCATTGGCGGTATCAATATCAGCAGTGTTTATTCGTCGGGATCGGCGACAAAACGCATCAAAACCACGGCAGTGAATACCGTTGCCTGGCGCGATACCGATCTTCAGATCGACGGCCCGGTGGTTGCCGAGTTGCAAAAATTGTTCATGGAGACCTGGCAAAAGCAGCACGGCCCGGCTCTCGCGCCAAAAGCCTATTTTCCGCCGCTCAAAGCCCAGGGCAAGGATTTGGTGCGCGCCATCGGCAGCACGCCGGATGATCCTTTCAGCCTGATTTATCTGACCTTGATCTCGGCCATCGGCAATGCCGAACGTCAGGTTGAACTGACCAATGCCTATTTCGTCCCTGATCCGCAACTGCTCAAATCGCTGATTGATGCTGCCGGGCGCGGGGTGGATGTTCGACTGATCCTGCCCAGCCATTCCGATTCGGATGTCGTCTTTCATGCCGGGCGCTCGCACTATGCCGCCCTGTTGAAGGGTGGCGTCAAAATCTACGAACGACAAGGGGCTTTGCTCCATTCAAAAACGGCAGTGATTGATGGCGTCTGGTCATGCGTTGGCTCGACCAATCTTGATTGGCGCAGTTTTCTGGATAACGATGAGGTCAATGCGGTGATTCTCGGGCGTGAGTTCGCCGGACAAATGCAGACCATGTTCAATCAGGATATTGCTGAATCGGTACGCATTGATGCCGATGCCTGGGCGCACCGATCAATTTTGCTGCGCCTCAAGGAGTGGGGTGCCAGCTTGTTTCAGCGCTGGCTCTAAAAGCAAACCCCTCCCGGCCTCCCCTTGTCAGGGGAGGAGCCACCCAGTCGCACCTGATTTAGCCCCCTCCCCTGACAAGGGGAGGGCTGGGGAGGGGTTGTTACAGACTTATCAGTCAAAACCGAGCCCGGTTTTTATGACTTGCCTAAATAACCGCCTCTACGCGCCTATTTAGGCAAGTTACGCGCCGCTTCTGCAGCGAAATTCGCCAAGCTTTCTAATGTGGCTTGCAGCGCACGGTTGGCGGCGACGACGCCGCCATAAGGGTCTTCACTGCTGGTTGCAACGCTCTGATTAAACTCGCGCCAAGCGACAACACGGCGTGTGTTTTCATCGATCAGCGTCGCGCGTAGCGTGAATCGCACTGTGCTGGGATGGGTTCGAAAATCCTGTTGTAGACGGATGATCTCGCTATCCAGGCGTAAATCACCGGCCGCTGTGCTGGGCGTGATGACAACCGCGCGAAACGCGCCGGTTTTTACGATAGCATCCACGATCAGTGGCGCCAGCATGCGCGCGGGTGGCTCTATCCATTCGCTATGGGCAAAGTGTTCCAGCTTGTAGGGTTCGCGCAGGTAAATCATGCGTTGGCTGTCAAAGCCGGCCGCCGCATGCGGTGGGCTGACGATCAAGGTCGGCGCTGTGGCGGGGGGGATAGACGCAGTCTTTCCTGAAATGCCTTCCAGCGCATAGAAGTTGGGGACGGCTGTCGTCGTCGGCTGTAACAGGCTGCAGGCGCTGATCGCCAGCAGCGTAAGCCCGCCAACAAACAGCCGGCAGCCAGTTTTCATAAATGTTTTCATGGTTTTGCTCCGGTTTCCCCCGGACCAGCCGGAACTGGTCGGCGCCCGAACAACAGGCTGGATGGATTACGTTCGGTTTGTTCAGTCAGGCGGCGCAGAGAGGTTGACAGGGTGCTTAGCTCGCCGAGCAGGCGCTCCAGCTCAGGCATCGTTTCGGTCGTCAAGCGTTTCACATCGTTGCCCACGGTATTGATGGTTTTTGAGGTTGTGCTCACTTCCTTGCCCATTTTTTCGACCGCGTCTGCCGCGCGTGCGACGCGATCAATGGCTGGTTCGAGTTTGACTGACGCCCGCGAGGTTTTCTCAAACGTTCGCGCGGCGCTGGCGATGCCGGCATCAAGATCATCCTTGCGCGCGGCAATGGTGTGCGTCACGGTCGCAATGTCGGCCAGTGCATTCTTGAATGAAGCCTGATTCTCGTCGCTGAGGATGGCGTTGATGTTTTTGGAGGTGCTATCCAGTTTGCCCAATACTGAGGTCAGTACATTCTCCAGCCGCGCACTGAGCGAAGGTTTGGTCTGAATCACCGGGTAATCGCTACCCGGTTTGAGCATCAGTGGCGCGGCTTCGCGCGTACCACCGCTGAGTTCGACATAAGCAATGCCGGTCAGGCCCTGGGTTTTCAGTACCGCGACGGTATCGTCCTTGATCGGCGTACCGCGTTCGATGGCGAAGAGCAGAATCACCCGTTCCGGATTGGCGGTATCGATATGAATTTCGCGCACTTTTCCGACGTCGACCCCATTGAATTTGACCGGTGCATTAAGGTTAAGACCAGCAACCGATTCCTCTTCAACCGCCAGGTAGAGGTCGTATTTTTTCTGGAAAGCGCCCCCGGAAGCCAGCCACAGCGCCCCGGCAATCAGCGCCGCGCCGAGCAGAAGCACGAAGCTGCCGACCAGCGCATAGTTCACTTTGGTTTCGATGATGATCTCCCGGCGGTTTGTTGTTGCTGAGCGGCGCGGCCACGCGGTCCGGCAAAGAATTTTTGAATCGCCGGGTTATCGATCGACGAAAGCTCAAGCATTGAACCAACGCCCTGAACCTTGCCATCGGCCAGTACCGCGACGCGGTCAGCGACCTGCCAAAGCAAGTCGAGATCGTGCGTGATCATGACAATGGTCAGGCCGAACTGGTCGCGCAACTTGCGCACCAGATCATCGACCTCGCCGGCACTTTCCGGGTCGAGACCGGCGGTCGGTTCGTCAAGAAACAGCAGTTCAGGATCAAGCGACAGGGCGCGGGCGAGGGAGGCGCGTTTCAACATGCCGCCACTGAGTTCGGTCGGGTAAAGGGCGCCGACTTCAGGTGCCAAACCGGTCATCGCCAGCTTCCAGTCAGCGATGTCATCAATCAGCGTGTCCGCTAATTCAGTGTGCTCGCGCAGTGGCAAACCGATGTTTTCCTTGATGGTCAGCGCGCCAAACAAGCCGCCATGCTGGAACATCACGCCCCAGCGCTGGCGCAAGGCGAGGGCGCCGGCTTCGGCGAGTTGGTTCAAGTCGTTGCCTAGCACGCGGATGTTGCCGGAATTTGGCCGGTGCAGCAGGATCATTTCACGCAGCAGGGTCGATTTGCCGGAACCGCTGCCGCCGATGATGGCGAATATTTCAGCGCGGCGGATTTCAAGATCAAGCGCCACATGGACAACATGCTCGCCAAAACTGGTTGATAGCTTGCTGATTTCGATAACCGGGGCATGATTGGCCATCTCAGAGATCCAGCGCACTAAAAGCAACCGAGAAGAGGGCATCGGCGACGATCACCAAAAAAGTGGCCTGCACGACGCTACGTGTGGTTTGCCGACCGACACTGTCGGCTCCGCCTTTAGTGCGAAAGCCCTGAAAGCAACCCACCGTGGCAATGATCACGGCGAAAACCGGTGCCTTGCAGATGCCGATCAGGTAAGCCGTCACGCTGACTGCCTTGACGAAGCGCTCGAAGAATTCGCTGTAGCCAACCCCCAACTGTGCCTTCGCCATGATCATGCCGCCGAATACGCCAAGCACATCGGCAAAGACTGTGAGCAAGGGCAGGGTGATGAGCAAGGCGATGATTTTTGGCAGGACCAGAAGTTCCAGCGGTGCAATGCCGATAGTGCGCATCGCATCAATTTCTTCGGTTACTGCCATCGTGCCGATTTG
>ERZ724504.1038-NODE-1038-length-15527-cov-3.584863_pt1 | contig 15527 bp, 14 predicted proteins | sample MGYA00376037_ERZ724504 | MGnify/ENA primary metagenome ERZ724504 (study PRJEB28724, sample SAMN07190888) | wastewater metagenome | isolation source: influent of sewage treatment plant in Hong Hong | place: USA: Christiansburg, Virginia | collected 2016-03-01 ... | reverse complement strand
CCACAAAGCCGGGGCCCTCATGGTGGTCTTCGCGGACCCCTCCACGCTGGGCGTCCTGGAGCCCCCCTCCAGGTATGGGGCCGATATAGCCTGTGGGGACATCCAGCCCCTGGGGGTCCACATGAACTACGGCGGGGGCCTGGGTGGGTTCATCTGCACCAAGGGCGAGAACCGTTTTATAGAGGAGTACCCCTCCCGCCTATTTGGGATAGCCCCGACCCGGGAAAAAGAGTGGGGCTTCGGGGATGTGGCCTGGGAGAGGACCTCCTTCGCCAACAGGGAGACGGCGAAGGAATTTGTCGGCACCCATGCCGCCCTCTGGGGCATCGCGGCGGCGGTCTACCTCGCTTCCATGGGACCTGGGGGCATGGCCGACCTGGGAAAGGTCATTCTACAGCGATCCCTATACGCCAGGAAGGTTCTGGGTGAAGTGCCGGGCGTGTCGACGGGAAAACCCTCGGGGGCCTGCTTCAAGGAGTTCGTCGTCGATTTCGGACAGTCCGGGCGCGATGTGGCCGACATAAACGAAAAACTCCTCGCCCGCGGCATTTTCGGAGGGAAGGACCTGTCGGGGGAGTTCCCGGAACTGGGGCAGAGCGCCCTCTACTGCGTCACGGAGAAGACGAGCGAAAAGGACATAGACAGGCTTGTCGAGGCCCTTTCGGATATCCTCCGGTGAAAGCTGGCCGCCGATGAAAGGAGAGGAAACCATATGACCCTTAGGAAAAGGGCGTTTCACCACATGAGATGGAACGAACCCATAATCTACCAGTTGAGCACGCCGGGGCACCGGGGGCTCCTGGTGCCGGAAGCGGAAGAGGAGATAGAGCAGGCCGTGGGCGACGGCCTTTCCTCCATACCCCTCGGTATGAGGAGGAGTGACCCGCCGTATTTGCCCGAACTGGGCCAGCCCCAGGTGGTAAGGCATTTCGACCGCCTTTCCCAGGAGAACCTTGGTGCCGACTTCAATATCGACATAGGGCAGGGCACCTGTACCATGAAGCACAACCCGAAGATCAACGAGGTCCTTGCCGGGTCGCCAAAGATGACCGACCTTCACCCCTGCCAAGATCACTCCACGGTCCAGGGAATACTGGAGATCCTCTATCGCACGGAAGAGATCTTCAGGGAGATCTCCGGCCTCGACCACTGCACCATCCAGCCCGGAGGAGGGACCCACGGGGCCCTGGCCATGGCCACCATGGTCAGGGCGTGGCACAGGGACAGGGGAGAGGATGAGCGGCGCGACGAGATCATTACGACGCTGTTCTCACACCCCTCCGACGCGGCGGTTCCCAAGGTGAAGGGGTACAAGGTAGTCATACTTCCACCCGACGAAGAGGGCCTCCCCGACATGGAAGCCTACCGCAGCGCCCTGTCGGAAAGGACGGCCGCCATATTTTTCACCAACCCGGAAGACACGGGCATCTTCAACTCCAGGATAGCGGAATTCACTGAACTGGCTCGAAAGTACGGGGCCCTTTGCTGCTACGACCAGGCCAACGCCAACGGTCTCCTCGGTATCGCCCGGGCCCGGGAGGCCGGTTTCGACATGTCCTTCTTCAACCTTCACAAGACCTTCTCGTCCCCCCACGGCTGCGGGGGGCCCGCCACGGGACTCCTCATGGTGGATCGCGTGCTGGAGCCCTACCTGCCCGTACCGGTCGTCAGGAGGGATGAAAGGGGAGGGCGATACTACCTTGACTTCAATCTCCCCAAAAGTTGCGGTAAGGTGAAGGCCTTCTACGGCGTGATCCCCGTGGTCCTCAGGGCTTACGCCTGGATAATGTCCCTCGGGGCGGAAGGGTTGGAGGAGGCCTCGAGGATAGCCGTCCTGAACAACAACTACTTCATGAAGAAGATGCTCGAAGTGAGGGGCTGCTCGATCAGTTTCCCCCGTCACCCGGCAAGGATCGAACAGGTGCGCTACAGCTGGGAGCAGATGAAAAGAGAGACCGGTTTCGGTACCGCCGATGTGCAAAGGAGAATAGCCGACTTCGGCACCCATTACTGGAGCAGCCACGAACCCTGGGTCATACCGGAACCCTTCACCATCGAACCCAGCGAATCCTATTCCAAGGAGGACCTGGATGAGTACCTGGGGATCATGGAACAGATATCCAGGGAGTGCTACGAGGAGCCCGAGACAATAAGGCGCGCCCCTGAGAGCAGCACGATCCACCTTATCGACCACGAGTACCTGGACGACCCCGATCGATGGGCCATTACGTGGCGACAGTACACGAAAAAATACAGGGGTTACTTCGAAAGAAGATGACCGGCGGAAAGGGCGGGATCCGAAAGAAGCTCGGGTTGATCGTGAACCCCATCGCCGGCATGGGTGGGGCCGTGGGCCTAAAGGGGACCGACGGGACCCACATCCTCGAGAAGGCCCTTTCCCTTGGTGCTGTCCCGAGGTCCCCCCTGAGGGCGCGGGAGGCCCTGGCTGCGTTGAAGGGCGTCACCTATGACGTGGGGGTCCTGACTTGCGCCGGGGAGATGGGGGAACAGGAGTCGCGGGAGGCCGGCATACCCACCAAGGTCCTGCCCATAGGTGCCGGCCCCCTCACATCGGCCGAGGATACTAGGCGATCGGCCCTCGCGATGGAGGAGGCCGGCGTCGACCTGGTCCTCTTCGCCGGGGGTGACGGGACCGCCAGGGATATCGCAGCCGTATTGGGAACGAGAGTCCCGGCGGTGGGTATCCCGTCGGGGGTCAAGATCCACTCCCCCGTATTCGCCCGTAACCCGACCATGGCGGGAGAACTGGCCGGTCTTTTCCTTTCCGGAGGGAGTGTCGTGCTCGAGGAGCGGGAGGTTATGGATATCGATGAAGAGGCCTTCAGAGAAGGGTCCCTCCGGGCCAGGCTCTTCGGTTACCTGCTGGTGCCCTGCGAGAGGAGGTTCCTCCAGGGAGGGAAGTCGGGTGCCGGGAAGAGCGGGGCCGTTGAACTCGACGGGATAGCCAGGGAGGTCATCTCCAGGATGGTCCCGGGGGACCTGTACTTGGTCGGCCCGGGGACCACCACGGCGGCGATCATGAAAAGGCTGGGGTGCGAATATTCCCTGTTGGGGGTCGATGCCCTCAGGGACGGCAAGACCCTCGGGGTCGACCTGTCGGAGAGGGAGGTCCTGGACCTGCTTATGCCCGGGAGGACCTGGCTGGTGCTCTCCGTCATAGGCGGCCAGGGTTTCATCCTGGGGCGGGGGAACCTCCAGCTGTCGCCAGGGGTGATCAGGTCCGTGGGAAAAGAGAGGATCCTGGTCCTTGGGGCCCCTTCCAAACTCAAGGACCTTTACGGCAAGGCCCTCCTCGTCGATACGGGCGACCCGTCGCTGGATGAGGCCTTATGCGGGTACACCCCGGTGATCACCGGTCTTGGCGAGGAAACACTGTTCCGGGTGGAACGATAAAAAGGGGGCGGTAAAGGGGCCGCCCCCTTGCCGCTTCTCTTAAAGCGATCTCCCGAGTTCCTCAGCTAGCCTGAGCCAGTGGCCCTTTTCCGCCTCTCCCATGCCATGGACGCCGTGGGCGAGCAGAGGTTTCCCCATTTCCATGCCGAGGAGTCTGCAGGATGTCCTGAATGAAAAGAGCATTCCCTCGAAGGCCTCAGGCTTATCATCACCGGCGGCGGCCACCAGCAGAGCCCTCTTGTCCTTCAGGTCCCAGCGGGCCTCCTTATGAACGAGGGGGAGGAACCTGTCCCAGACGGGCTTGATCTGGGAACTCCAGGAGTACCAGTAGAGAGGTGAGGCGAAGACCAGGAGGTCGGCCTCCCGGACCTTCTCGTAGACCTTGCTCATGTCGTCCTCGATCACGCAGGGTGACCCTCCCGACCAGCACCTCCTGCAGTCGGTACAACCGTTAATCTCCAGGTCCTGGAGGCGTATGACATCCGTGACCCACTCGTTTCCCGCCGCCCCTTCCAGCACTTTCCGAGCCAGTGTCTCGCTGTTGCCTCCCCTTCGGGGACTGCCCAGTATTCCAAGGATCCTTTTCATGATGAAACCCCCTTGTAAAAAGATCTGAACTGGTCGTAGATCCTCCCGATCTCTTTCCGGACCTTTTCCTCGGCCGGGAGCAGCGGCGCCCTGACGGGGCCGCCGTAAAGACCGGCGTGGTCCATGGCGGCCTTCAGCCCAGGCACTCCGAAGCGCCTGGTGACCGCCTGGTTGATCCCGATGAGGCCGAGCTGCAGAGACCTTGCGCGGTCGGTATCGCCCTTCCTGAAGCTGACGAGGATGTCGGTGCAGGCATCGGCTAAGAGGTTGGCCACTCCCATGGTCCCCCCGGAACACCCCACCGCGATGGAGGGGAGGAAGAAGCTCCCCGATCCCGCGAAGACGCCGAAACCTTCCGGGGTGTCCCTGCAAAGGGTGGCAATCTGCACTATATCGCCGGAACTGTCCTTGATGCCGATGATGTTCGGGTGCGACGAAAGAGCGGCGACGATGCCGGGTTCGAGGTTGAACCCCGTGTTGGCGGGCATGTTGTAAAGCACGACAGGTATACCGATCGAATCGGCCAGGGTCGTGAAGTAGGCCCTGAGGGCCTCTCCCGAGTTCTGTCCCTTGTAGTAATGGGGCGGTAGCACGAGGACGGCGTCGCAACCGGCCCTGGCGGCCTCGAGGCCCAATTCGAGGCTTTCCTTCGTGGAGGGGCAGTGTACCCCCGCTACCACCTTGAGGTTTCCCCGCGAAAGGTCGGCACAGGCACCAAAAAGGGCGACCCTCTCATCGAAGGTCAGAGGCGGCCATTCTCCGTTGGAGCCGCCGGCGACGATGCCGTCAAGGGGGGTGCCCAGCCAGTGTACGAAGTTCGGGGGGAGCCCTTCAAGGTAGAGACCCCCGTTTTCGTCAAAGGGTGTCGGTATGGGGGCGTAGATCCCTTCCAGTTTCAAGGCGGCACTTCCTTTCAAAGGAAATTTCGCTTACGACGAGTCTCCATTATAATGGAACCGCAGGCTTACGCCTCATGATCCCCCGGAGGTCTAGCTATGGATGGCCTGAGAGTCGGTACCTGTTCCTGGACCGACCGGTCGCTCATTGCCAGCGGATGGTACCCGGACAATTCCAGGGACGCCTATTCAAGGCTTAAGCACTACGCTAACTTTTTCGATACCGTCGAGGTCGACAGTACCTTCTACGCCATCCCCGGCGAGGAAGTATTTTACCAGTGGGCCGCGAGGACGGCGCCGGGTTTTCTTTTCAACATCAAAGCCTTCGGCCTTTTCACCTTCCACACCCTCTCCGTAACGGCCCTTCCCCGGGAACTGATGCCTCCAGGCATCTCCAAGGGCTCCAGGCTGCGGATCTGGGAGATCCCCAAGGATACACGCATCGCGCTCTGGGAAAGGTTCATCTCCCGGGTCCTGGTGCTCCACAGCATGAACAGGCTAGGTTACCTTCTCTTCCAATTCCCACCTTGGGTGGTCTTTTCCGAGAGGCACCTCAACTGGTTCAAAAGGGTCGCGACACTGGCCTCACCGGCGAGGGTGGCCATCGAGGTCAGGCACAGGTCGTGGCTCGAGGAGGGCAACCGTGAGAGATTCCTGGACCTCTTGAGGGACCAGAATATGGCCTTCACCGCCGTGGATGAGCCCAACCTGGAATGGACCGTCCCGCCGGAGTGGCCTATCACCGCCACCTGGGGAACGTTGATGAGGTTCCATGGGAGGAACGCCCCCGCCTGGGATAAAAGGGATGCCAAGGTGGCGGAGCGATTCAACTACCTGTACGATATAAACGAACTGGCCCCTTTCAGCGAGAAAGCCAGGGCCTTCGCGAAGGATGGGGGCAGGGTTTTCCTCATGTTCAACAACTGCTTCAGGGACAACGCGGTACGGAACGCTCTCGAAATGAAGGCCCTCCTCGGCGTTGATGCCGGCGGCCGGGTCCAGGGCCAGGAGATGCTGAACCTCTGGGACATGTCGCCGGGAGGAGCCTCGGCCGGTGGTTCCGAGGAACCATAAGCCTCAGGAGGGATCCAGGCATAGCGACTTATTTACAGGAGAGGGGGTCTTCCTCATGCGTGATGTTCAGAGCGAGCGCGATATGCGGAACATCCCGATAGACAGCGTAGGGGTGACGGGCTTGGCCTACCCCATCGAGGTCAGGGACAGGAACGAGAAGACCCAGCACACCGTGGCCATGGTGGAGATGTCCGTCTCCCTCCCAAGGCACTTCAGGGGGACCCATATGAGCCGTTTCATCGAGATCCTGAATTCCTGCAACGGCCATGTGACCCTGCAAAACCTGGAGCATATCGCCTCAGCCCTGAGGGAGCACCTCGAAGCCGATAAGGCGGAATTGAAGTTCAGTTTCCCCTACTTCGCCACGAGGAGAGCCCCCGTCAGCGGCGCGCCCAGCCTCACCCGCTACGATGCCGTTTTCTGGGCCTCCTGCGGGGAGGATTTTGACTTCACCCTGACGGTGACGGCGCCGGTGAACACCCTCTGTCCCTGCTCGAAGGAGATCTCCGAAAGGGGAGCCCACAATCAGCGGGCGGAAGTGATGATAACCGTGAGAATGGACCACCTGGTATGGATCGAGGAATTGGCCGATATCGCGGAAGAGAGCGCCTCATCCCCTGTTTTCACCCTTTTAAAAAGGGAGGACGAGAAGTACGTCACCGAAAGGGCCTACGATAACCCCAGGTTCGTGGAGGACGTGGTCAGGGAGGTGGCGGTGCGCCTGGACGATGATCCCCGGATCAGCTGGTACTCAGTCAGGGTGGTGAGCCACGAAAGCATCCACGCCCACGAGGCCTTTGCCAGCCTTTCAAGGGATAAACGCCTCCGAAACGACCCCGGGCGGACAGGGTAATGAAAATACTTTTTTTCCCCAAAACCTTTGAAAAACTTCGGGACGTCATCGGCCCGCTGCTGGCGGGCCATGAAATGGAAGTCGCCGATGAGGCCGACCTCGAGGATCGCCTGGGGGAGGCGGAGGTGCTGGTCTGCGGCCCTCTGGACGTGGGTGAGGCCCTCCTCAAGGGCGCACCGAGGCTCAGGCTGGTACACCAGTGGGGGGTTGGTGTCGACAGGATCGACCTGGAAGCCTGCAGAAAGATGGGCGTGGCCGTTTGCAACGTGCCTTCCGGGGGCACGGGAAACGCCGAGGGTGTGGCCGAGATAGCCCTGATGCACCTGCTCCTCCACTCAAGGAAGTATGCCCGTTGCCAGGAGAGTATACGAAAGAGACGGCTCTTCTCCCCCCAGGGTGTTTCCCTGTGGAAGAAGAGGGCCTGCGTGGTAGGGCTGGGGAACGTGGGACGGAATGTCGTATCCAGGCTCAAGGGGATGGGCATGGAGGTCAGGGGAGTGAACCGGACCGAAAGGGAGTCCTTCGGTTCCCTTGGCCTCGACGGGTTCTACCGACTCGACAGCGTGGAGGAGGCCCTTTCAGGATGCAGGTTTGTCGTGCTCTCCCTCGAACTCAACGAGGAGACCAGGGAGGTCGCCTCCGGGGCATTTTTCAAGGCCATGGAGCCCGGTTCCTTCCTGGTCAATGTCGGCAGGGCCGAACTGGTATCCCGGAGGGCTTTGGAAGGATCCCTTGAGAGCGGCCATCTTGCCGGCGCCGGGCTCGATGTTTTCTGGGATGAGCCCGCTGACCCTGATGACCCACTGCTGGCTAACCCCAAGGTCACCCTCACGCCCCATGTCGGAGGGGTCACGGACAAAGCCCTGATGGGTGTCGCTCAGACCGTGGCGGACAACATCTCACGCCTGGAAAGAGATTTGGACCTTTTGAACCGACTGGGCCGGGAAAGATGAAACACCGGAGGAACCCGGTCCGGACGGGGAGGGACGGGACAGAGGCCGCCCTTTTCGATTTCGACATGACCCTGGTGGACAGTAGCGTAGGCATCACCTATTGCCTGAACAGGCTGGCCGGTTTCTTCGGGCTGTACGAGGTGACCCGGGAGGAAGTGACATCGACCATAGGGCACCCTATGGATAAGGCTATGGAGATGCTATGGGGGCGCTATGAACCCGCCTGGATGGACCATTACAGGGAGTACCTGGTCCCCCTGGAGTACGAGAGGATCATGCCCTTCCCGGGGACGCGGGAAGCCTTGGCAAGGCTCCTGGATGAAGGCTTTTCCCTCGGGGTGGTCTCGAACAGGAAGAAACTGCTCCGGGCCGTCGAAAGTGCCGGGCTCGGGGAGTACTTCCTCTCCTTCGTCGGCATGGACGATGTGGAAAACCCCAAGCCGCACCCGGAATCGATATGGTTATCCATGAGTAACCTTGGGAGCACCGCCTCGGGAACGACCCTGGTGGGCGATTCCGAGATCGACGCCCTAGCGGCGGGGAGGGCCGGCATCGGGTTTGTCGGCGTGAGCTCGGGAGGGGCCAGCCCTGATGCCCTTTCGAGTGCGGGGGCCCTGGTCGTCATCAAAGACATTTCGGAACTCGCCTGGATCCTGCCTGGGAGGACAGGAAGGCGCCTTCAGTGCGGGCCGGGGTGATAAGATAAAAGCATGAAAGGTAAAACCGCGACGAAGGCGTTCTACTATTTTTTCACCGTCTGCATAGTCCTTGGCGCGATCCTTGTCTATAAGGCCTGGTGGGACCGTTATTTCCGCCTCAGGCCCGAACTGGCCGTGGCGGAACCGGTGGCCCTTTCCCTGGACATACCGCTGGAAGGCGTGCTGATCTGGGAAGAAGTGGTGATGACCTCGCCCGCCGAGGGCGCGGTGTCCTACCCCCGAGGCAAGGGACCCGCCTATTGCGCCCGTGGGGACGTGGTGGCTGAAGTGGCCTCTCCCGCGGGCAGAAGACAGGTGAAGGCGCCCAGCCCGGGTTATTTCATGGCGGCCCTCGACGGGGCCGAGGGCGGCTGGTCCTATGGAGTCCTTTGGCCCGGGAGTTCAAGGCTCCCCGAACCGGGGCCGGCCCGTTTCCTGCACGAGGGCCAGAGGGTCTCCTTGGGAGGAGGGATCGGTAAATTCATACCCCAGCCCCAAACCCTGAGGTGCGTGGCCTACGTGGAGAAATCGGCCCTGGGCTGGAACCCGGCCGACAGGGACCTTCTCGAGGTGAAAAGAACCGCCTCGGACCTTTCCTTCAGGGCGGAAGTCCGCGCGGTGAATGACCTGGGGCCCATTTACAAGGTCTACCTCACCTTCCCGTTCTTCTCATCGGCGGACGTCCTCTCCAGGAAGGTATCTTACCTGCTCCATGCCGAGGACGTGAGGGGGGTGCTCATACCGGAGAGCGCCGTCACCCTCCGGGACAGGAAAAAGATGGCGTTCCTCGTAACCGGTGAAAGGTCCATTGCCGTGGAGGTGACGGGTATACCAGTATCGGGGAAGCGTTTCCTGGTTAAAAAAGGGCTCGAGCCCGGTGACCTGGTGATAGCATCGGGAGCGGATGCTGCCGAGGGGGAGGTGAGGATCTGGTGAGTACCATAGCGGACAACATAGCCTCGGTCCGGGTGAGGATCGCCAGGGCGGCAACCCGCTGTGGCCTTGAAGGCGACAGGGTCGACATAGTGGCCGTGACCAAGACCCGTTCTATCGATGAGATGGAAGAGGCCGCCCGCTGCGATGTGATCGCCCTCGGCGAGAACAGGGTCCAGGAAGCCCTTTCGAAATGGGATTCCTTGGCGTCAAGGTCGCGCATTCCATGGCACCTCGTGGGGCACCTCCAGAAGAACAAGGTGAAGAAGGCGGTCGAGATCTTCAGCTGCGTCCAGAGCGTGGACTCTCCTGAACTGGCATCGGTCCTTGACAAGGCCTGTGCCGCCGTCGGCAGGAGGCTGGGCATCCTCCTTGAGGTGAACATCGGCGAGGACCCTGGCAAGTTCGGCGTGTCAAGGGCCGCCCTGGAGATCCTGGCTGAGGGCATCCTGCAGGAGTGTTCAAACCTTGACCTCAAGGGCTTGATGACGGTCCTGCCCCTGGGGCTCGACGAGAGGGGAACCAGGATGCTTTTTGCCTCAATGAGGGAACTGAGGGATGAAACCGAATCACGGTTAGGTCTTTCGCTGCCGGTCCTGTCCATGGGGATGAGCGGGGACTTTGAGTACGCAGTGATGGAAGGAAGCACCATGGTGCGGATAGGGAGTGCCATTTTCGGAGGCAGGATAAACTGACCCGCGGGCAGGGAGGGAAGGAATTGTCAGACCTGTTGACCGTTCTTGATATCGAGAGGATCAGTTTCAACAAGGCCATGAGGGGCTATAACCCCCAAGAGGTCGAGGAATTCCTGGAAAAAGTCGCTGAAAGCCTGCAGGTTTACGCTGAAAAGGTCAAGACCTTGGAAGTGCAGCTTTCAAGGTTTGACGAGCAGATCCAGGAGTACGCCGAACTGAAGCAGTCCCTGCAGGAGGCCCTCGTCCTTGCCCAGAAAAGCGCCGAGGAGAGGGTGAGCAGCGCCGAAGGCAAGGCGGAGGCCATTATCGCCGAATCCGAGGCCCAGGCTCACCAGATCGTCATGAGCGCCAAGGACAGGGTGGACGCCCACAAGCGGGATATCCAGAGGTTGAGGCAGGTCCGTTACCAGTTCGTGGCGGAGTTCAAGGGCCTGCTTGCCAAGTTCGGGTCGTTGCTGAATTCGCTGGAGGCCCCCGTGGAGGAAGAGGAGAGCGAAAAGGAAGGGGAGAGCCATCGGTGACGGAGGGCCTGACGAGAGACACCCCTGTAAGGTTCCTGAAGGGGGTCGGGCCCGTAAAGGCCTCTCGACTTCTCACGCTCGGAGTACAGACCGTTGAGGATCTCCTTTACCTTTTTCCCCGCCGTTACGAGAACAGGGGAGTGGCCGCGCCCCTGGGTTCCCTCCAGGCCGGTTCCTTCTCCTCGGCCGTCGCCACCGTGCTGGCCATCGAGAGGAAACCCACCAGGAGGAGAAACCTCACCCTGGTGACAGCCCTGCTCAGCGACGGCTCGAGCCTCGCCCAGGCCGTCTGGTTCAACCGGAAAGGCCTGGAGAGGGTCCTGACACCGGGTACGAAGGCTTCCTTTTACGGGAAGGTCGAAAGAAGAGGAGGCCTTTTGCAATACACCAACCCGGAGTTCGAGGTACTGGCCGATGAGGACGATCCCTCCGACCAAAGGACGGTGGTCCCCGTTTACCCCGGGACGGAGGGTTTGTACCAGAAGTGGCTTCGAAGACTTATATCCGACGCCCTCGAGACTTTCCCTGGTGATCTCGTCGACCCCCTGCCTCCATCTATCCGGGAGTCCAAGGGTTTCATGTCCCGGGTGCCTGCCGTCACCCAGATGCATTACCCCTCGGGCAGGGAAGAATGGGCTCTGGCCAGGGAAAGGCTCGCCTACGAGGAGCTCTTCCTCCTCCAGGTAGCCCTTGCCATCAGGAAGCAGGGGTACCGGGAAGAAACGGGAGGGGAACCCCTTGAGTGGGAAGGACCCTTGATGAAACGTTTCCGCGAGGGCATCCTTCCCTTTTCGCTGACCCGGTCCCAGGAGAAGGTCCTGGACGAACTCGCCGCCGACAGTTCGGGCAACGTCCCCATGAACAGGCTGCTCCAGGGGGATGTGGGTTCCGGCAAGACCGTCGTGGCGGTGATCTTCCTGATTGCGGCGGTGGACAGCGGCTTCCAGGGGGCGATCATGGCCCCCACCGAGATCCTGGCAAGGCAGCATTTCAAGAGGATATCCGGTTGGCTTTCCGCCCTGGGTGTTCCCGTTCACCTTCTCACGGGATCCCTCCCCGATCCGCAAAGGGAAGGGATCCTCGCGGATATTGCCTCCGGTGAGCCCTGTATCGTGGTGGGAACCCACGCCCTTATACAAAAAACGGTCCGATTCGGCGGTCTGGCGGCCGTGGTAGTGGACGAGCAGCACCGGTTCGGTGTCCTCCAGAGAGGGGCCCTGACGGCTAAAGGGAGCCACCCCCACGTGCTCGTGATGACCGCCACCCCCATACCGAGGACGCTGACCCTCTCCGTTTACGGCGACCTGGCCTTCTCCGTGATCGATGAACTCCCCCCCGGGAGGACTCCGACAGAGACCAGGTACCTGCGCGACCCCGATGACCCCCGGCTCGCCCGGTTCATTGCCAATGAGACGGCCCAGGGAAGAAGGGTCTACTGGGTCTGCCCGGTGATCGAGGAGAGCGACAAGCTCCCGCTGATGCCCGTCATCAGGCGCCACGAAACGCTTTCAAAACGTTTCCCCGGGGAGAAGGTCGGCATCCTTCACGGCCAACTCCCCCCTGAGGAAAGACAGTCCACCATGGAGAGGTTTGTCAGTGGAGAGCTGTCGATCCTCGTATCCACGACCGTCGTCGAGGTCGGGGTCGACGTGAGGGACGCCACAGTCATCGTGATCGAGGATGCCCATCGTTTCGGCCTGTCGCAACTTCACCAGCTCAGGGGCAGGGTGGGGAGGGGCGAGGTGGGCGGTTTCTGCTTTCTTGTCGGCAAGCCCGGTACGGAGGATGGGAGAGCCCGGATCGAAGCGATGCGCACTTCTTCGGACGGCTTCGAGATAGCCGAAAGGGACCTGGCCCTCAGGGGTCCGGGTGAGATATGTGGGGTAAGGCAGCATGGCATAACCGATTTCAAGGTGGCGGACCTCGTGAAGGACAGGGACCTCCTGGAGGAGGCAAGGGAAGATGCCTTCACGCTCGTCGGGTCGGACCCGGTATTGTCGGGCTACCCCGACCTTCGGCGGGAAGTTTTCAGAAAATTGGGGACGAAGCTGAAACTGGCGGGGACAGCGTGACCTATGAAAAGGGACGATAGTTTCGAAGGCCTGCTTGAATATGCCATGAGGCTGATTTCCCGGTCAGAAGTGACCTGCAGCCAGCTCAAGAGAAAGCTCGTTGCCAGGGGGGCTTCGAGCCGGACTTCCGAGAAAGTGTGTCGAGAACTAAAAGAGTCGGGATACATCGATGACCGGCGCTATTGCGAGCTCTTTATTTCAACCCACGGGGAATACGGCTTTAAAAGGATGAAGGTGGAGCTCCTGAAAAGGGGCATTGAACGGGATCTCGTGGAGAGCATGGTAGCCTTTGACCAGGAAGATGAGGTCGAAAAAGCCCTGGCCATGATCCGCCACTGGGGGCCTGATCTTGAGATGGAGAAGGCCTGGGGGAGGTTGTCCCGTAGGGGGTTCTCCTACCCCGTCATAAGGGAAGCTCTCCGGCGGACTTGTGGTGAAGCCTCCTAATCTGTAGAATACATCAGGACGCTTTTTTGCCTATTGCGACTGCCGAATAGATTGACAATCAATGAAACTTGACAACGGAATAAGGAGTGATGTCCGAATGTTGCCTGTAATACTTGCAGCAGCTTTCGCCGTCGGTCTTTCGATCGGCTTCCTCTTTTACAAAATTTTGAGCGACAGGAAGCTCAAGGGGACCCGGGAACAGTCCGACCAGCTTTTGAAGGATGCTTTCCAGGAAGCCGACAGGCGGAAAAGGGAGATGTTAACGGAGGCCAGGGAGGAGATCCACCGCCTCCGACAAGAGGCTGAACGCGAGATCAAGGAAAGGCGCGCCGAACAACAGCGCGCCGAGCGAAGGCTCGAACAGAAGGAGGAGAACCTCGACTCCAAAATGGAGTCCATACTCCAGAGGGAGGAGGAGTACCGCAAGAAGCAGGAGGAACTAGCGTCCCGCCTCGAAGATGTCGAGTCAGTGAGAAGGAAGCAGATGGAACGACTCGAGGAGATCGCCGGCATGTCAAGGGAAGATGCCAAGGATTTCCTCCTGAAGGAAGTGGAAGAAGAGGCAGGACACCTTATAGGGTTAAGACTCAAGGACCTCGAGGAGAAGGCGAGAAGGGAGTCCGAAAGGAAATCCAGAGAAATTGTCGTGAGTGCCATCCAGAGGTGCGCCGTGGATCATACCTCGGAAATGTCCGTGAGCGTTGTTACCTTGCCATCGGACGAGATGAAGGGGCGCATAATTGGAAGGGAAGGAAGGAACATCCGTGCCTTTGAGACCTACACGGGAGTCGACCTCATCGTGGACGATACACCGGAAGCGGTGACGTTGAGCAGTTTTGACCCCGTGAGGAGAGAGGTGGCGCGTCTCTCGCTGGAGAGGCTTGTCCTCGACGGAAGGATCCACCCTGCAAGGATCGAGGAGATCGTGGAAAAGGCCCAGCGTGACGTGGAAGAAAAGATCCTGGAGGCTGGCGAAGAGGCCCTTCTTGAAACAGGGATCAAATCCATGCACCCGGAACTGGTCAAACTGATCGGTCAACTGAGATTCAGGTCCAGCTACGGGCAGAATGCGCTTTCCCACAGCCTTGAGGTTTCTCATCTTTCGGGGATCATGGCCGCCGAACTGGGCATAGATGAACATGTTGCCAGGAGAGCCGGCCTTCTGCACGATATCGGCAAGGCCGTCGACCACCAGGTCGAGGGGCCCCACGCACTTATAGGTCGTGACCTGGCCAAGAGGTTCGGTGAAACCCCCGAGGTGGTGAACGCTGTGGCGGCTCACCACGAGGACCAGGAGATGACCTCCGTTTACGATGTAATCGTTTCGGCGGCCGACGCCGTCAGCGCCTCCAGGCCGGGGGCGAGGCGGGAGAGTCTCGAATCCTACATCAAGAGGCTTGAGACCCTTGAAACGCTCGCCAAGACCTTCAAGAGTGTGACCAAGGCCTATGCTATCCAGGCAGGTCGGGAGGTCAGGGTCATGGTCGCGCCGAACAGCCTCGACGACGGCTCCATCCATAAGCTTGCCTATGATATCGCCAGGAAGATAGAGAGCGAAATGAAGTACCCCGGGCAGATCAAGGTGACCGTGATAAGGGAGACACGCTCGGTGGAATACGCCAAGTAGGTGAAGGTATTGAAAGTGCTTTTTATAGGGGATATCGTCGGCAACCCCGGCAGGAGGGCGCTGGCGGGCCTGCTCCCCCGGGCGAGGACCGAATGGGGGCCCTTTGATTTCGTCGTGGCCAACGTGGAGAACGCCGCCGGGGGGTTCGGATTGACGGAAAAGGTCATGGAAGAACTGTTCCGCCAGGGCCTGGACGCCATGACGAGCGGCAACCACATCTGGGACAACAGGGAGGCCCTGCCCCTTCTGGGCGCCGAGAGTCGGTTGGTCAGGCCGGCGAACTACCCGCCGGCCGCGCCTGGGACCGGATCGACGGTGGTCGAGAAAAAGGGTCTCAAACTGGGGCTCCTGAACCTCCAGGGGAGGGTCTTCATGCAACCCATCGATTGCCCCTTCCGTAGAGCCGACGAAGAACTCCTTCTTTTTAAAGAATTCCCGGTACTGGTGGATATTCATGCCGAGGCGACCTCGGAAAAGCGAGCCCTGGCCCTGTACCTCGACGGAAGGGTTTCCGCCGTGCTCGGTACCCACACCCACGTCCAGACCGCCGATGAGGGCATCCTGAAGGGTGGTACAGCCTATATTTCCGACGTCGGGATGACGGGCGGGCACGGCGGGGTCATCGGGATGGATAAGGAAGCCATCGTCTACCGTTTCCTGACGGGTATGCCCACGCGGTTCGAGGTCTGTAAAAGCGACCTGAGGATGGACGCGGTGGCGATTGAGATCGATGAAGCGTCAGGCAGGAGCCTTTCG
>ERZ724504.1035-NODE-1035-length-15566-cov-6.326800_pt1 | contig 15566 bp, 14 predicted proteins | sample MGYA00376037_ERZ724504 | MGnify/ENA primary metagenome ERZ724504 (study PRJEB28724, sample SAMN07190888) | wastewater metagenome | isolation source: influent of sewage treatment plant in Hong Hong | place: USA: Christiansburg, Virginia | collected 2016-03-01 ... | reverse complement strand
GTGATGTGGTGTTTGCAGCGCACAGTTTGGGGTGTTTGTTGGTGGCGTATTGGGCGGAGCGCACTGTGCACACCATTAAAGGCGCTGTGTTGGTTGCACCTCCTGATCCTCAAGGCGTAGCCTTCCCAAATCAAAGCTTGAACTTTTCAGCTCAGGTCTCTCGTCCGTTTGTTTTTCCGAGTGTGGTGGTGGCGAGCACAAACGATGTGTATGGTTCTTTTGAATTTGCAACGCAGTGTGCCCAAGCATGGGGCAGTGCGTTGGTCGATGTGGGCGATCGTGGCCACATCAACTCAGACAGTGGTTTGGGGGCATGGCCTGAAGGTTGGGCGTTATTGGCGGATTGGTTGTAATGCCATGATGGCTGGGCAGTATAAATGGTATGGGTAAGTTGCCTAAGGTTGTCTGAGGTCTGCTGACATTCGATCGGCTTGTTTTGAAAAATGAATTTGGGTAAAACGTGAAATTGAATATAAAACACATGGGATGGTATGCATTGGCTGTGGTGTTGGGTGGTGTGCAGGCGTTGAGCTTTGCGCCGCTGCCTTTGGGCATCATGCAAATCGGTAGTTTGGCGGGCATGTTGTTGTTATTGCCTTATGTGACGCGCCCTGCACGTGTTGCATTCATGTTTGGTTTGGCCTGGTTTTGTGCGGGGCTCTATTGGTTGCACTTCAGCATGCACGGTGTGGGTGGTTTGCCAACGTGGATGTCTGCACTGGCGATCATCGCCTTGTCATCGTATTTGGCGGCGTATTACATGTTGGCTTTGGGTGTTTGGCGGCGTTTTTTTGCTGAGTTGCGCGTGTCCAGTTACCTGGTGGCTTTCCCAGCGTTGTGGTTGGTGGCAGAATTGGCGCGGGGCTATGTGTTTGGCGGATTTCCGTGGCTGGCTTCGGGGTATGCACACATTGACAATCCTCTGCTCAAGGGTTGGTTCGCCATTTTTGGTGTGTACGGGGTGGGTTTTGCGGCGGCGATGAGTGCGGGGGCATTGGCTTTTGTGGGACGTTGTGCGCTTGAGCGGCGGCGCGAGGTCAAGGGCTTGGCTTTGACAGCCGCGAGCATGGCGGTGTTGGCCGTGGTTGGCTTGATTGTGCAAGGTTTAAATTGGGGTGAAAAAGCGGGTGCGCCGATCAGTGTGAGCATTGTTCAGCCCAATGTGATGCAAACCAGTAAATTTAATGAACAGGTGATGTTGAACAATACATTGTCGTTCATCAAGCACGCCGTCCAGTCGTCGGCGCAATTGACGGTGTTCCCTGAAACGGCTTTGCCATATCCGTGGACACAAGTGCCGATCGAGCCTTTGGAAGCCTTGCATACACATCTGAGCGGTCGGGCGGTGCTGATGGGCGGTGTGGGCATTGATGAAGCGAAGCATGAGTTTTATAACAGCGCCATGTGGTTGTCTGAAAAAGAAGACCCTCTTGATCCATCGCGCTACGACAAAATTCACTTGTTGCCTTTTGGCGAAATGATTCCTTGGGGGTTTCAGTGGTTCGTTGATGCGATGAAGATCCCATTGGGTGGTTATGGTTATGGTGAGTCACAAAGACCATTTGAGCTGAATGTTGCAGGGCAAATCACACGCGTGGGTGTGAATATTTGTTACGAAAATGAATTTGGTGAAGAGCTGATTAAAGCATGGGCCCATGGTGATGCTGAGGCACCCAATGTGTGGGTGAACATGAGCAATTTGGGCTGGTTTGGTACGGTCAGTCAAAGCACGGCGCAAGAGCAGCACCTGTACATGTCACGTGCACGTGCGTTGGAAATGGCGCGTCCTGTGATCGTCGCGACGAATACGGGGCTGTCGGCGTACATTGATGCATCGGGTGTGGTGGTGCAGCAATTGCGTCCCGATGCCGCTGTCAGCGCAACCGTGCAGGTTCAGGGCATGCAAGGTTTGACACCCTACATTGGTTGGGGCAATGCCCCCATGCTGGGTTTGGCCAGTTTGTTGTTCGGCCTGTCGGTGTTTTTGCGTCATCGTGTTATGGAACTGGATTGATGGCTGAGTCTGGGCTTGGCTTCATGTCCGCAATCTGCCATGAGGTGTTTGTTCTGCTTGCCGCTGGCATCAAAGGCAGTGTGGGGCTGAGCAGGGTTCAATTTGTTGACCGTGATGCACCATTTTTATTACAGCAAGTCCAGTGAACAATCCATTTATTTGATGGCTTTACTTGTGATGGCTTTGTTTGTATTTGATTGGGTTTTATGCGGATTTTCCGTTCAAACCTCCATTTTTCAATACATTTTTAACAAACGAAATTAGGGTTTTACTGTGCGTTTAACCGTTTAACAATAACATTGATTGTTTGGAACAAACATGAGTTCAGGTGACACACACCACACCGTTCGCCGCTGGGCTTTGGCCTTGCTGCTGTTTAACCTCCTGTTGTGGTTGCTCATGTTGTTTTTGCAAAAACAACACCCTGACTGGCTGGCTTTGGCTTATGTCAAAGCATTTGCTGAGGCCGCTTGTATTGGCGCGCTCGCCGATTGGTTCGCTGTTGTTGCACTGTTCCGCCACCCCCTTGGCATCCCCTTGCCGCACACCGCCATTTTGCCCGCCAAACAAGCGCAGCTCGCGCAAGGCGTGGCAAAATTCATTGGCACGCATTTTCTCGATCCAGCGGTCATCAGTGAGCAACTTGTGCGTTTGAAAATGGGTGAACGACTCAACACCTACGCTCAACAGCATTTAACCAACGCCGTAATTGCCAAGCGCCTGCCCAAGGTTCTGCAAGCAATGATGCGTCGTGTCCCAGTGGATGCGCCTGAGCGATTGATTGGCTGGAGTCAAGAAGCGATGACACGTTATTTGAGTGGCGATCGTTTGGGGCGATCGACTGCACGCCTGATGGACATTGCCCGTGCACAAGGTTTGGACAACACATTGATCAATGCGATGGCACAATCGCTGCATGAATTTGTCACTGCCGAAGATGTGAAAGAACGCGTTCGCCCGTGGCTGACTGAGTTGGCCACGGCCGCACAAAAAGCCGAAGTTGTCGATGCATCATGGTGGGGCAAAATGAAAAGCCAGCTCACAGGACAAGCCATTGAGTGGGCCGATGACTGGATCATTGATAAAGCCTTGGCATGGGTGGCAGACTTCACCGAAAAAGTACAAGCAGACGACATGCACCCCGTGCATGTGTGGGTCGCCAAACATGCCGATGGTTGGCGGGACAAGCTTTACAACGACGTGGCTTGGCATGATTGGTTGGCTCACCATGTGCACGACTGGTTGCGCACACCGACGGCCGAAGAATTGGTCAAAACCATTTGGGACAAAAGCCGGGCATGGCTTGACGACGCCGCAGCAAATGACTCACCATTTATTGAACCACTCGCTGATAAAATCCGTGATGTCGTATTGAATTACATCAACGACCCCATTCAACAAAGCCGACTCACTGAAAAAACCGCTCAACTTGCGGCAGTTGGACTGACCGAATATCAAGATGACATTCGCGAATGGCTCACCGCACAGATGAATGCATGGAGCAAAGAGCGGCTCAACAGCGCGCTCGAAAATGCCATTGGCAATGATTTACAATACATCCGCATCAACGGCACACTGATCGGTGGACTGATTGGACTGTTGTTGTTTACGGTGGGGCAATGGGTTTAGAAAGGAGAATACATGAGTCAATTGGATAAAGCACTTTCTTTTAAAAATTTACATCAAGGGCCTCAACCATTTGTTATGCCAAATCCGTGGGATGTTGGTACAGCACGCGTTTTGGCCAGCATGGGGTTTAAAGCTTTGGCTACGACAAGCGCAGGTTTGGCATTTGCTTTTGGTCGGAAGGATGCCGAGAACGCGCTGTCCCGTGATGAAATTTTGCGCAATGCACACGATATTGTCAACGCCTCTGATTTGCCTGTGTCTGCGGATTTGGAAAATGGTTTTGGTGACACACCTGATGCAGTGGCCGAAACGATCCGAATGGCTATGGCAATAGGCTTGGTTGGAGGTTCAATTGAAGATGCCACAGGACGGCAAGAATCACCTATTTATGCTTTTGACCATGCTGTAGAACGGATTGCTGCGGCCGCAGAGGTGGTGCGTGGCTTGCCTTTTCCCTTTATGTTGACAGCACGGGCAGAGAATTTTTTAAATGGGCGATTTGATTTGGACGATACGATTCGACGATTGCAGGCATTTGAAGCGGCGGGTGCGGATGTGCTATTTGCCCCAGGTTTGCCTGATGCAGAAGCCATACGATTAGTGTGTGCTTCTGTGAGGAAACCTGTGAGTGTCGTCATGGGCTTAAAGGGTACTACATACAGTGTTTCCCAGTTGGGAGATTTAGGTGTGCGTCGGATCAGTTTGGGTTCTTCGCTGAGTCGAGCGGCTTGGGGGGCTTTTATGCGTGCAGCACAAGAGGTTCAATCTATGGGTACATTTTCTTTTTCAGATCAAGCGATACCCTTTGATGTTGTTAATGGCATGATGATCAAAGATTAAATGTAAGAAAACAACGCGTTGTTGACAGTTTGTTGAAATTAAAATAAGCATAGGGTATCTCATATTAACCTTTTTAACCTCTTTCAACCACCAACGGCAACATCGCCTCACACAATTCCAGCCACACCCGCAATGGACGGCTGATGTGGCGGGTGTTTGACCAAACCATCGCCAAATGCCAGTTTTGTTCCACATCGAGGATGCGTGCTTTGTGAAAAATGCGGTCATCCAACTCATTGGCCATGGTGGTGGGGAGGACGGTGCAGCGGTCGCTGGCTTCGACCAAAGACACCAAAAATTTCCAATGGGCGCTGCGCTCATTGAATTTCAGCGTTTGTTGGCGGATGGCGAAGCCGTGAATCAGGCGTTGGGTGATGCTGAAACTTTCACTGAACAACACAAATTCAGCATCACGAATGTCGGTTAAATACACTTCTGAGAACTGCTGCCACACCGATGGTTTGCGTGAAATAAAATACAAGTCATCGTAAATAAACGCCCGCGTCGCCAGCTCGGTGGTGACGGGCAGCATGGACACACCGACATCCAGTTTACCCGACAGCACCATTGGTGCCACCACTTCAGAGCCATCTTCAATGAGCTGTATTTGGATGCGTGGATAACGCTCGTGAAACGTGCTCAAAATCTCATTAAAAAAGAAACTGCCCACGGTAGCGGGCATGCCCAATTTCAAAATGCCTGTTTCTTGTGTGTGAAATTCATTGATGGCCTCGTTTAAGTTTTTCATCTGTTTGAGGATGGATGAGCCTTGGTCAAACACCAGTTGCCCTGCGGGCGTGAGCTCAAATTTATGTCCGTGTCGAATCATCAAAGGCAAGTTCAATTCGAATTCAAGCTGCTTGACCAATTTGCTGATCGTCGGTTGGGTCACGCACAGGGCATTGGCGGCTTCGGTGACGCTTTTTTGTTTGACCAATTCAACAAACGCACGCATGGCTCGGATGTTCATAATTATTCCAAAATAGAATGTTTTCCATGATTTTATATCATTTTTATGCAAATTTGGCGGGCATATAATGCATCAGTTTCAATTCATATATAAAACACAGGAGACAAACCATGAACCCATGGATCCAATCGTACGACCCCCTCAATAACCTATGGCTGTCCTCGCTTGTTGCGGCCATTCCGATCATTTTCTTCTTCTTGGCTTTGGCCGTGTTTCGTTTAAAAGGTTACGTGGCTGGCACCTTGACCGTCACCATTGCGTTGGTGATTGCATTGTTTTTTTACAAAATGCCTGTGAACATGGCATTTGCCGCAGCAGGTTATGGTTTTGCTTATGGTTTGTGGCCGATTGCATGGATCATCATTGCCGCGGTGTTTTTGTACAAAATCACAGTGAAAACGGGTCAATTTGATGTGATTCGCTCGTCCATTTTATCCGTCACAGAAGATCAACGTTTGCAAATGATTTTGGTCGGTTTTTGCTTCGGTGCTTTCCTTGAAGGCGCAGCAGGCTTTGGTGCGCCTGTGGCGATCACGGCGGCTTTGTTGGTCGGCTTGGGCTTTAATCCTTTGTATGCAGCGGGTTTGTGTTTGATTGCAAACACAGCACCCGTGGCTTTCGGGGCGATGGGCGTGCCCATCATCACGGCGGGTAAAATCACCAACATCGATCCTGTTGAAATTGGCAAAGTGGTTGGTTTGCAATTGCCTATTTTGGCCACAATTGTGCCTTTTTGGTTGATTGCCATGATGGATGGCATCAAAGGCATTCGTGAAACTTGGCCTGCATTGTTGGTGGCTGGCATTTCATTTGCGGTCACTCAGTATTTCACTTCGCATTTGCTTGGCCCTGAGTTACCAGACATCACCTCTGCTTTGGTCAGTCTGATTTGCTTGACTGTTTTCTTGAAGTTTTGGCAGCCCAAAAACATTTTCCGTTTTGAGCATGTTGAAAAAACGGCTGTTGATGCCCACCGCCATACCGCTGGTGAAGTGATCAAAGCATGGATGCCGTTTGTGATTTTGACTGTTGTCGTGAGCATTTGGACATTGAAACCATTTAAAGCCATGTTTGCCAAAGGCGGTGCGTTGTATGACACGGTGATTCAGTATGAGATTCCAGGTTTGCACAAAATGGTGGCCACCGCGGCACCGATCACCAACCCTGTTGAACCTGTTTACAATGCGATTTTGAAATTTGACGTGTTGTCAGCGACAGGCACAGCCATTTTCATTGCGGCGTTGTTGAGCATGCTGTTGTTGAAAATGAAAGCCCGTGATGGTGTGACATTGCTCGGTGAAACGATTGGTGAGTTGAAAAAACCGATTTTATCGATCGGCATGGTGTTGGCTTTTGCTTTCGTGGCGAAGTATTCTGGATTGTCGTCGACATTGGCGCTGCTGTTGGCGGGCACGGGTAAAATGTTCCCCTTCTTTTCACCGTTCATTGGTTGGTTGGGCGTGTTTTTGACGGGTTCGGACACCTCATCGAATGCATTGTTCAGCTCTTTGCAGCAAACCACGGCGCATCAAATCGGTGTCAATGACACGTTGTTGGTGGCGGCGAATACCACTGGTGGCGTGACGGGTAAAATGATTTCACCGCAGTCCATTGCCATCGCCGCAGCGGCCGTCGGTTTGGCTGGACGTGAATCCGATTTGTTCCGCTTTACCGTGAAACACAGTTTAATTTTTGCAACGTTTATTGGTATCATGACCTATGTGATGGCTTATTACGGCTGATCACAGCCCAAGTCCATGTGTTGTGATGGCTTAAAATGAAGTGTGTTGTGCGAGGTCAACCGCACAACACTTCTGAGCACCCAAACACACCCAAACGTTGAACATCCGCTCTTCTTTGTGAGTTGGATTTGTGCCTTTTAAGGTCGCAGAAAATGCAGATTTACTTTTTTCGCGTTGAATGATTGGGTTTGAATGGCTTGGCTTTGTTTTGAGCGGTGTGTAGAGTTGAATGGTGAGAATGATGAAAATGATGATCTTCACTTCATTCAACATGCACCCACAACATCCCCAACGAATTTCAAAGAAAAGCATTGTGTTGCTTTTCTTTGAACATGATTACAAGGTTCACCATGAACACCGATGTGACCTCTTCTGCGCTGTCGGCTTTGCTGCATGCACTTGCACCGCACATGCCCAGCGCGAACATCATCAGCCAACTGGATCGCATGCGACCGTTTGAAGCGGATGCGCTGACGATGTTTAAACAATTGCCACTGTGTGTGGTTTTACCCGAAAATGAAACACAATTGCAAACACTGCTGCGCGCATGTTCTGAACTGAACATTGGCGTGGTCACGCGCGGTGCGGGCACTGGGCTGTCGGGTGGAGCGACACCGAGCGCAGGTGCGGTGCTGTTGGTGATGAGCAAATTCAACCGCATCATTGAGGTGGATGGCGCCAATGGTGTGGCGTGTGTGCAAGCGGGCGTGCGCAACGCAGCAATTTCTGAAGCCGCGGCGGTGCATGGTTTGTATTACGCCCCCGATCCATCGTCACAAATTGCCTGTTCAATTGGTGGCAATGTCGCAGAAAACTCGGGGGGGGTGCATTGTTTGAAATACGGCTTGACCGTGCACAATGTCCTCAAAGTTCGCGTCATGTTGATGAATGGTGATGTGATTGAACTGGGCGGGTTGGCGCCTGATGCCGTGGGTTTGGATTTGTTGCCTGTGTTCATTGGTTCTGAAGGCATGCTTGGGGTGGTGACGACGGTGTGGGTGAAGCTTGTGCCAAAACCGCGCCATGCAGAAGTGATTCTGGCATCGTTCCCCACTGTGCAGTCGGCGGCGGATGCGGTGGCGAATGTGATTGCAGCGGGTTTGATTCCAGCGGGTTTGGAAATGATGGACGCGGCGAGCACGGCAGCGGTCGAGGCGTATTTGCACGCGGGCTATGATTTGGAGGCAGCGGCCTTGTTGCTGTGCGAGTCTGATGGTGAGCCCGATGTGGTGGCGCAAGAAATCAATGCGATGAGTCAGATACTGCGAGAAGCAGGTGCAACGCGTTTACAGGTTTCGCAAAATGAGGCCGAGCGATTGAAATTTTGGGCGGGGCGGAAATCGGCATTCCCTGCGGCTGCACGACTTGCACCTGATTATTATTGTATGGACGGAACGATTCCACGCAAAAGCTTGGGGCGGATTTTAGCGGCGATTGCGGCGATGGAGCAGGAGTTTGGTTTGCAATGTTTGAATGTGTTTCATGCGGGTGATGGCAACATGCATCCGATGATTTTATTCAACGGCGCGGACCCCGATGAGGTGGAGCGAGCCGAACATTTTGGTGCGAAAATTCTAGAAGCATCCATCGCTTTGGGGGGCACGATCACGGGTGAGCACGGCGTGGGGTTGGAGAAAATTGGACACATGTGCATGCAGTTTTCAGATGAAGAGCGCGGTGCCATGTGGGCGGTGAAAGCGGCATTTGACCCTGCGGGTTTGCTCAATGCAGATAAAGCGATTCCGACTTTACACCGCTGTGCTGAATTTGGTCGCATGCATGTGCACCACGGCGAGTTGCCTTTTCCTGATTTACCGAGGTTCTAAATGAATGTTGAGATGAACGATACCGTCAAAGCGTGGCAAGCGCGGATTCATGAGGCACAGGCGAATGGAGCGCCGCTGCGCATTCGCGGCGCGGGGACGAAAGATTTTTATGGCACGTGTGTGGGGGATGTTTTAGACACCCGTGCGCATGCGGGCATTGTCAGTTATGAACCGACCGAATTGGTGGTCACGGTTCGGGCGGGCACGCCGTGGGCGGAGTTGCAGCGCGTGTTGGATGAGCAGCAACAATGTTTGCCTTTTGAGCCACCATTTGTGGCACAAGGGGCAACGGTGGGCGGTGTGGTCAATGCGGGTTTGACGGGAGCGGCACGTTTGTATGTCGGCGGCATTCGCGATTATGTCCTCGGTGCGCACCTTTTGAATGCCCAAGGTGAGTTGCTCAAATTCGGTGGGCAAGTCATGAAAAATGTGGCCGGCTATGACGTATCTCGTCTGTTGGTGGGCAGCATGGGTGTTTTGGGGTTGATGACGCAGGTGTCGCTGAAAGTATTGCCTCAGCCGAAGGAGGTGTTGACCCTGCGTTTGAGCTGTGACTTTCATTCGGCACAAGTGTTGTGTCGTCGCTTTTTGGTGAAACCGATTGCGGTGACGGGTTCGGCATGGTTGGAGGGGGTGTTGAGTGTGCGCTTGGCAGGCATGCCAGCGGCGGTTAATGCAGGTGTTTCAATGTTGGGTGATTGGGCGCATGAGTTGGTGGGAGGCACTTTTGTCCGTGTGGGTGATGTGCAGGCGGTGGCTTTCTGGACGGCATTGCAAGAGCAGTCTCAGCCGCACTTCACCGCTTCACCAAGCGATGATCATGCCTTGTGGCGTGCTGTATTGCCCACCGCAGTGGATGCTTTGGCGGTGCATGCGGACATGGGGTTGGCGATGTGGGGTGGGGCATTGCGCTGGCTGTGGGCGGTGGAGGATTTGTCCGTGCCATTTAAAGCCGCAGGTGGTCATGCCACGTGTTACCGCACCCCCAGGTCTGGGCGTGTGTGCATGGCCGCACCCACAGCGTCCAATGAACAGCGTGTGCAAACTGCGTTGAAGGCGCAATTTGACCCCAAACATCTTTTTAATCGACATCGTTTTGACACTGTGACTCATGCAGGTCCTGCAACCGTGGAGACGTACCATGTACCTTAACTTAAGCGATGCATTGAAACATGATGCGGCCGCGTTGGAGGCCCGTGACATCATCAAAGATTGTGTGCACTGCGGCATGTGTTTGGGCACGTGCCCGACTTATGGCGTGTTGGGTGATGAGCAAGACAGTCCGCGTGGACGGATTTATCAAATCAAAAACATGCTCGAAGGCCAAGCCGATCTGGCTTCGGTGCAGCAGCATTTGGATCGTTGCTTGACCTGCCGCTCGTGTGAAACCACCTGCCCATCGGGTGTGCAGTATGGTCATTTGCTGGAATGGGGGCGAGATCATTTGAGGCAACACCACACGCGGGCATGGGCTGAACGCGGCAAGCTCGGGGTGTTGCGTCATGTGCTGACGCGTCCTGCTTTATTTGGTGTGTTATGGCGCGCGGCTTCTGCGGTGAAAAAAGCATTGCCTGCAACGTATGCTGCAAAATTGAAACCCGCGGCATGGTCGGCATCAACTGCTCCTGCTGCGGTGGCTCTTCAACCCATTGATTTAACAGTGATTGTTCACCAAGGCTGCGTACAGAACACCATGTCGCCGAACATCAATCAAGCCACCATACGGCTGTTGAGCGCATGGGGTGTGTCGGTACAGACCGTGCAAGATGGTTGTTGCGGTGCGATTGCTGCGCACACCGATGATGCGGTTGGTGCTCGAGCGATGGCGATGCGAAATATTCGAGTCTGGGGCGAGTTGCTGGACACACAGCCAAAAACCTTGGTGGTGTCGAATGCTTCAGGCTGCGGTGCGCAACTGAAAGAATACGGTCATTTATTCAAACACGATGAAGCGCAGGCCGAATCCGCACAAAAGGTCAGCGCAGCCGTGCGTGATGTTTCAGAAGTGATCCTGTGGGTTCTGAAGCAATACCCCGTGGTGCGAGATGCCTTAAAAACACGCATTGCAGCTTTACCTGATGCAGCGAAATACATGGCATATCATGAGCCATGCACCTTACAACATGGGCAAAAGCTTAAAGGCAGTGTGAGTGGTTTGTTGACCGAGATCGGCGTGCGTCTTGCCCCCAGCATCAACACGCACCTGTGCTGTGGTTCGGCTGGGACGTATTCAATCACGCAGCCCGAGCTATCAAAACAGCTGTTGAGCAACAAAATCAATGATTTGAAAATGGACAACGTTGCGTTTGTGTTGAGTGGAAACATCGGTTGCATCAGCCAAATTGCCAGCGCGGCACATGCGCCTGTGTTGCATTGGATCGAATGGCTGGATGCGGTTTGGGCGGGCGATGAACGGGTCAAGTTGCAGTCGTAAGCCTTTATTTTTGGGCAGTTTCAGTGGGTGGTTTTGAGCAAATGATCCGTACAGAATCGAATGTGCCATGAACATGCCAAAAGCATTGGACTTTTTTGATGCACGTACACTATTTACAATAAAAGGAAAACACATGAAAGTCGCTTTATTTATTTCATGCTACGTCAATGAACTCTACCCCGATGTGGCGATGGCGAGTTTAGAATTGCTGGAAGGTTACGGTCTTGAGGTCGAGTATCCGTTGGCACAAACCTGTTGTGGTCAGCCGTTGGTGAACAATGGCGATTTGAAAGGGGCATGCCAAGCCGAAGCGCATTTTGCGGATGTGTTTAAGGGCTACGATTATATCGTTGCACCGTCAGGCAGTTGCGTGGCGCACATCAAAAAATACGCCACAAAAACATCAAAGCTTGATCCAAATTATGTTGCTGTGGCCACAAAAACCTATGAAATCATTGAGTTTTTACAAGAGGTTTTAAAGGTAACGCATTTACCGAAAACGGTGTCTTTTCCGCACACGGTGTCGATTCATCAAAGCTGTCATGGTTTGCGCGCTTTGCATCACGCCACACCATCGGAGCTGCAATTGCCGTACCACTCGCGTTTGGCTTCGATTTTGGCATTGGTGGATGACATCGTGGTTAAAACGCCTGAACGCGTCGATGAGTGTTGCGGTTTTGGTGGCACATTTTGTATGGATGAGCCCGCAGTGTCTGTGGCGATGGGGCAAGATCGTGTGGCGCAACACCAGGCCACAGGTGCAACCTACATTGTTGGTGCAGATTCTTCGTGCTTGATGCACATGGGCGCGATTGCCAAAGCGCAAAATGCGCCTGTGCGGGCACGTCACATTGTTGAAATTTTAACGGGACGGGGAGAGTGACATGCATGACGATGACATCCAGCATCCGCAAGCCGCAGCCGAGTTTTTAAAAGACCGTCCACATGCCCGTTGGCATGACTCCGCCGTGTGGTGGGTGCGTAAAAAGCGTGATGCGCAGGCGGAAAAATTACCCGAATGGGAACACCTGCGGGCATTGGCGGATCAGATCAAAGCACACACGTTGTCGCGTTTGGACGAATATCTAGCTGAATTTGCCAACAACGCCAAAAGTAATGGCGTGACGGTGCATTTTGCCAAAGATGCAGAGGAGCACAACACCATCGTGCATGGTATTTTAGCTGCAGCGCATGTGAAAAAATTGGTCAAATCTAAATCCATGTTGACCGAAGAATGTGGCCTCAACCCTTACCTTGAAGCCCGTGGCATCGAGGTCATTGACACCGATTTGGGTGAGCGCATTGTGCAGCTGCGCCGTGAACGACCCAGCCACATTGTCATGCCTGCGATTCATTTGAAAAAAGAGCAAATCGGTGAATTATTTGAAAAAGAAATGGGCACAGAGCATGGTAACAGTGACCCGACCTACCTCACACACACTGCGCGCGCCAATTTACGCGAACACTTTTTGACCGCAGATGCGGGCATGACGGGTGTGAATTTCGCCATCGCCGAGACGGGGGGCGTGGTGGTGTGCACAAATGAGGGCAATGCCGACCTCGGGGTGAGTTTGCCGCCGATTCATATTTCCAGCATGGGCATTGAGAAAATCATCCCAAAAATGGAGCATTTGGGCATTTTTACACGCTTGCTGGCACGTTCTGCCATTGGTTCCCCGATCACCACATACACGTCACATTTCCACCAAGCACGACAAGGCGGTGAAATGCACATCGTGATTGTCGACAATGGCCGCAGCGCGATTTTGGGCAGCAGCGAGTTTCGCAAAAGCTTGCAATGCATCCGTTGCGGCGCGTGCATGAACACTTGCCCAGTTTACCGCCGTTCATCGGGCATGAGCTACAGTTACATCATTCCAGGCCCCATTGGCTCGACGCTTGGCCCTTCGCGCGACATCAAGAAACACGCCAGCATGGCTTTTGCCTGCACCACCTGTGGTTCATGCAGCAATGTATGTCCTGTAAAAATCAACCTCCATGAGCAACTCGTCGGGCAACGCGCCAAAGCATTCGATGCCAATGCCATGCCGAGGCTCAAAAAGTGGGCGATTCAAACGGCAGGCTTCATGATGAAACATCCCGCATTGTTTGATTTTGCAGGCAAAGTTCAGCGCACCATCATCCCGATTGTGCCCGAAGCATTGCTGAAAAATTCAGCATGGCACAAATACGGTCGCGCCACGCCCAACATGCCAAAAGACAGCTTCAAAGAGATCATGCGAAAAAGAGCACAGGGAGATAAAAAATGAGCAGCCGCGAGCAAATTTTAAACACCATTCGTGCCAATCGCCCAGCTCCTGTTGAGTTGCCAGACATCCATGCGCAAGCTTTTGTGCATTACGATGACCCACATCAGCAGTTTTCGACTTTGGTTGAAACATTGGGTGGCTGTGCCGTGTATGTGAATGAAGGGCAAAGCGTCATGGATGCGGTGAAAGCACATTGGCCTGATACAGGGCAAGGGCGGGTGGTGAACTTGCTGGAGGACAGCAACGTAGAGCAGTCACAAGCACCATCACAAGCACAATCGCAGTTGCCGCATGATCACCAAAATGTAGACATTGCCATTGTTGCAGGTCAACTGGCGGTTGCCGAAAATGCTTCTGTTTGGGTCAGTAATGCGAACCTTGATTGCCGTTCTTTATACTTTTTATGCCAACGCTTGGTCATGGTTGTCCCACGCGAGCGCATGGTGCACACCATGCGTGATGCTTACGCACAGATAAAAATTGAAGAGCGCGGTTTCGGCAGCTTCATCGCAGGTTCATCACGCACAGCAGACATCGAACAAAGCTTGGTCATGGGTGCGCACGGTGCAATGGCGGCGTTGGTGGTGTTCGTGTGATGTGATGCAATGGCGCTGGCGTCCTCTTTTGGCGAAGGATGTCCGCAACACTTGGGTTTTACCGCTGGAAACGGTACAATACGATTTTATTTGACACCCATGCGAAAGACCCTTATGTCAACGGCTTTAACATTTCAAGAAACTATTTTAGCTTTACAAAATTATTGGAGCGCACAAGGTTGCGCTTTGTTGCAGCCATACGATCTGGAGGTTGGGGCGGGCACGAGTCATACCGCAACCTTCTTGCGTGCGATTGGCCCTGAGCATTGGCGTGCCGCCTATGTGCAGCCTTCACGTCGCCCAAAAGATGGCCGTTATGGTGAGAATCCAAATCGGATGCAGCATTATTACCAATATCAAGTGGTGCTCAAGCCCGCGCCTGAAAATATTTTGGAATTGTATCTGGGTTCATTGAAAGCGTTGGGCTTGGATTTGGAAGCCAATGACGTGCGCTTCGTTGAAGACGACTGGGAAAATCCGACACTGGGTGCATGGGGTTTGGGCTGGGAAGTGTGGTTGAATGGCATGGAAGTGACCCAATTCACTTATTTTCAACAGGTCGGCGGCATTGATTGCAAACCTGTTTTGGGTGAAATCACATATGGCATTGAACGGTTGGCGATGTATTTGCAACAGGTTGAAAATGTGTATGACCTCGTTTGGACGCGTTGGGAAGAAAATGGCGTGACACGCGAATTGACGTACGGCGATGTGTTCCATCAAAACGAAGTGGAGCAGTCGACATACAACTTTGAAATGTCAAATGCCGAAGTGCTGTTTCGTCATTTTGCCGAGTACGAACGCGAGGCGAAAGTGTTAATGGGGACAAACCCCGATACAAACGAAGCGGTTGAGGGTGCGCGTAAATTGGCTTTGCCTGCTTACGAACAGGTGTTGAAAGCAGCCCACACATTCAATTTGTTGGATGCGCGTGGTGCGATTTCGGTGACGGAGCGGGCGGCGTATATTGGTCGCATTCGCAATCTGTCGCGCTCAGTGGCGCAGGCCTACTATGAATCACGCGAGGCGTTGGGTTTTCCAATGATTCCAGCACCGATTGAAAAAATCGCGTAAACCTTTCTTGTGTTTAAAAGAGTAACCTTTGTTTTTGCGCGGCTTTCCGCGCAAAAATGCTTTTGGTGCCATCGTTTGCCATGACATGCACTGAAAAATGTGTGCTTTTTGTAAATTTATCGTTAATCACACAGTAAAACCCTCTTTTTCGCTTGTTGAGCTTGAGGGGGG
>ERZ724504.1034-NODE-1034-length-15568-cov-4.509121_pt1 | contig 15568 bp, 14 predicted proteins | sample MGYA00376037_ERZ724504 | MGnify/ENA primary metagenome ERZ724504 (study PRJEB28724, sample SAMN07190888) | wastewater metagenome | isolation source: influent of sewage treatment plant in Hong Hong | place: USA: Christiansburg, Virginia | collected 2016-03-01 ... | reverse complement strand
TGCGCTTGACCATACCGGCCAGCACCTTGCCCGGGCCGCATTCAACCAGGGTGGTCACGCCACGAGCCTTGATGGCCTGCACGCATTCCACCCAGCGCACCGGGCCAAAAGCTTGGCGGTACAGCGCATCGCGGATGCGGTCGGCATCGGTTTCAACGGTCACGTCGATGTTGTTCACTACGGGGATGGTCGGCGTGCCCAGCGTGGTTGCAGCGAGCTTTTCGCGCAGCTTTTCAGCGGCGGGCTTCATCAGACTGGAATGGAACGGGGCCGACACCGGCAGCGGCAGGGCGCGTTTGGCCCCATTGGCCTTGAGCACGGCGCAAGCCTTTTCAACGGCGGCCTTGCTGCCCGCGATCACGGTCTGGGCGGCGTCGTTGAAGTTGACGGCTTCGACCACTTCACCGCTGTCAGCGGCAAAAGTGGCTTGGGCTTCGGCGCAACCGGCGATCACCTTGGCAGCATCCATGCCCAAAATAGCGGCCATTGCGCCCACGCCCACCGGCACGGCTTCTTGCATGGCGGCAGCGCGGAAGCGCACCAGCGGCGCGGCTTGCGCCAGCGTCAGCACGCCGGACGCGACCAGCGCGGAATACTCGCCCAGCGAGTGACCGGCCACCACAGCGGGCAACTCGCCGCCTTCGGCACGCCAAGCGCGGTAAGCCGCCACGCCCGCCACCAGCATCACCGGCTGGGTGTTGGTGGTCAGGGCCAGCGCTTCTTTGGGGCCTTCTTTGATCAGTTGAGCGATGTTCTCGCCCAGCGCATCGGACGCTTCGTTCAGCGTTTCGACCACGGCGGGGTGGTCACCCCAAGCGTCGAGCATGCCCACAGCTTGCGAGCCTTGACCAGGGAAGACAAAAGCAAATGACTTCATGATGCGAGGAAGAAGGGTTGAATCAAGTTCAGGCAGTGTGCGCTAGGGCACAACCGCCCCAGGTCACAAGGTCAGGAACACCGCGCCCCAAGTGAAACCGCCGCCCACGCCTTCCAGCATCAGGTTTTGGCCGGGATGCACTTGGCCCGAACGCACCGCGCTGTCCAGCGCCAGCGGAATCGAGGCCGCAGAGGTGTTGCCGTGCTGATCAACCGTCACCACCACTTTGCTCAGCGGCAGCTTCAGCTTCTTGGCCGTGCTTTGCATGATGCGGATGTTGGCTTGGTGCGGAATCAACCAATCGATGTCGGCGGCGGTCTTGCCCGCCTTGTCCAGCGCGGCGCGGGCTGCGTCTTCGAGCACGCCCACGGCAAGCTTGAACACGGCTTGGCCATCCATCTTCAACACTGGATCGCCCATGATTTGGCCGCCGTTGACGTGGCCGGGCACACACAGAATGCCCACATGCTTGCCATCAGCGTGCAAATCGCTGGCCAAAATTCCGGGGGTGTCGGAGGCTTCCAGCACCACAGCACCAGCGCCATCACCGAACAAGACGCAAGTGGTGCGGTCTTTGAAATCGAGCAAGCGGCTGAACACTTCGGCACCAATCACCAATGCCTTGTTGGCCGTGCCGGTTTTGATCATGGCATCGGCCACGGTCAGCGCGTAAACAAAGCCGCTGCACACCGCCTGCATGTCAAACACCGGGCAGCCAGCAATACCCAGCTTGTGCTGAATGATGGCTGCGGTGGAAGGAAACACCATGTCCGGCGTGGATGTGGCGACGATGATCAGGTCGATGTCTTTGGCATCCACTCCGGCAGCAGCCAGCGCGTTTTTCGCGGCCTGCGTGCCCAAGTCGCTGCTGTACACGCCAGCGTCCACAAAGTGCCGCGCCCGGATGCCGGTGCGCTCCACGATCCATTCATCGGAAGATTCAACGCCTTGTGCGGCCAGCTCAGCCACCAAATCAGCGTTGGTCAACCGGCGCGGCGGCAGGAAACTGCCGGTGCCGGTAATGCGGGAATAGCGTCTCATCGTTTTCAGTCTAGGGCGACCGCAGCGGGAGCCAAGGGGCGTGCAGGCTGGGCCAACAAAGGCGCAGCGTGGGCAATGCGGGCGCGCACACGGTCCAAGAGTTGATTTTTGGCCGCATCATACGCCCGGTTCAGCGCATTGCCGAAGGCCATTTCATCAGCAGAGCCGTGGCTTTTGAACACCAATCCACGCAAGCCCAGCAAGGCCGCGCCGTTGTAGCGCCGATGGTCAAAACGCTTTTTAAGCGCAGATAACACCGGATAAGCCGCCACCGCAGCCATTTTGGTGAACACATTGCGCGAGAACTCGGCTTTCAGGAAGTCGCTGATCATGGTGGCCAAGCCTTCGCTGGCCTTCAGCGCCACGTTGCCGACAAAGCCGTCACAGACCACGATGTCGGTCGTGCCCTTGAAAATGTCGTTGCCTTCCACGTTGCCGTAGAAGTTCAAGTCGCCAGAGCGACCTGCGGCGCGCAGCAACTCGCCCGCCTTTTTGATCATTTCACCGCCCTTGATCGCCTCTTCGCCGATGTTGAGCAGGCCCACAGTGGGCGCATCGTCGTTGCTGAGCACCGACACCAGCGCCGAGCCCATCACCGCAAATTGCAGCAAATGCTCTGCCGTGCAGTCCACGTTGGCACCGAGGTCGAGCATGGTGGTGGCACCACCCTTGACGTTGGGCATCACCGAGGCGATGGCTGGGCGGTCAATGCCATCCAGCGTTTTCAGCACGTAGCGGGCAATGGCCATCAATGCGCCGGTGTTGCCAGCGGAGATCGCGGCTTGCGCAGCGCCATCTTTGACTTGCTGAATCGCCACCCGCATCGACGAATCCTTCTTGCGGCGCAACGCCACTTCGACCGGATCGTCCATGCTGACCACTTCGCTGGCGGGCACCACGCGGGCGCGTGGATGCTTCATCGAAGCCAAAGCCTCGGGCAAACCGACCAGCAGCAGCTCCGCATCAGGATGGCTGTCTAAGAACTGCTGACAAGCAGGCAAAGTGACACGCGGCCCGTGATCGCCGCCCATACAGTCCACAGCGAGCGTGATCATGGGTGAAATGTTCGCATCAAAAATAAAGGCCCGAGGCTACTGACGTAGCACCGGGCCTGGTGTCTGGTGCCAGATTAGGCTTCAGACTTGTTCTTCAGCACTTGGCGACCACGGTAAAAACCGTTGGGGCTGATGTGGTGACGCAGATGGGTTTCACCAGTAGTGGGTTCCACAGCGATGCCCGGAGTGTTCAGGGCGTTGTGCGAACGGTGCATGCCGCGCTTGGAGGGGGACTTTTTGTTTTGTTGGACAGCCATGATGGCTCCTTGAAAGCAAATGACGCCGCGCAGTTCAGGCAGGCGCAGCCTCAGGTTGAGATGGGTTGAAAAGGTACGCGCGGCCAAATTCCGCGCGAAGCCTTAGATTGTAGCGCAGCTCCGTTATTTCTCAGCTCGATTTATCCAAGCGCAGCTTGGCCAAAGCGGCAAACGGGTTGGGCTTGGCGTCCAACTCTGCTTCAAATTCGGGATCTTCTACTGCCAACTTCACGGGCACGGGGCAAATGTCGTGACGTGGCACCAAGGGCAGCGACATCAGCAACTCGTCTTCAATCAGCTCGTGCAGGTCAAAGTCGGGGGCTGATACCAGCACGTCTTCATCGACCTCGTCGTCCAAGGCGGCGGCGGCGGCTTCGTCGGCGGCGAAGCGAAACCAGCGCTCAGACGCGACTTCGGTGTCAAGCGGGCCCATGCAGCGCTGGCAGGTCAGCGGCAAGCGAGCTTGGACACTCAAATGCAACCAGACTTCATCTGCGCCGCCGGGAGTGGCGCGCAATTGGCCTTGCGCAGTCCAACTCACGGTCAAGCCGTCGATGGAGCCTTGGGCTTCTTCAGCCAAACGTTCATAGTCGGCCAGCGCATCCTGACGCGACCAAGGGGTGGCGGCTTGTGCAAAGGCCTGCACATCCAGCCGCGTGGCGACAAACTCTTTTTTCATGCGGGCAGTGTAAGAGAATCTGCGCATGACCGATCTTGCCTCCCCCTCCTCTGCCGCCAGTCGTGCGCTGGTGCTGGGCTCCACCTCGCGCTACCGGCGCGAACTGCTGGAGCGCCTGCGCGTGCCGTTTGAAGTGGCCGCCCCCGATGTGGACGAAACGCCACACCCCCACGAAACCCCACGCGACTTGGCACTGCGTTTGGCGCTCGCCAAGGCCCACGCGGTAGCGCAGCAACATCCGCACGCCGTGGTGATTGGCTCTGACCAAGTTGCCGACCTGAACGGCGCACCGCTGGGCAAACCCGGCAATCACGAACGCGCCGTAGCCCAACTGCGCCAAATGCGCGGCCAAACCGTGATCTTCCAGACCGCCGTCGCCGTGGTCTGCGCCGCCACCGGCTTTGAACAAGTCGATCTAGCCGCAGTCAGCGTGCGCTTTCACGACCTGAGCGATGCGGACATCGAAGCCTATTTGCGCGCCGAAGAACCCTACGACTGCGCCGGCAGCGCCAAAAGCGAAGGTCTGGGCATCGCGCTGCTGGACGCCATCGACAACGACGACCCGACTGCGCTGGTCGGCCTGCCGTTGATACGGACGTGCCGGATGATTCGGGCTGCCGGAGTCAAACTGTTATGAGTACGCACACCACGCCACCCGCCGCCACAGCCCGCCACGGCAAGCTCTACCTCGTACCCGCGCCGCTGGACTTTGGCTGCGACAGCCACATCGCCATTGACCATGTCATGCCTCACGGCACGCTGGCGGTGGCGGCGCAGCTCACGCACTGGGTCTGCGAAAACGCCAAATCAGCGCGCGCTTACCTCAAGCGCATTGATGCGCTGGTGCCGCTGACGTTGCCCTTGCAAGCGCAAAACATCACCGAGTTGCCACGTGAAGTCCACAAAAAGGGCGACCACGTGGGCGGCGCGCACTTTGATGCGCGCCCGCTGCTGGCGGCGGCACTCAATGGCAATGACATCGGCCTGATCAGCGAAGCCGGAATGCCCGCCGTAGCCGACCCTGGCAGCTCGGTGGTGCGCGCCGCGCATGATTTGGGCTTGGAAGTGGTGCCGCTGGTGGGGCCGGTGTCGCTGTTGCTGGCGCTGGCTGCCAGCGGGCTGAACGGGCAAAACTTCGCATTTGTGGGCTATCTGCCGCAGGATTCGGCAGAGCGCGTGAGCCGCATCCGCGAGCTGGAATCGCTGGCGCTGAAAACCGGCCAGACCCAGCTTTTCATCGAAACGCCCTACCGCAACGCGGCGCTGCTGCAAGCCTTGGTGCAGACGCTGCAACACAACACGCGCTTGAGCGTCAGCAGTGGTTTGACGCTGCCCAGCGGCCAAACCCGCAGCCAATTGGTGAAGGCGTGGCGGCAACAGCCCAACGGGCCAGACAACCACACCCCAGCGGTGTTTGCCATTGGGCGTTGAATCCAGAAAAACTCAGCGAATCGCGGGCACGGCCTTCATGGCGTGTACCGCGCCTGCGCCGATAGCGGCACCGAAGCGCTTGGCCAAGCGCTCGGCCACATTGTCATGGCGGGTGTAGTCGATGATCTCTTCGGCCTTGACCACGTCGCGGGCTACTGTATCGAGCGTGCCAAAACCATCAGCCAAACCCATCGTCACGGCTTGCTGGCCCGTCCAAAACAGGCCAGTGAACATCTCTGGAGTTTCTTTCAGGCGCTCGCCTCGGCCTTGCTTAACCGCATCGATGAACTGCTTGTGAATCTGGTTCAGCATGGCTTGCGCGTAGCTGCGTTGCGCTTCGGTCTGCGGGCTGAAGGGGTCGAGGAAGCCTTTGTTCGCGCCAGCAGTCATCAAGCGGCGCTCCACGCCGAGCTTGTCCATCAGGCCGGTGAAGCCGAAACCGTCCATCAGCACGCCGATGCTGCCGACGATGCTGGCCTTGTCCACATAAATTTTGTCAGCGGCAGCGGCAATGTAGTAAGCCGCCGAGGCGCAAGACTCTTCCACCACCACGTAAATCGGCTTTTTGTGCAGCGCACGCAGACGCACGATTTCGTCGTTGATCATGCCGGCCTGCACCGGGCTGCCGCCAGGCGAGTTGATCAGCAGCACCAAGGCTTGCGAGCCGCTGTCTTCCAACGCGCTGCGCATGGCGGCCACCACCACTTCAGCACTGGCATCGGCACCCGAGGCGATTTCGCCTTTGATTTCGACCACAGCTGTGTGCGCAGTGGACACATCGCCCGCCGGATCGCTGTTTTTAAAGCCGACCCAGAACATCACCACCACCAACGCCAGCCAAGCCAGTCGGATGCCGTTGCGCCAGCGCCGGGCCGTGCGCTGCTCGTCCAAGGTTGCGAACGCCAATTTCTCCAGCGTGGCTCGCTCCCAGCCGGGAGGGTGTGCAGCCGCTGGCCCCATGCCAGCCGCCGCCTCGGGAAGATAAGGTTCGGTCGCAGTGGGGTGATGGGAATCGGTCATGGTCAAAAATTAACAGGTTGCACAGAGGGCTCAGTGTGCCAGTGAACCATGCCATCACGCTCGCTCAATTTGATCTTGATCAAGCCGCCTTGGCATGGGCCTCCCGCGCAAGCGCCGGTGTCGGGCTGGTACGCCGCACCGTGGGTGGCACACAACAGCCATTGGCCGCTGTCGTCATAAAAACGGTTGGGTTGGTAGTCCATCTCGATGGCGACGTGACTACAGCGGTTGAGGTAGGCGTAAACCTGCGCTTCAAAGCGAATGGCGAAAGCGCGGCAGGTTTCCCCGGCGTAGATCAAGTCGAACGGTACGGCATCGCCGCCGTGGATCAATTCGGCGCTGCTGCACAACGGCACAGCGATGGAGGTGAAGTCAGAGCAGGTATCAGTCATAGGCCAAGGCGGTGACAACGTTCAAGATCAACACGCGCTCAGGCGTGGGCGAGCAACCAGTCATGCAATTCGCGTACCGTGTGGGCGACAAAGCGCGGTTGCAGCGCATCAAAGGCTTGGGGCTCATGCGCGCCGTAGCTCACGCCCACGCTGGCGCATCCGGCGTTCAGCGCCATTTGCAGGTCGTGGGTGGTGTCGCCAATCATCAGCGTGCGTTCGGGTTCGACGCCGAACTCAGCCATCAACTCGTGCAGCATTTGCGGATGCGGTTTGCCGTGGGTTTCGTCGGCGGTGCGGGAGGCATCGAACATGCCGCGCAGCTCGACAGTGTGCAGCGCTTCATCCAGACCTCGGCGACTTTTGCCAGTGGCCACGGTGAGCCAGTGGTGGCGCGCACGCAAGTCGGCCAACAGCGGCAGCACGCCATCAAACAAACTGATGTCGTTTTGGTGCTGCGAGTAATGGTGGCGGTAGCGTTCGCCGAGCTGGGGGTACAGGGCGGGCGGCACGTCAGGAGCGGCATGGGCCAGCGCGGGCATCAAGGCCATGCCGATCACGTAGGCGGCGGCTTGGTCGCTGGGGCGGGCTCCGCCCACATCCACCACCGCACGCTGTATGCAGCGCACGATGATTTGAGTGGAATCAAACAAGGTGCCATCCCAGTCGAAGGCAATCAAATCAAACTGGCGAGGGCGTTGCGACATGGGCGACAAAGCTTTCAAGTTCGGGAGGCAGAGCCGCGTGCAATTCGACGCGCTCGCCGCTGGCCGGGTGCGTGAACTGTAACCGCCACGCATGCAAAAACATGCGCTTGAGCCCGCGCTTTTGCAGGGACTTGTTCAGCTCAAAGTCGCCGTATTTGTCGTCTCCGGCAATGGCGTGGCCTTGTGAGGCCAGATGCACCCGAATTTGGTGCGTGCGCCCGGTTTTGATGGTCACTTCCAGCAGCGTGTAGCCGGGCAAGCGCTGGCGCACCTGCACCAGCGTGACCGAGCGCATGCCGTCCGGGTCGTCTTTGGGTACGACTTTGACGCGGCGCTCGCCATCAGGCAGCAGGTACTTGTGCAGCGGCGCGTCGATCACTTTTTTAGATGCGGGCCAGTCGCCCAGCACCAGCGCAAGGTAAGTCTTGCCGGTTTCGCGCTCGCGGAACTGGTCTTGCAAATGCTTCAGCGCGCTGCGCTTTTTGGCGACCAACAAGATGCCGCTGGTTTCACGATCAAGCCGGTGTACCAATTCCAAGAACTTGGCGGCGGGCCGGGCTTGGCGCAGTTGCTCGATCACACCAAAACTCACGCCCGAGCCGCCATGCACGGCCACGCCAGCGGGCTTGTCGATGGCGAGCAGCGCATCGTCTTCCAGCAGCAGCGGAAACTCCCGACCGGGCGCGGGGTTGGCCAGCTTGGCCTCGGCTTTGTCGGAGGTGCGCACGGGCGGCAGGCGCACCACATCGCCGGTTTCAACGCGGGTGTCGGCACTGGCGCGACCCTTGTTCACGCGCACTTCGCCGCTGCGAATAATGCGGTAAACATGGGTCTTGGGCACGCCCTTGAGGTGGCGAATCAGAAAGTTGTCCAAACGCTGTCCGGCGGACTCTTCGTCCACCGTCACCATCTGGACTTGGGGTAGACCCTGAGTATGTCCTGCGGGCCGAATCGGAGCGGGCTTGGCCCCTATAATGTTGTTCACTAGCGACAATAGCTGTAAGTGGTTGATTTTTCTGGAAGTCGATTCCCGGGTAAGGAGTTTAGTCCACCCCGCACACCCACATCACCACCAGATCACACCCAAGTGCGCCGCTAGAAGGTCGATGTCTCCCGTGCATCTTGCCTGCGGACTGTTGGCCCCATGCCCACAGTGGCACGCAATCTTGCGGGTCGAGCCGATGCCATGAAACCCCGATACGGAATACCTAAGTTCGCTAGCGCGCTCGCTGGCGAACGGATTGAAGCGAGACTCTGGTGCTGATGATGTCAATTTTTGTTGTCTGGCGGCGGTGGCTCAAAGCACCGCCTGCTGATGGCAATGCGACGCCGCCCAGCGCCCTTCGGACGCATGCAGCCCCTGTTATCAGGGCTGATTCACAGCCGTCCGCACTCGCCCCCTTCCACGCGCCCACGCCCCGGCTGTTGAGCTAGCACTCGACACAGCCACAGGCTCATCCGGCAATTCCCTTCAAGTTCACAGCATCAGTTCAGACATCGTTAGCCCCACGAGGGCAGGTTCAATAAGTTCAAGAAAAAGGTTCCGCGATGAAACGGATGCTGATCAACGCCACGCAGGCAGAAGAACGCCGGCTGGCGATTGTGGACGGGCAAAAACTGCTCGACTACGAAATCGAAATCGAAGGGCGCGAACAGCGCAAGGGCAACATTTACAAAGCGGTGGTGACACGCGTCGAGCCCAGCCTCGAAGCCTGCTTCGTCGATTACGGTGAAGACCGCCACGGCTTTTTGCCCTTCAAAGAAATCTCACGCCAGTACTTTGCACCGGGTGTCTCGGTCAACCAAGCGCGCATTCAAGACGTGATCCGCGAAGGCCAAGAGCTGCTGATCCAAGTCGAAAAAGAAGAACGCGGCAACAAGGGCGCAGCCCTGACCACCTTCGTCAGCTTGGCTGGCCGCTACGTGGTGCTGATGCCCAACAACCCGCGCGGTGGTGGCGTTTCGCGCCGCATCGAGGGCGACGACCGCGCCGAACTCAAAGAAGCGATGGATCAGTTGGAATACCCCAACGGCATGTCCATCATCGCCCGCACCGCTGGCATCGGTCGCAGCGCGCCCGAGCTGCAATGGGACTTGAACTACCTGCTCAAGCTGTGGAACGCCATCGACGGCGCGGCCAAAGGAGCCAAGGGCGCTTTCCTGATTTACCAAGAATCCAGCTTGGTGATCCGCGCCATTCGCGACTACTTCAACAACGACATCGGCGACATCCTGATCGACACCGATGACATCTATGAACAAGCGCAGCAGTTCATGGCGCACGTCATGCCCGAGCATGCCGCCCGCGTCAAACGCTACCGCGACGACGCGCCGCTGTTCAGCCGCTTCCAAATCGAGCACCAGATCGAATCGGCCTATGCGCGCACCGTGACACTGCCCTCGGGCGGCGCGATTGTGATCGACCACACCGAAGCGCTGGTCAGCGTGGACGTGAACTCGGCACGCGCCATCAAGGGCGGCGACATCGAAGAAACCGCCACCCGCACCAACCTCGAAGCCGCCGACGAAGTGGCCCGCCAAATGCGCTTGCGCGATTTGGGCGGCCTGATCGTGATCGACTTCATCGACATGGAAGAGTCGAAGAACCGCCGCGAAGTCGAAAACCGCCTGCGCGACGCGCTGCGCCAAGACCGCGCCCGCGTGCAGTTCGGCTCGATCAGCAAGTTCGGCCTGATGGAAATGAGCCGCCAGCGCCTGAAACCCGCGCTGAGCGAGGGCTCGTCGATTCCTTGCCCGCGTTGCGGCGGCGCAGGCCACATCCGCGACACCGAGTCATCGGCGCTGCAAATTTTGCGCATCATCCAAGAAGAGTCGCTCAAAGACCACACCGCCTCGGTGCTGTGCCAAGTGCCGGTCGATGTGGCCTCGTTCCTGCTCAACGAAAAGCGCACGGAAATCGCGAAGATCGAGCTCAAGCAGCGCATCAACGTGCTGATGGTGCCCAACAAAACGCTGGAAACGCCCAACTACCGTTTGGAGCGCCTCAAGCACGACGATCCGCGCCTGGAACACATCCAAGCCAGCTACCAGTTGGCCGAAGAAGTTGAAGACCCGACCGCCGTCACGCGCCGCTCGCAAGAGCCGACCAACAAGCAGACCCCGGTCATCAAGGGCGTGTTGCCCGAAGCACCGGCATCCATAGCTGTGCCCAAGCCCGAACCCGTGGTGCGCGTACCTGCGGCCACGCAAGCTCCGGCGGCCGCCACGATGGCAGCCGCTGCCGCAGCGCCCGACACGGGTGGTTTGTGGGACTGGGTCAAGCGCTTGCTGGGCATGACCCCGCCGCCCGCGCCTGTCGCACCGGCACCCGCTCCGGCCCCGGCCAGCGCCAAGAAGGACGAAGCACGCGAAGGCCGCGCCCCGCGTGATGGCGAGCGCCGCGAAGGCCGCCGCGAAGGTCGCCCGGACAACCGCCGTGGTGAACCCCGCGCCGATGGCCGCCGCCCCGCCGAAGGCGGCGCCCCCACCGAAGGCCGCAACACCCGCGAAGGCCGTCGTGGTGAAGCCCGCCCTGATCTGCGTGAAGCCGAAGCCCGCCCACCGCGCACCGAGCGTGGTGAACGTACTGAGCGCCCGGAACGCGCCGAGCGCCCTGAGCGCAACAACGCCAACGGTGCCACCAATGGCCGCCCGCGTCGCGAAGGCCGTGAAGGACGCGACAACAGCGCCGCCCTGATCGACAACGCCGCCGTCGTCACCGAGAACAACACCCCGGTGTTGGTCGAAATTGCCGCTGAACCGCGCACCGAGCGCCCGCCGCGCCGTGAACGCGGCGAACGCACCGAGCGCGGTGAAGGCCGCCCCCCGCGTGCCGAGCGCACCGAGCCAAGCGAACGCCGCCCGGCAGCGCGCAATGACGAGGCTATCGAGTCGCCTGCCGTCGCCGCTCAAGCCAACGCCGCGCCCGTGGCAGCCGCTGCGCCCCGCGCTGACGTAGAAGCACCTGCGATGTTCACCGTGGCCCCGGCTGACGAGAACGCCGTCATGGAAGCGCCCCGCGCCGAAGGCGAAGAGCGCCGCGAACGCCGTTCACGCGACCGTTATGGCCGTGACCGCCGCAACCGCAACAACGGCGACCGCCCGCGCAACGACGAAGCTGGTGACAGCCAACCCGCAGCCCCCGAAGCAGAGCAAGAACCGTTGGTGATTCGCTCCTACTTTGACCGTGCGCCTGCTGCCCCCGCAGACCAAACGCCCATCACCGTGGTGGTTGAAGCTGCGGCGCTGGCCGAGGTCGCCCCCGCTGCTGTAGCACCCGCTGCGGCTCCTGTCGCCGTGGTTGTGCCGGAAGCACCAGTCGCTGCGCTGGCCGAAGTGCCCGCTGAAGCTGCTGCACCGGTCGTGGCAGCAGCCGCTACTGAGGCACCCGCCGAGGTCGTGAGCGCTCCAGCGCCAGTCGCCGCCATCGCCGCTGTTGTTGACGCTGCCCCCGCAGAAGTCAGCCCTGAAGTGGTCGTGAGCGCCCAGCCTGTGGCCGAGCCCTACCGCCTGCCGTTGGCCGATCTGACGCAACTGGCCGACAGCGTGGGCCTGCAATGGGTGAACTCTGATGCGGACAAAGTGGCCCAAGTGCAAGCCGCCATCGCGGCTGAACCCAAGCCCATCCACGTACCACGTGAGCGCCCGCCGCTGGTGGTGATTGAAGACGTGCCGTTGGTGCTGGTGGAAACGCGCAAAGACCTGCGTGACCTGAACCTGCCGTTCTGACCGCGCAGCCCCCAGCCCTTGCGGCTGGGGATGAGAAGAAAAAAGCCGCTACGGAACACCGTAGCGGCTTTTTTCATGGGGTGGTGTCAACCTCACAAGGCCAGCGCTGCTTGCTTCCACGCTTGGGCAGCTTCGGCAGCATCACCACGCTGCTCGGCCAGCAGCGCCAAGGTGCGCCAAGCACTGGCGCGCAGGCTGGCATCGTCCAAATTGGTGCTGGCTTGGGTCAACAGTTGCTGGGCTTTGCCCCAGAGCTGGCGCTTCATGCAAGCCATGCCCGCCAAGTACTGCAAACTGGCATCGCGCGGGGTGTTTTGCTGGGCTTGCTCCAAGCGGGCCAGCCAGTCTTGATCTGCTTGGCGCTCGGTACCGGCGCTGGCATTCCACACCAAGGCCAATTCCAGCGTTTGCACGAGGCGCACGCGCTGCTGTTCGCTCAGCAAATCAGGCTCGGTCAGGGCGCGTTCCCACAGCGGCAACAGCCAAGTGCGGGCGGTGACGCGGTTGCCGCCCACGGCCATCAGGCGCTGAGCGGCCAAAATGGCCAATTCGGGCATTTGGCGCTCGGCTGACTCCAAGCCAGCCCAAATGCGCTGCAACTGCACTTCGTCATGCGCGTGCTGGAGTTGGTCTTGCACCAAGCCACGCACCAAACTTTGTGCCGCCACTACCGAAAAAGCCCGGTGCTTGGCCAGCAAGCGGGCCGTTTCCAGCGCCACAGCGCTGCGCTGGGCCAAACGGGCCGCTTTGAGTTTGATGCGCAGCGCCAGCGTGCGGCGTTGCACGCCCTGCGGCAAGGCATCCAGCCAGCGCAGCGAGGTCTGCACATCGCGCTCGTCCAACGACCAACGGGCGGCGCGCAGTTGCACGCCGTCATGCAACTCTTGCACTGCGGGTGTGGCGCGGGTCGCCGTTTGAGCCAAGGCCCATTCCAAGTGCTGGTCGCGGCTGGTTTTGTCTTGCAGGGCTTGGGCGCTCTCGGCCACCAGCCAATGCGCCAAGGCACGCAGTTGCACGGCGTGGCCCAAATTTTCTCCGCTGGCAGAGAGAGATTTTTCTCGGGCCAAAGCGACCAACGCGGCTTTGCGAGCGCGCAAAAAACGTCCCGCCAGCAAATGACCCATGCCATCGAGCAACGCGGTGTGGGTGGCGCGTTCGCGCTGCTGGGCGCGCCAGCGGTGGGCTTGCTGCGGTATTTCAAACAGCGCGGCCAAGGCACGCAAGGCCACATGCATCGCAGCAAACACGGCCACCACCACCAGCACCACCAAGTTCAGCGACAAGTCGATGCGGTTGGGCGGCCAAAAAATGGTGATCACGCCCTGGTTGTTGCCCGCAAACAGCGCCGCAGCCACCGCCACGGCAAACAGGGTCAGGAACCACAGTGCGGCGCGCATGGTGTCAGCGTCCAGCGGCGGCGGTGGTCAAGGCCGCCAAGGTTTCATCGACACGCGGCAATTCAGCGCTTTTCATTTGGCTTTGCACTTGTTGCAGCAAGTTGGCGGCCAACTGGGTTTTGCGGGAAGCCGGGTCAAAGTAGATTTGCAGCGCGTTGGCCGAGGCGCTCAAATCAGCGCGCACTGCGTCCAATTGCCGCGCCAGCAAACCCAAGCGCGCATTGAGCAGCTTGAGCTTGAGGTTTTCGCGCAAAAAGAAAGACTGCTCCGGCGACAGCAACATCGCCTCAGGATGCTCGATGCGGCTGACGCGCACCAAGTTACGCACCTCTTGCCCCAGCACATCGACCACACGCCGCCACCACGCGGGCAAATCAGCCAAGCGGGTGGGCGGCGCAGCGCTCACAGCTGCGACGGTGGCAACGGCGTTGGCCACGGGCAAATCGTCAGCCAAGCGCACCAGCTCATCGAGCTTGATCAGCAGGCCGGGCGTGTCGGCAATGCTGGCGGCGCGGATGCGGTCACTGTCACGGCCAATGGCGCGCAGCAACGGGGCCAAGCGCGGCTGGCTGGCACGGGTGATGCGCTGCTCGGCGCTTTTGAGCGCGGCCAGCAGCGGCTCGGCGCTGCCGGTGAGCTGGGCTTGCTGCTGGGCCAATCGCAGCGCGGATTCAATATCGACCACCAAGTTTTCATCACGCGAGCGCGACAGGCTTTGCATCAGCTCTTCGAGCTGGCTGCGCTGCATGGCGACTTCGCCGAGCTTGGCCTCCATCACGGCCTGATGAGTGACGGTGTCGCGGGCTTGATCAAGGGCTTGACGCGCCAAGGTGCGCGCCTCCACCGCTTGGGAACCAGATTCGGCACTTTGCCGGGCCAGTTGTTCTTGCATCCCCAGCACTTTTTGCCAGAGCAAGCCGCAAGCCACCAGCGCAACGATGGCGATGATGGCCAGCCCCCACAGCACGGGGCGCAGCAATGCACCGGGCACCAAGGCAGGCGGCGGCGCAGCAGCAGCCACCGTCGGAGCCACCGCAGCAGGCGGCAGCACCGAATCGGTTTCAGGGGTGGTCGGCTCGGAGGTCATGCGCAAGATTTTATCGAGGCCACCACTGACGCGAGCGCGGGGCGCGACTCGCACACCACGCCCCACCCGGCTTGCCGGGCCGTGGCTGCAATGCGCGGGTGCGTGGCAATGGCGCGGGCCGCACGCCAGTCTTGCGTCGGCAGTTGCGCCACCAAGTTGTGGATCGCTTCTGAGCTGCTGAACAACCACAGCGTGCCATCCACCGCCGCCTGCCGCGCCCGCACCCGCGCCACCTCATCCAAACGCGGAGCGATGCGGCGATAGGCGCTCAAATTTTCGACCTGCACGCCCACGGCGGTCAGTTGCTGAGCCAACCAATCGCGGCCCGAGCCTTGGCCTTGTTCGTCGCTGCCGCGCACGATCAGCACACGCTGGCCGGGGCGCACTTGCTGCGCCACGCCCGCCCACAGGGCTTCGGAATCAAACTGCGGCGCATCGGCGGCGGGCTCATCAATTTGCTGCGCAGCCAGCCCCGCCTGCATCAGCGCCCGCGTGGTGCCAGGGCCGGGCGACCACGCACGGGCAGCGCAGCGGCCTTGGCTCCACGCTTGTTGTTGCGCGGCGGGCAGTTGGGCAAAAAAGTAGGCGACGGCATTGGCGCTGACAAACATCACCGCCGCAAATTCATCCAAACGCTGGGCGATGTGGTACAGCGGCTGCGGGTCGGCCAGCGCGGCGATAGTGATCAGCGGCAATGCCTGTGCCTGCACACCCTGCGCCTGCAATTGCGCGACCCAGTGCTGCGCATCGGCGGCGGGCCGCGTCACCAAGACGGACAGCACGGTCAGGGTCGGCGTAGCAGACATCAAATTCAGCGTGCGCCTTGGGCACGCAACTGCGCGGCCACTTGCTCGCCCAAAGCGGCGGCGGCGGCCACATCAGCAGCAGGGGCGCTGGCTT
>ERZ724504.1031-NODE-1031-length-15607-cov-8.124228_pt1 | contig 15607 bp, 13 predicted proteins | sample MGYA00376037_ERZ724504 | MGnify/ENA primary metagenome ERZ724504 (study PRJEB28724, sample SAMN07190888) | wastewater metagenome | isolation source: influent of sewage treatment plant in Hong Hong | place: USA: Christiansburg, Virginia | collected 2016-03-01 ... | reverse complement strand
ATGATCGAAGGCGAAGTGCGCACGCCCAAGGATGGCGAGCGCTACTTTGCGCTGACCAAGCTCGACCGGGTCAACGATGGCCCGCCCGAACAGAACAAGCACAAGGTGATGTTTGAAAACCTCACGCCGCTGTTCCCCAAGGAGCACATGCGGCTGGAGCGCGACATCAAGAGCGAAGAAAACATCACTGGCCGCATCATCGACATCATTGCCCCGATTGGCCGCGGCCAGCGCGCTCTGATCGTGGCTCCACCCAAGAGCGGCAAAACGGTGATGATGCAGCACATTGCCCACGCCATCACCGCCAACAACCCCGATGTGCATTTGATGGTGCTGCTGGTGGACGAGCGCCCCGAAGAAGTCACCGAAATGCAGCGCACGGTGAAGGGCGAGATCATTGCCTCGACTTTTGATGAACCAGCGGCGCGCCATGTTCACGTCGCTGAAATGGTGATTGAACGCGCCAAGCGCCTGGTCGAGCTGAAAAAAGACGTGGTGATTTTGCTGGACTCCATCACCCGCCTGGCCCGTGCCTACAACAACGTCGTGCCGTCCTCGGGCAAGGTGCTTTCGGGCGGCGTGGACGCAGCCGCACTGCAACGCCCCAAGCGCTTCTTTGGCGCAGCGCGCAAAGTGGAAGAAGGCGGCTCACTGACCATCATTGCCACGGCGCTGGTCGATACCGGCAGCCGCATGGACGAGGTGATTTTTGAAGAATTCAAGGGCACGGGCAACTGCGAAATCCACCTGAATCGCCGCCTGTATGAAAAGCGCGTGTTCCCGGCCATCGAACTCAACAAGAGCGGCACCCGCCGCGAAGAGCTGCTGCTGGCGCCTGAAATTCTGCAAAAAACCCGCATCCTGCGCCAGTTCATGTACAACATGGACGAGATCGAATCTATGGAGCTGATGATCAAGAAAATGAAGGAAACCAAAACGAATGTGGATTTCTTCGACGCCATGCGCCGGGGCGGTTAAGGGACTGCGGGCTATAATCGAGGGCTTTTTATTGCGGAAAGTACGCCAAGCGGTTTGGCGCGGCTCCCGCACTTGACAAGGATTGATCATGAAAGAAGGCATTCACCCCAACTACCGCGAAGTTCTGTTCGTGGACCTGTCCAACGGTTTCAAGTTTGTGACCCGCTCCTGCGTGAACACCAAAGAAACCGAAACCTTTGAAGGCAAGGACTACCCGCTGTACAAGCTCGATACCTCGTCTGAGTCGCACCCCTTCTACACCGGCACGCAAAAGTCGGTGGACAACATGGGCGGCCGCGTCGAGAAGTTCCGCAACCGTTTCGGCAAGACGACTGTGGCGAAGTAATCTTCGCTGCTCCGCCAAAAAGGCAGCCCGGGCAACCGTGCTGCCTTTTTGTTTGCGCTTATTCTCCAGCCACCCCAAGCCCTCCCTGACTGACGCGTGAACCATCTGACCCCCGCCATCGTGGCGCAAAGTGCTGTGCGCAGGCTGCCTCGGCCGGCGCTGCTGTTGCTGTGTCTGGCCTACATCCTGCCGGGCTTTGTGGCGCGTGACCCATGGCGCGGTACCGACATGGTGGCATTTGGCTACATGCGCGCACTGGCGCAGGGCCACACCGACTGGCTGGCGCCCCAGTTGCTGGGCATGGCGCCCGACACCCTGGGGCTGCTGCCGTACTGGCTGGGCGCCTGGGCCTTGCAGGGGCTGGGCACCGTACTGCCACCCGAGCTGGCCGCGCGCATCCCGTTCATTGCCATGTTGGTGCTCACGCTGTGGGCCACCTGGCATGGCGTGTATTGGCTGGCACGCAGCCGTGGCGCGCAACCCGTGGCCTTCGCGTTCGGTGGCGAGGCACAGCCCGCCGACTATGCCTGTGCCATGGCCGATGGCGCCCTGCTGGCCTTGCTGGCTTGCCTGGGTCTGGCACAGCCTTCGCACGAGGTGACCTCGTACCTGACACAACTGTGCTGCACGACGCTGGTGTTTTTTGCCCTGGCGGGGGCCCCCCACCTGCGCTGGCGCCCTGTGCTGGCCTTGGTGGCTGGCCTGCTGGGGCTGGTGCTCAGCGGCGCACCCACGCTGGCGCTGCTGTACGGCGCGGGCGGCGCAGCCCTGTGCCTGCTGGAATACCGCTGCGCCCTGCAAACACGTGCCGGTGCCCGGTGGTGGGGCCTGATGGTGGTCGCACTCAGCCTGGGGGCAGCCCTGCTGGCCTGGCAACTTGACCTGCTGCGCTGGCACGCCACCCTGCCCCAGGCCGATGACAGCGCCAGCCTGGCCCGGCTGCTGCTCTGGTTCACCTGGCCGGCCTGGCCGCTGGCACTGTGGACGCTGTGGCGCTGGCGCAAACAAATCGCCACGCGCGCACCACACCGGCATTTGCTGCTGCCGCTGTGGTTTGTGCTCGTCTCCCTGGGCGCCACCCTGACCACCCAACCGGCAGACCGCGCACTGCTGCTGGCACTGCCCGCGCTGGCGGCACTGGCGGCTTTTGCATTGCCCACGCTCAGCCGCAGCGTGGCCGCACTGGTGGACTGGTTCACGCTGCTGTTCTTCAGCAGCTGCGCCATTGCCATCTGGGTGGTGTGGATTTCCACGCAAACGCATATCCCGGCCAAACCGGCCGCCAACGTGGCCAAGCTGGCACCTGGTTTTGTGCCCGAGTTTTCGATGCTGGCGCTGCTGCTGGCTTTGGTGGCCAGCGCCGCCTGGTGTGCGCTGGTGGGCTGGCGTGCCAAGCGCCACCGCGCAGCCATCTGGAAAAGCCTGGTGCTGCCCGCCGCAGGCTCCACCCTCAGCTGGGTGCTGCTGATGACGCTGTGGCTGCCCATGCTGAACTACGGCCGCAGCGACGCGCCGCAGGTGCGCGCCATCGTGGCAGCACTGGGCCAGGGCACCAGCGGCTGCGTGGCAGCCCAGCGCCTGAGCCGCAACCAGGTGGCAGCGCTGCAATACCACGGCAAACTGCAACTGCTGCCTGCGGACAGCCACCACACCTGCGACTGGCTGATTGCACCGGCAGACACGCCCGCACCGCACCACAGCGCCCGCTGGCAGGAACAGCAGCGCATTGCGCGCCCCACCGACGCCAAGGATGTGCTGGTGCTGTACCGCCGCCGCCCAACCTGACAGAGCCAAAATTTCAGGTCAAATCCGGCTCTAATCCCCGTGTAATAAGCGCAAGCAGCTATTAAAAAAGTAGCTAAAAATGCCCACGAAAGGCAACGCTTTATCCGGCCCCAGGCGTGGGCATGGCCAGCGCGTTGTGCGGTTTGCGCACCCGGCTGGCCGGAAAATGCACGCTGAAGGTGGAGCCACGACCAGGCTTGCTATCGATCTCCAGCACGGCATCGTGGCGCTGCAACACATGCTTGACGATAGACAGCCCCAGCCCCGTGCCACCGGTTTCGCGCGAACGGCTGTGGTCCACGCGGTAAAAACGCTCCGTCAGGCGCGGCACATGCTTGGGGTCAATGCCGGGGCCGGTGTCCTGCACTGAAAACACCGCGCCGCCATCGTCTAGCCAGCGCCATTTCACCGTGATGGAGCCGCTGGCAGGTGTGTAGCGCACCGCATTGGCCACCAGGTTGGAGAGCGCACTCAGCAACTCGGACTGGATGCCCGCAATCTCGCCCAGCCCCTCTGCCGGAGCGGGCAGCGGAAACACCATGGTGTGGTGCTGCGACTGGTTGCGCGTGAGCAGCTGCGACAGGGCGCGCCCCTCGTCCGCGCATTGCTCCAGCAAGCGCTGCACCGATACCCATTCGCCCTTGCCCGGCCAGGGGCTGTCCTCCAGTCGCGACAGCGTCAACAAGCCCTGCACCACGTTTTGCATGCGCATGGCCTGCTGGGCCATCAAGGCCAAGTAGCGCTCGTTTTCTTCGGGAGACAGCTTCAGGGTTTGCAGCGTCTCGACAAAGCCGGTCAGCACCGTCAGGGGCGTGCGAATTTCATGGGAGACGTTGGCGACAAAATCGCGCCGCATGGCCTCGGCCTGCTCCAGCGCCGTGATGTCACGCGACAACATCAGCTTGCGCCCCTGGCCGTGCGGGTAAATGTGTACCGACAGGCGCACGGGCCGCGAGGGCGTGCTGGAGCGCCCCTGCAAGACCACGCCGTGCGCGTAATCTTTGCTGGCCAGGTAGGCCGTGAAGTCTGGATCGCGCACCAGATTGCCCAGCAGCTGCATCCGGTCACGCTCGGCATCAAAACCAAAGTGCGCGCAGGCTATCTGGTTGCACCACTCAATGTGGCCTTCGGAGTCGAGCAGCACCAGGCCATTGGGCGAGGCTTGCAGTGCCGCAAAAATATCGTCCAGCTGGCTCTCACGCTCTTGAATCTGTAACTGCTGTGCGCGCAGCAAGCGGCGCACACGGTCCAGGGCCTGACCCCACAGGCCGTGCATGGGCTGGGGCAAGGCATCCAGGTCGCCATGGCGAAACCAGCGCAGCACACGCAAACCACGCCCCAGATCAGCAGCAAACCAGCACCAACCCGCCAAGGCACCACCCACCGCAGCCCCCCAAGCGCCCCCGTACCACCAGCCCAGCAGCAACCCGAGCACCTGGCTCAGTGAAAAAACAAGAATGCGCCAAGCCATGCGAAATTACCCGGTGGGTGGAGGAGAAAGGGGGGTGGAGACGTTCTCAGGCTTGCAGCAACGCCTTGGGTTGTGCCGTGAGGCGGTAGCCTGCACCGCGCACCGTCTCGACCATGGCACCGGCCATGCCCAACGCCTCACGCAGGCGCTTGACATGCACATCCACGGTGCGCTCCTCGATGAATACGTGGTCGCCCCACACCTTGTCGAGTAACTGCGAGCGGCTGTGCACGCGCTCCGGGTGCTTCATCAGGTAGTGCAGCAACTTGAATTCAGTAGGCCCGACCTTGACCGGCTGCTCTTGGCACGTCACCCGGTGGGTGGCTGCATCCAGCGTGAGCACACCAATGCTGACGCTGTCGCTCAGCTGCTCGGGCGCGCGCCGGCGCAGCACGGCACGGATGCGCGCCAGCAGCTCCTGGGTGGAAAAAGGTTTGGTGATGTAGTCGTCGGCACCGGCATCCAGCCCGGCCACTTTGTCGGGCTCGTCGCCGCGTGCGGTCAGCATGAGGATGGGGATGGGCTTGGTACGGCTGTCTGCACGCCATTTGCGCGCCAGCGCCAGCCCGCTTTGGCCGGGCAGCATCCAATCGAGCAAGATGACATCGGGCAAGATGGCGTCCAGCTCGCGCTGGGCGCTATCGCCGTCTTCCGACCAAATCGGCGAAAAACCGTTGTGGCGCAGGTTGACCGCAATCAGCTCTGCAATGGCGGGCTCGTCTTCAACAATCAGGACGCGGGGAAGTCTTTTCATCGCACAAGGCCAAAGAGGAAGGTCAGAGTAATGCTGACTCAATCTGATCGAGCGATGTGTGGCGCACATCCATGCCCTTGACCAGGTAAATGATCAGTTCAGCCAGATTCTTGGAGTGGTCGCCAATGCGCTCAATGGCCTTGGCCAGAAACAGCAAGTCCAGGCTGGGCGAGATGGTGCGTGGGTCTTCCATCATGTAGGTGATGAGCTTGCGCACAAAACCGTCAAATTCCTGGTCAATCAAATTGTCTTCTTTGAGGATGGCGACTGCCGCGGTGGTATCGAGGCGGGCAAACGCGTCCAGTGCCTTGCGCAGCAATCCCGAAGCCAGGTCTGCCGCCACGCGCAAATCCATTGTGGGCAGCGAGCGCGAAGCACCGCTTTCGATGATGGACTGCACCATGCGCGCCATTTTGCTGGCCTCATCGCCCATGCGCTCCAGGTTGGCTGTGGCCTTGGAAAAGGCCATCAGCAAACGCAGATCGCGCGCGGTGGGCTGGCGCCTGGCGATGATGGTGGAGAGGTCTTGGTCAATCTCGACCTCCATGGCATTGATGCGGTTCTCCATGACCGCCACCTGCTTGACAGACTCCAGGCTGAAGTGCGACAGCGCATGGATGGCCTGGCGAATTTGCGATTCCACCAGCCCCCCCAGCTCCATGACACGGGCAGAAACACTGTTCAGTTCACTGTCGAACTGCGATGAAAGATGCTTTTCGGTCATGCCGTCTCCTGTCAGCCAAAACGGCCCGTAATGTAGTCTTCTGTTTCTTTGCGCTGGGGTTTGAAGAACATGCGCTCGGTTTCACCGAATTCCATCAGATCGCCCAGGTACATATAAGCCGTGTAGTCGCTGCAACGCGCCGCCTGCTGCATGTTGTGGGTGACGATGACCACGGTGTAATCGGTCTTCAGCTCGGCGATCAGCTCCTCGACCTTGGCGGTGGAAATGGGGTCCAGCGCAGAGCACGGTTCGTCGAGCAACAACACCTCGGGCTTGATGGCAATGCCCCGCGCAATGCACAAGCGCTGCTGCTGCCCGCCCGAGAGGCTGGAGCCGCTTTGATTGAGCTTGTCCTTGACCTCGTTCCACAAAGCGGCTTTGCGCAGCGCCCACTCCACGCGCTCTTCCATATCGGAGGCGCTGAGGCTTTCAAACAATTTGACGCCAAACGCGATGTTGTCGTAGATCGACATCGGAAAGGGGGTGGGCTTCTGGAACACCATGCCCACCTTGGCCCGGATCAGTGCCACATCCTGTTTGCTGGTGAGCAGGTTTTCGCCGTCCAGAATGATCTGGCCCTCGGCGCGCTGCTCGGGATACAGCTCGAACATGCGATTGAACGTGCGCAACAGCGTGGATTTGCCACAGCCTGACGGCCCAATAAAGGCCGTGACCTTGTTGGCAGGAATGTCCAGATTGATGCCCTTGAGGGCGTGGAACTTGCCGTAATAGAAGTTGAGATCGCGCACCGTGATCTTGGACTCGGTGGGCGTCGGCGCCGCTGCGCCTGGTTGGAGAGAAGAAGGCATGCAATCGTCCTTGTCTTATTTTTGGCGCGTCAAAACACGCGCCAGAATGTTGAGCCCCAGCACTGCCACAGTGATAAGGAACACACCGGCCCAGGCCAACTGCTGCCAGTTCTCGTAGGGGCTCATGGCAAACTTGAAGATGGTCACGGGCAGGCTGGCCATGGGTTTGGAGAGATCGGAGTTCCAGAACTGGTTGTTCAGCGCCGTGAACAGCAACGGTGCTGTCTCCCCCGCAATGCGCGCCACGCCCAGCAAGACACCCGTGATGACGCCCGCACGCGCCGCACGCAGTGTGACCATGCTGATCACTTTCCACTTGGGCGTACCCAGTGCGTAGGCCGCCTCACGCAACCCGGCGGGCACGAGCAGAAGCATGTTTTCTGTGGTGCGGATCACCACCGGAATCACGATCAAAGCCAGCGCCAGAATGCCGGCATATGCCGAAAAGCTTTTGAACCGCGCTACCACCACGGCGTACACAAACAGGCCAATCACGATGCTGGGAGCCGACAGCAAAATGTCGTTCACGAACCGGGTAATGGATGCCAGCCAGCCGTGCGTATCGTATTCAGCCAGATACACACCGGCCATGATGCCGATGGGTGTGCCCACAAAGGTGGCCATCATCACCATCACAAAAGAGCCAAAAATGGCATTCGAGATACCACCAGCCTCATTGGGTGGTGGCGTCATTTCAGTGAACAGGGCCAGACTCAGACCGCCAACCCCCAGGCGAATGGTTTCCCACAGAATCCAGACCAGCCAAAACAGGCCAAACGCCATGGCGGCCAGCGCCAGGGTCAGGGCTATCTGGTTGACGCGCTTGCGGCTGTTGTAGCGCGCCTGGCGCTGGCGGGTCTGCTCTGCCGCTGACAAAAGGCTGTGCGATGTTGTCATGTGCGCGCTCCTTCGTTCTTCTTGAGGCTGGCCAGCAGCACCTTGGACAACGCCAGCACCACGAACGTGATGAAAAACAGTACCAGACCCAGGTAAATCAACGATGCCTGGTGCAAACCTTCGCCCGCCTCGGCGAACTCGTTGGCCAAAGCCGAAGTGATGCTGTTGGCTGCTTCAAACACCGACAGGGAGTTGAGCTGGTTCATGTTGCCGATCACGAAAGTCACGGCCATGGTCTCGCCCAGCGCGCGCCCCAGGCCCAGCATGATGCCGCCCAGCACACCCGTCTTGGTGTAGGGGAGCACCACCTTCCAGACGACTTCCCAGGTGGTAGAGCCCAGACCGTAGGCCGACTCTTTCAGCAGCGGCGGGGTCACTTCAAACACGTCACGCATCACCGACGCAATGAACGGAATGATCATGATGGCCAGGATGATGCCCGCCGACAGAATGCCGATGCCCACCGGCGGCCCCGACACAAAAGCGCCCAGGTAGGGCACATCGCTCAACAAAGATTGCAAGGGTTGCTGGACATAGGTGGCCAAAATAGGGCCAAACACCATCAACCCCCACATGCCATAAACGATGGAGGGCACAGCAGCCAGCAATTCAATGGCGGTGCCCAAGGGGCGTTTGAGCCAGGCTGGCGACAGCTCTGTCAGGAACAAAGCGATACCAAAGCTCACTGGCACCGCCACCAGCAAGGCAATGAAAGAAGTGACCAGCGTGCCGTAAATCATGACCAGGCCGCCGTACTCGTTCTGCACGGGATCCCAGACCGTGCTGGTCAAAAAGCCCAAGCCGTACTTCTCGATCGAGGGCCAGGCACCAATCACCAGCGAGGTCATGATGCCCAGCAGCAAAGCCAGCGTCAAAACGGCTGCGCCACGCGCCAGCCAGCCAAACATGCGATCCGCCAGCACGCCAGAAATCAGCGGCTTGCGGGAGGGGGGTGTAGTCTGCTGCGAGCCAGACCCTACCTTGGCAGGGGCGGCTTGGTGGACTGGCAACGTAGTGGACACGTCTGCGCCTTTGTAAAAAGTGAAGAAGGCAGCTGGCGTGGTGCCAGCCACCGTCAGATTACTTCAGGGCAATGGCCTTGCCGGAAGCGTCCTTGATGTTGTCCCAGGACTTCATGATGATGCCCTTGACGCTGTCAGGCATGGGCACGTAGTCCAGGTCTGCGGCTGTCTTGTCGCCCGATTTGTAAGCCCATTCAAAAAACTTCAGTGCGGTGGCGGCTTGCACCGGCTTTTCCTGGACTTTCTGGAACAGGATGAAGGTGGCCGACGTGATGGGCCAGGAATCCTTGCCGGGCTGATCGGTCAGGATCTGGTAGAAGCTCTTGGCCCAGTCGGCACCAGCGGCAGCGGCCTTGAACGAAGTGTCGTCGGGGGCCACGAAGTTGCCTGCCGAGTTCTGCATCAGCGCGTAGGTCAGCTTGTTTTGCTTGACGTAAGCGTATTCCAGGTAGCCAATCGAGTTGGGCAGGCGGCCCACAAAAGCGGCCACGCCTTCGTTGCCTTTGCCACCGGCACCTGTAGGCCAGTTGACAGCGGTGCCCTCGCCCACTTTGGCTTTCCAGTCGGCGTTGACTTTGGACAGGTAGTTCGTAAAGCCGAAGGTGGTGCCCGAACCATCAGCGCGGCGCACTGGGGCAATGTCGCTGTCAGGCAATGCCAGCGCAGGGTTCAGCGCCTTGATGGCAGCGTCGTTCCACTTGGTGATCTTGCCCAGGTAGATGTCGCCCAGCACCTGGCCGTTCAGCTTGAGCTGGCCCGGTGCCACGCCCTTGATATTCACCACGGGCACGATGCCGCCGATCACGGTAGGAAACTGCACCAACCCTTTTTTGTTCAGTTCCTCATCCTTCAGAGGCGCATCAGAGGCGCCAAAGTCCACCGTCTTGGCTTCGATCTGGCGCAGGCCTGCACCCGAACCCACCGACTGGTAGTTGATCTTCACACCAGTGGCTTTGTTGTAGTCGGCTGCCCACTTGGAATACAGCGGCGCAGGAAAACTGGCACCAGCTCCCGTGGCTTCCTGTTGTGCCATGGCACCGGAGAACGCTCCGGCAGAAGCCACACCAGCCACCAGAACTCGAATCATGGACATTTTCATGAAGATACCTTTTGGGATTGAAGGAGTTGGGATGTGGCGACTCTAGGCCCCTCATATGACAGTGCTGTGACAACAGCGGGCGCCTGTCACAAAGCATTTTTTGCGGTTCTGGGTGGCCAGCACGGCCCTTCGTCACATCTTCTTCACAGGCCCTGCGTAGTCTGTGTACTGCGCAAATAACACCTGTCACGCATCCAATGGCCATGTACCCTTCCGATAGTCCAGCGGTTGCACTGAACCGCCGCCAGTGGTTTGCCTGGAGCGCTGCTGCCAGCGCCGCCATGGCAGGCGACGCAACGGCCCAGCCCCTGCTGTCAGCCAGCCCGGCCCGCAACACCGATGCTGAACGCCCTTTGGTGGTGGCCCAAATCGTTGATTTGAGCCTGAACCAGCAAGATGTCAGCCGCGACTTTCTGGTGGGCTCACGATCCGCCTGGCAAGACCTGAACGCACGCGGCGGTGTGCGGGGCCGCACAGTGCAACACATCACGCTGGAAACCAATGGCTCACCCGCAAGCCTGCAAACTGCCTGGCAAACTGCACACCGGCAAACCGGGTGTGTGGCGTTGTCTGGTTGTGTGGGTAACGCCACCGCCGCCGCACTGGTGGCCATGCCCCCTCCTGCCGATTCCAGCTCTGCCCTGGCGCTGATTGCACCCTGGTTGCACAACGCTGTCACCGACAGCGAAGCCGAAACGGTGTTTGAGGTGTTTCCAGACCACCAGACCCAGATAGCGCATGCCATCAAAACGCATGCGTCGCTGGGGGTCAAACAGATCGGCGTGGTGTTTGCCAACGTACAGGTGCAGCAGCAATCCCAGGGCTATGTGCTCCAGGTAGCAAAGAGCCTGGGCCTGGAGGCCCAGATACTGCCGCACGCCAGCGCCAAGAGCCCCATTGCAAATCAGCTGATAACGCCAACGCAAACCATTATTTTGTTTGTCGGGGGAACTCCGGAGTTGCATGCCTTCGTGAGCAAGCTCGCCGCCCCACCAGGTCGGCAATGCTTTGTCGTGGCCCTGGCCGATGTCAACCTACAGGTGCTGGCCCAGATGGGAGGCACACCCAAAGGCATTTCCATCATCGCCACGCAGGCAGTTCCCTTGATCAGCTCCAGCCTGCCCGTGGTGCGCGCTTACCGCGATGCGCTGGGCCGGTTTTTTGACGAATCCCCCTCCCCGCAAGGCCTGGCAGGGTTCATTGCCGCACGCTATACCGCCGAGGTTCTGGGCGGCATCACCGGCCCCATCACACGCGCCACGGTGCTCTCGGCATTGCAGCGGCGCGCGGATGTGAACATGGGCGGGTACGTCGTGGCCTACCGGGGGAAAAAGCGCACCAACGCCTACGTGACGCAAAGCATGCTGACCCAGGACGGTCGCATCATCGGCTGACGCACCGCCCCGAACACCAGAATGCGGGTGCTATGCTGCCCGCTGAAGATACAAGCGCCTTGCGCGCACCAACATGCACAACGGAACACTGCTCGCAGCTGTGGATCTGGGATCCAACAGCTTTCGCCTGGAAATTGGCCGCTTCGAGCACGGCCACATCCAGCGCGTGGAATACATCAAAGAAACCGTGCGCCAAGGCAACGGCCTGGATGACAACCGCAACCTGACGCCCGACGCCTTGCAGCGCGGTTGGGATTGTCTGGCGCGTTTTGCCGAGCGCCTGGCCGATTTTCCCAGTGCCCAGGTGCGTGCCGTGGCCACGCAAACCCTGCGCGAAGCGCGCAACCGCGATGTTTTTCTGCACCGTGCCAACCAGATACTGGGCCACCCCATTGATGTGGTGTCCGGCCCCGAAGAAGCCCGCCTGATTTACCAGGGCGTCTCGCACATGCTGGCGCAATCCAACGAGCGGCGGCTGGTGGTGGACATTGGCGGGCGCTCAACCGAGCTGATCCTGGGCCAGCAGTTCAACGCCAACGCGGTGGCCTCTTTCCGCGTGGGCAGTGTGGCGTGGTCAGCGCGGTATTTTCCGCAGGGGGTGTTTACGGCCCAGGCCTTCAACACCGCAGAAATCGCTGCCAAGGCCGTGCTGGACGAGGCCCTGGACGCTTACCGCCCAGAAGACTGGGAAGTGGCCTACGGCTCCTCGGGCACGATAGGCGCCGTGGGCGACATGCTGGCCGCAGCAGGCCATCCGCCCGGCACCATCACCCCCGAAGGGCTGGACTGGCTGCAAGAGCGCATGTTGCGCGCGCAAAGCGCTGACCGGCTGCGCCTGGAAGGGCTCAAGGAAGAGCGCCGCCCCGTCATTGGCGGCGGGCTCAGTGTGCTGCGCGCCGTGTTTGAGCTGTTGCAAATTGACCGTATGCAGGTGGCGCAAGGCGCCTTGCGCCAGGGCGCTTTGTACGACTTGCTCGACCGCGAGCAACCCACCACCGACCTGCGAACCTCCACCGTGCGCTCGCTGATGCAGCGCTTTGCCGTGGACGAAGCACAGGCCGAGCGGGTGGCGCAGGTAGCCTGCGCCCTGTTTGCCCAGGCCAGCCACGGCGATCACGCCCACGCACTGCGCAAACTCGGCTGGGCCGCACGCCTGCACGAAATCGGCTGCCGCATCTCGCACAGCGAATCGCACCGCCACGGCGCCTACATCCTGGACAACACCGATGTCGCTGGCTTCTCACAGCCTGAGTTGCACCGTTTGGGCATGCTGGTACTGGGCCACAAAGGCAAAGTGCGCAAACTCGAAACCGACCTGGACGACGCCACCTTTGCCTTGCAACTGCTGTGCCTGCGCCTGGCCGTCGTGCTGTGCCACGCCCGGCGCGACCCGGACACCCACGCACTGGCGCTGCATGCCAACACGGGCCTTGGTACTTTTGAACTGAGCGTGAGCGCGGGCTGGGCAGAGCGCTATCCACAGTCGGCACACCTGCTGCGCGAAGAGGTGCTGGCCTGGCAAAAAACGCCGTGGACGCTGGCGCTGGATATTCAATAAAGATAGCTGCCAGCGCACACCCCGTGGGCGCTGGAGCCACTTTTCATCATAAAAACTCTGGTGACTGCACCGTGAGCAAGACGGTTTCGGTGGCGTCCAGGCGCTGGCGCTGGCGCAACCACCAGACCGACCCTTTGCGGATCGCGCACTCAGAGGCCTGCATGCCCAGCAGCTGCGCTGCCACCTGGCCCAGCATGGGCTGGTGGCCCACCACCAGCACGGTGCCTTGGGCGCTGGGCCACTGGGCCAGCTCCAGCAGGTCTTGCGGCAGGCCGTCGGGCAGCAGCTCGGCGCGCAGCTTGTATTTCCGGTTCAGCGCCTTGACCGTCTGCTCAGTGCGCACTGCCGGGCTGGCCAGTACGCGCAAACCATCGGGCAAGTGCTTGCGCAGCCATGCGGCCATGTGGGCGGCCTGCTTCTCGCCGCGCGGGGTCAGGGGGCGCTGAATGTCCTCCTCGCCCTCGACGAGGTCACGGGCATGGGCATGGCGCCACAAAATCAAGTCCATCATTTCACTCCTCCCGCTGCTGTGCTGCGTGCATAGCGGTGCATCAGCGCGTTCTGCACCCCTGTGCCGCTGCCATCGGGGCTGGAGCGGGCATACACGCCATCGGGTTGCAGGTTCCAGGCATCACGGTCGTCGCACAGGTAGGCCACCAGGCATTCATCCACGATGCGCTGGCGCAGCACCGGATCGGTCACGGGCCAGGACACCTCTACGCGGCGCAGCATGTTGCGGTTCATCCAGTCGGCGCTGGAGAGGTAAAGCTCCTCTTGCTCGCCAGCGCGGAAGTAGAACACCCGGCTGTGCTCCAGAAAGCGCCCGATGATGGAGCGCACCCGGATGTTGTCGCTCACGCCGGGCACCTGCGCGGGCAAGATACAGGCCCCACGCACGATCAGATCGATGCGCGCGCCGCGCTGGCCCGCCAGCAACAAAGCACGCACCAGGGCCTCGTCGGTCAAGGCGTTCATTTTGGCAACGATGCGGGCATCTTTGCCTTGCGCTGCGGCCAGCCCCACCTGTTCGATTTTTTCCAGCGTGCGCCGGTGCAGGTGAAACGGCGCCACCAGCAAGCGGCGCATGCGCGGCAGGCGGTTCTGGCTGGCCAGGTGGTTGAACACGTTGTCCATGTCCGCCGTGGTGTCTTCGTCGGCAGTCAGGTAGCTCAGGTCGGTGTACAGGCGCGCCGTGCGCGGGTTGTAGTTGCCAGTGGACAAATGGCCGTAGCGGCGCAGCACACGGCCTTCGCGGCGGGTGACCAGCAGCATCTTGGCGTGCGTCTTGAGACCCACCACGCCGTACACCACCTGCGCGCCCACCGATTCGAGCGCTTCAGCCCAGTTGATGTTGGCCTCTTCGTCAAAACGTGCTTTGAGCTCGACCACCGCCAGCACCTCTTTGCCCCGGCGCACGGCCTCGCGCAGCAAATCCAGCATTTGGGGATCGGCGCCGGTGCGGTAGATGGTTTGCTTGATGGCCAGCACATGCGGGTCGTTGACGGCCTCGCGCAGAAAAGCCAGGACGCCATCAAAGCTCTCAAACGGCTGGTGGATGAGCACGTCGCCCTTGCGCAGCTGCGCCAGGATAGAGCCGCCTTGCTGCATTTGCTGCGGCCAGCACGGAGGTGATGGCTTGAACAGCAGGTTGGGCGCATCGGCCAGGTCGATCAACTGCCCCAGCCGCACCAGGTTCACCGGGCCATGCACACGGTACAACGCAGGCGCAGGCAGATTGAACTGTGCGCGCAAAAAGTCAGACAGAAAATCCGAGCATCCCGCCGACACCTCCAGCCGCACGGCCTCACCGTAGTGGCGCTGTTGCAGCCCCTGGCGCAGCGCGGTACGCAGGTTGCGCACGTCCTCTTCATCCACCGCCAGATCCGAGTGGCGGGTGACACGAAACTGCGAAAACTCGGTGACCTGGCGCTCCGGGAACAAATCTTCCAGGTGTGCCCGCACCACGCTGGACAGGCTGACGCACTGCGCCCCTTTGGCTGCAACGGCAGCGGGCATGCGTATCAGCCGTGGCAGCGCACGGGGAATTTTGACAATGGCGATCTCATTCTCACGGCCAAAAGCATCGCCGCCCTTGAGGCGCACGATGAAGTTCAAGGACTTGTTGGCCACCTGCGGAAAAGGGTGCGCCGGGTCCAGGCCCACCGGAATCAGCAGGGGGCGCACCTCGCGCCGGAAATACTCCCGCACCCAGCGCCGCTGCGCAGGTGTGCGCCGCCCGTGCGAAATGATGCGAATGCCATGGGCATCCAGCGCTGGCACCAAATCATCGTTGTAGAGCGCATATTGGCGCGCCACCAGGTCATGCGCCTTGGCCGACAGGGCCTCAAAAGAGGCCTGGGTGCAGGGCCCTTTGGTTTCCCCGCTGCGGGCTGCTGCCAGATGGGGGGCTGCGCGAACCTCGAAAAACTCGTCGAGATTGGAAGAAACAATGGTCAGAAAACGCACCCGCTCCAGCAGTGGCACATCGGCGCGAACCGCCCAGTCAAATACGCGCTCATTGAAGGCCAGAATGCTGTGGTCCCGGTCCAGCAAAGTAGCTTGCAGGACATCGGATGCCTCTGGGATCAGCGCAGTACAGGCTTGCTCTGGCACTGCATGCAGCGCTTTGGACTGGGACGGCGTGGGCGAAAAGGTCTGGTGCGACGAAGTCACAATGCGATCCTCTGAAGAAGGTGACATGGCGCGCTCAAAATCGATGGTAAATATGACAGTATCCAGCAACGCTGTGTCAATTTCGTGACATTAACCG
>ERZ724504.1028-NODE-1028-length-15629-cov-5.565558_pt1 | contig 15629 bp, 11 predicted proteins | sample MGYA00376037_ERZ724504 | MGnify/ENA primary metagenome ERZ724504 (study PRJEB28724, sample SAMN07190888) | wastewater metagenome | isolation source: influent of sewage treatment plant in Hong Hong | place: USA: Christiansburg, Virginia | collected 2016-03-01 ... | reverse complement strand
TCAGAATGACGACCTTGCCAGAATGCAGGCCATTGCCAAGGTCAATGAGATGTACGGTGTCAACAGCACTGTGAGCGGTAAGCAGGTTAATGAATCAAATGGTATTTTTGATACCCAAAGCGTAACCCAAAATTATGACGGTGCAGATGAGTTGGCCCAGCGCAATGCGGGTTATGGTTCGGTTCGACAAAACGCGCTTGATGTGGCCTTGAATGATCTTTCAAAGCAACATGACGTTGCGGGACGTGACTTGAAATTCAACGTTGCCCGTAGTGGGTTAACGGGTGGATCTGTGGACGTGGATAAAAATGCTGAATTGGCTGGAAAGTATGCAGAAGGTGTTTTAACCTCCAACTCAAATGCCGACGGCATTGTCAACAACATCAAGGCCAAAGATGAATCAACACGCGCGGACTTAATCAGCCGCATCAATGCAGGCATGGATGCAAACAGTGCAACAAGTTCCGCGCTTTCTCAAATTCAAAATAATCAAGCTCAAGGGCGTGTGGATGGGCAAAGCAATCTTCTCTCGAACTTTTTTAACGGTATCGCAAACGGTGTTGGTGCATACCAGTATGCAAATGGCAGTAACTCTGCTCAACAGGGTTCTGTCGGAAGCTATTACAGCACGAAGTCAACAGGCGGTAAACTTTCTTAGGGGTTAATTATGTGTGCTCCATTGGCAACCTTGGTGCCGATCATTACGTCTGTGGCGGGTGCTGGAATGTCTTTGTACGGGCAAAGCAAGCAACAAAAAGCCCAAGATGATTACAACAACAAACAAAAAATGCTTGAAACAAAGCAAAAACAGTTAGCCCTGACTCAGCAGCAAGCAGAGGATGTTGTGTGGAAGGAAAAATCTGCAAATATCATTGATGAAGCTGGCAAAACAAGCGCAGCCGCCCCGCGTCAAGAGGCCATGCAGAAGGCCGAGAATACAGCAAATGCAAGCAATGTGGCGGCCTTGGAACAGGCACAAGCCGTTGGCGGTGATGCCATTGGCAAGTCATATGAGGGTGGGCAATCTGATGCGTATTTAAAGGCGCGCGCTCAGGCTGCATCGGATCAAACCAGTAAAGCAATAGCCATGGCTCGTCTGTTTGCCAAACAAGGCGCGGTGGGTAATGCCATGCAAAATCAAGCAATCGGTGCGATTGATAACACACTCCAAGATCAATCGCTGAATTTTCGTGCGCGGCAAGCACGGCGTGGTTACGACAATGCACAGGATTTAATCAGCAAGCAACAAAGCGCGATTCAGCTCGACACCAATGCAGGGCAAGCAGAGGGGGCAATTGGTGGACTGCTGTTTAACTCTGGTGCAAAAGGGCTTGGCGGTTTGGTTGGCAAAGCTGGCGGTCTTGGTAAATTATTTGGTTAAGGGGTTTTAAATGAGACAAGCATTTCCTGTTGGTGTGTTGAATGATATTTCAAGCCTGTTTGATGGAAGTAACCAACTTCGCGGACAAATGGATGCGGCCAACGCTGGCATTGCGGCAGAGAAAATGCGCACATTGAAACGTCAAAATGACATGCTCGATTATCCAAATCTCGCACAAACATCGGCATTGCTTGCGGGGTTCGATCAAAATCAGGCGCAACAATATCAGGACTTTAATAAAAATGGAGGGTTGGCACGGGCTCAACAAGTGGGTGCAAATGGCGTGAATATGCCCGCGGGTTCGGCCGTGGCGGCGGCGCAGGCCATGCCATCATTTTACGATGAGGTGGCTCAACAAAAGCTTGCACGCGGCATGATGCAGGCAGCCAGTGGCGCAGCATTTGGTGGTGATATGCGTGATTTTGGCGCAAACCAAATCGCTTATGAAAAGCGAGATGAAGAATCAGCCATGCGCAATGCGGCTTTAAATGCTGGCTCAGCTGATGGTGCAAACATGATTATCTCGGCTCTATCGGGCAAGCAGTACACGCCTTATGCAACTAATTCAAGCGGGGTCGTCATTAACAAAGCGACGGGCGTGGTGGACGTAGGAAATCCAATGGCGCAATCTGAGATTGGGCTAAATCAATCTCGTGGCGCGGCTGAAAGTGCGCTCATTGGCTTGCGCAATGAACAGAGTAAAACTGAGGGTGTACAGCGTGGTCTTGTCGCGGCAAATAGAAACAAAGCCTTGGCAAGTATCAGTGATTTGGATGCACAAACAGCAGACTTATACAAAACGCCTGTTATTGATGCAGATGGAACTCAAAAAATTGGACTTGATGGTAAGCCAGTTTATACCATTGACCAAGGTAGATTGGCGGCAGATATTAACTTTGCAAACCAAAACGGCATATCAGTTTCTCAAGCATGGGCGCGCGGAAATGGCGGCTCTATTGGTGGTAGTAGCAATTCGCTCAGCGCAATGTTTAGCGGTGCAAACACCGGTGGTCTTTTAAACATTGGTATGAATGTGGCGAAAGTCATTCAATCTGGTACGGTCAAATCGCCATCGGACATAGGAAAACTGTTAAGTGCAGGAAAGATCAACGAAGTTGAAGCATCAGCAATCGCTCAATACTACAAGTCACAAGGGAAATAAAAATGGCAGGCTGGGATGATTTTATCGATGGTGCGCAATTAACAAAACAAAAACAATCCCAGCGAGGCCAAACATGGGATGACTATGCCGCAAATAATGATGTGATTGGCAGTGCGCTACAATCAATTGGCAGTATGTCGTCAAACGTGCAGCCAATGAGCACCTGGGAAAAACTAAAGCTTGCACCAAACCATCTGTTGGAGAGTGGTGCGGTTGGCATGCATAACCTTGTGGATAACGCAAAATATGCCATGGTTGACAATGGCGCAGCAGATGTTCGCAATCCAATGACTGGCGAGGTAGGCGTTTCTTTGGTCGATCGGTTGATTGGCAGTACACGCAATGATAATGTCAGAATAAATGAAGCGTTGTCTAATGTTGCTTTTGGCGCAGGCAGCGAGGATGTTAAACGTCAGGCAAATGCTGATGTGGTCAGTCGCAATGCTGAATTGAATGCAATGGCGCCGCACTTTAATAATAAGTACGGTCAAATGGCTTACAACGGCTTGCAATCGACGGCACAACAGCTGCCCGCAATGGCGGCATCGGTTGCATTGAAAAGCCCAACGCCCATGATGGCTTATGGTGCTGGTTCGTCAGGTTTTGATAAATACCGAGTTGCCCGCGAGGCAGGGTATGACACAACCACAGCAACAACCGCAGGCGCGGCCAGTGGTGCAATTGAGGCATTGACTGAAAAGCTTCCAGCGCATATGTTGTTCAGTGATGTTGCAAAAGGCAGCGGCATACTAAAAACCGTGGGCAAGCAAATGTTAACCGATGTGCCTGGTGAAGTTGTCGCTGGCTTGTCTGATGCCGCCATTGATACACAACTTGGTCTTAATGGCTCAAAAAAAGGCAATTGGGACGATTATATTGGCAATATTTATGACAATGTGGCGCAGTCCGTCATTGGTTCGATTGTAGGCTCAGGCATTCAAGGTGGTGCGATTGGTGGATTGAACAGGCTTGCAGGCAGAAAGTCACCTCAACAATCGGCATCACCACAATTGGCACAAAAAAATGCATCGTCTCGTTTGTCAGGGCATGGCTGGTCCCCGAATATGTCGCCAACGCTGGCTGGCAATCTTGCTGCTTCTTCTCAAAAGCACGGCGTTGATTTGGGTTACATGAAAACCCTCACGTGGATTGAAAGTAAAGGCGATGCCAACGCGGTTTCACCAACTGGTGCGCGCGGTATTGGGCAGTTCACGCGTGCCACAGGCATTGATTATGGTTTAATTAAGGGCGGTCAAGATTTGCGCGGCAACGAAGCATTAAACGTCGATGCAACTGCGCGCCTTGCCAAAGACAATGCGCGAATCATTGGCAGTAAAGAGCCGCATTTGTTGTACATGGCTCACCAGCAAGGCGCTGGCGGCGTGGCTGCTTTGTTGCGTGCTGCGAAGAATGGCGATAGTGCGGACGGCGTGATGGTTGGTAAGCAATCACTGCGCGATAACATGGATGTGAACGGCGGGAAAGGCATGTCACCGTCGCAATTCTTGTCGATGTGGCAAAACAAATTTGCCAAAGTTTACAACGCGGTCAATGATGGCTCAATGCCAACCAATTCGGTAGGCAACACAGGCCGCGATTCAACGGGTAGTATTTTCGACAATCAAAACGCCATTGCCGATGAAATTGACAATGCACGCGCTTACGCTGAACAGCAGCGTGCCGATGCACAAGACGCGCTCGACGAGCAAATGCAGGCGATGGCTGACGCTCAAGCCGAGGCTGAACATGCCACGCGCAAAATCACACGCGAAGCCCGCGCAGGCTTGGATAGTGAGGTGGAGGTGTCGGGCAAGTACGAACCGACACAATGGCAGCTCATGGAGGCGGACGATTTAGACCCCACCATGAAAAAAGCCGACAATCAACTGCGTGACCGTACGCGGATGGCAAGCGAGCTGCAGATCGATGGTATTGCAAATAATCTCGATTTTCGCAAACTGGGCGAATCGCCGATGATGGATTATGGCGCGCCGACACTTGGCATGGATGGCAAAATCATTGGTGGTAATGGTCGGGTGGCTGGGATTACTCGCGCCTATTCATCAGGCAAAGCCGATGGCTATAAAACGAAACTCGCTGAAAACGCAGGGCGCTTTGGCTTCACGCCTGACGATGTGGCTGGGATGCAAAAGCCCGTGCTGGTGCGTCGTTTCAAGAACTTCGTTGATACAACCAAGGCGGCCATTGCCAGTAATGAGGGTGGCGGCTTGGTGATGACGGCATTGGAACAGGCTAAGGCTGACGGCATTCGTTTGCCCGATTTAAAACGCATGCAGGCCAATGAAGATGGCAACATCAACACGGCGGCAAACCGTGATTTTATCCGCGCATTTATCGCGCAATTGCCAATTAATCAACAGTCTGCATTCGCCGATGGCAACGGGCAATTGAGTAAGCAAGGCGTTGAACGATTGCGTAATGCCGTGCTGTACAAAGCATACGGTGACACACCGCAGTTGCAGCGCATGATTGAATCAACCGATGATGGCAGCAGAAACATTGCCAATGCGCTCACACAAGCCGCGCCACGCATTGCGGACGCAAAGAATGACATTGCCAAGGGCGATGTTCACGATGCCGATATTTCACAAGACATGGTGGATGCTGTGGGTGTTCTTGAGAAGATTCGCTCGGAGGGTGGAAGCTTGCGCGAATATTTGGCGCAGCGTAATATGTTTGGCGAGGATTTGAGCGTTGAAGCACGTCAGTTGCTCAAGTTTTTTAATGAAAACATCAAGAGTGCTAAAAACATTCGCACATTCATCGGTGCGTATTACGACGCATTGGAGGCGCAAGGCTCACCAAAGCAGGATGATATTTTTGGTGATGCGGTCACCGTCGACAAACCAACACTTTTAAATAAGGTCATCAATGAGCAATCAAGACAATCAAATGACAGTGACCTCGGAGGAGATCGAGCCCGTGGACAATCAGACCGAGGAGGGCGTGGAGAGCCAGCCCAAATTGACCGATCCGCTGGTGAAGCTGTTGAAAAAACTGAACAACGATCCACGGCACAAGGCGGCACTGACGGCGGCACTCAAAGCAGTGAAAGAGACCGATTAAGCCAAGATGTTACCCATGATTTTGCGGGTGAGCGCCCAAGTGAAGCGGCACAAGCAGCTCACGATGAAAAGTTGCGCTTAGAATTAGAGCAGGCCGATAAGCAGGACAATGCGCCGAGTGCTGACAGCTTCACATTATCAGGCAGTGATCGGGATGCGGATGTGGCGGCGGCGCACGGTCAAGAATCGATGTTTAGCCGCAGTGCTGAAACCAAAGATAATTATGAAAAACGCATCGATGAGTTGTTTTCTGACAAGAAGGCTGGTCGTGTCGGTGTAACTGTACTGAATAAGTCAGATGTTTTAGATTTGCTCGGTTATGGTGGGAAGCCCATTGTTTTACAAGAATCTAAAGTCATTCAAGGTATGGATAAACACCCTGAAATGACTGCGGACGTATGGAAAAATATTCCTGATTGGATTGAAAACCCTGTTGCTGTCTTTCAATCAGACACAGTCAGTGACCGATTGGTTTTTGTTGCGCCTGAAATGGTTGCAGGTGTCCCAGTCATTGTTATTGTTGAGCCTGACGCACAAATCAGTGGCAGTTTGAATGCTCACCTGATGATAAATGCTTATGGCACAACTGGTTCCAATAAGCCCTATTTTAGATGGATTCGTGACGGGTTATTAAAATACGCGAATAAACAAAAATTCCTTGCATTTGCACATCGTGTCGGATTTCAATTATCCGAGAAAGACATGCAAAATAAGCAAGGAAGTGCAAAAATTTTAACAGATAAACAGCTTGATGGCTACAGAAAAACACAGCCAACGCAAAGTATTTCTAAAAATACAACACCTACAGGCAACACAGTAACCGTCATTCAAGCCAGTATTTCTAAAATGCTGGGCGTTGACGCGTCCAAGTCATTGCCGAATGTGTCTATCCTGCAAACGGCAACGCCTGAGATTGTTTCTAAGCTTGAGAATGGGCAGTTGTCAGTTATTGCTTGGCATGGTACGCCGCATACTGTAGATAAATTCAGCAATGATAAAATTGGCACTGGCGAGGGTGCGCAGGCTTATGGGTATGGGCTTTATTTTGCAAGCAAGCGTGATGTCGCTGAAACGTATAAAAAAAACATACCAGCAAATGCTTTGGTTAGATTCACGTCTGAAAATAGCGATGCAATGGTTGGTGATTTTAGAAAAACAGGTGTTTTTGATGCAATCCCAAATGAGCAGTTCAATCTATTAAAATCTTTAAAAGAAGAGGATTGGATTGGCTTTGACAATCCTGCACAGGCTGTTAAAGCGATTCTTACGAGCGACCTTGATAATTTTGACGTGTCTGACACCACAAAGTCAGCGGTTAATAAAATAGGGAATCTTTACGAGGTTGAGCTTTCCCCTAAAGAATCTGAAATGATATTTTGGGATAAGCCGCTTGGAGAGCAAGGCGAATACATAACAAGTGCTTTAAAATCAATCTTGAAGTACAAATTCAATCCGAACGAATCTGTAGCTGGTTTTTATAATGGTTTAAGCGGTTCTTTTGGTGCAAGCATAGGGCTTAATGGGACTGAAAAAGAGGCAAGCGAATATTTATACAGTAACGGCATCAAAGGCATTAAGTTCCTAGACGGCTCAAGCCGCAAAGCTGGCGAAGGCTCATATAACTATGTCATCTTTAGTGATGACGATGTGGCAATTAAAGCTCAGTACTCAAAGCAACAAAATGATTCAATCCAAGGCGCGTATGACGGCAAAACAGGCCGTATTTATCTGTTCGCTGACAACATCAAGCAGGGCGAAGAACGCGCCGTATTGCTGCATGAATTGTTCCACAAGCGCGGTCGAGAAGTATTGGGTGACAACTACTCACGCCTTAAATCATTAGTTGACGGCTGGGAAAACTCAAAGGCTGGCACAGTTGAGAAGCGTATCTTTGATGTCGCCAAATCACGTGCAGATAAAAGCGGTGAAACGGGTTCGCGTTATGATGATGAGTTAATTGCATATGCGATCGAAGAGACCGTAAACACTGGTATTGAGCCAAAAGCAGCCGACATTGGTAAAACTGATGCGCGAGGCTTCCTTGCGCGGGTGATGCAGTTATTCAGTAATGCCATGAAAAAGCTGGTGCCAGGTTACAAGGGTAAATTCAATGCTCAAGACCTTGTGCATGTGGCTTATGGATTGGCGGGTATGGAAGTGCAAAACACTGAGCCGCAAAGAGACTCTAGTGGCGTAAGATTCTCAAAAACCAATAATGAGTTCACTGTCGAACCCGAAACCAAGCTGCAACACTTTGAACGACAACAGGTGAACAGCATGAACCGCTTGACGAATGTTGAAAAACAATTGAAAGATAATGGAATCACGTTATCGGTTGACGCGTCGAGTCAGTCGGTTGCATATCATGGTCGATTAACTGAACGACTGCATGATTTTCGTGAGAAGAACATCAACCAATTGCTTAAAAAAATGGTTGCGGTTAAAACATCGGCGGATCGTGTCGATTGGTATTTACTCGCACGTCATGCCATCGAACGCAATGCGCAAATCGCCAAGATAAATGATCAAATGCCCGACGGCGGCAGTGGCATGATGAACCAACAGGCGCGTGATCTATTGACTGGTAAAGATGTCAGCATGTCGGTGCAAATAGCTGACAAACATGGCAAGGTCACAAAGCAAAATGTGATTGTGACAGGGTTTAATGCCCGCGAGTTGGCGCAAATGCGCGACATTGGCACAATGGTTGATGCAATCACGGCAGATAATCGCAAACTGACGGTAGGCTATGGCTTGGAATCGGCGCAGGATGTGGCGGGCTGGACGGGCATGTATAAGCATTACGTGCCTTTGGCGGGGATTGTTGGCGCAAATGAGTTCATGGGTGTGGCTGGCGCACAGTCTGGCTTCAGTGTTCGCGGTGGGAAAAAACGGGCAATGGGTCGCTCATCGGTTGCGCCGAACATCTTGGAGCAGGTTTTACGCCAACGCGAGGATGTCCTCATGCGTGGCGAGAAAAACCTTGTTGCCCGTGCATTTGTGGTCAACACCAAGGAAGCCATGAGCGGCGCGGACATGCCAATGACAGCCAGCGGTCAACCACTGTATGAGCTAAACCCTGCTGATATGAAGCCTTACATGAAGAACGGTAAAGTGGAATGGCGCAGTGTGCCTGATACGATTGGACGCAACGTGGTGACAGCACGGCACAAAGGCAAGGATATTGTTGTGCGTGTGAATGATGCAGCACTGGCAGAGGCTGTGCGCAATTTGGATGCGCCACAATTGGGCGGCTTGTTGAAGTGGTGGAAAAAAGGGACATCAACATTGTCGATGATGTACACAGGTGCCAGCCCGTTATTTTGGGGTAAGGCATTTATCCGTGACATTTGGACGGTCGCAACGGTTGGGCAGCGGTTTGGGCTGACGGGTTCAACATTGCGAAACCTACCGAAAGCCCTGCAAGTATCGTTTGCATCTGAGTTCAATAATCGTCGTGGCGGTTCAAATGAAAATGCGAATTTTAAAGAATTCCGCCTTGCTGGCGGTCGCACTGGCTTCATCGAATCACATCGTGACTTAACTGAACGCCGCCAAGCCATTGAAAAACAGCTTTTGCAAATGGGTGATTTAACCTTGCAAAGCTCGCCTGTTAAAATCAAAGAAGCATTGAAAGGTGCGCTTGAGTGGATGACTTATGTTGGCTCGTCATTTGAAAGTGCGGTTCGATTCGCAGCGTACCAAGCCGCCAAGGACAAAGGCTTGGACAATCTGTCAGCTTCAAACATCGCCAAAGAGATCACAATTAACTTTAACCGCAAGGGGGCGAGTAAAGAAGCGCAGGTTTTAAATACCTTGTTCGTTTTCTACAACGCTTCGGTGCAAGGGCTTTCGGTTCAAGGCAAAGCACTGAAAGATAAGCGTGTCTTATTGTCGCTTGTCCCTGTTGCGGCTTTGGGCGTGCTTGGTCAAGCCATGTCTTTGGCTTCGGTTGATGATGACGATGAGCGCGAACTGTTACTCAATAATCCAACATTCCAGCGTGACCGCGTTCAAAATATTTTGATCCCAACGGGTGACGATAAGCGGCCATATTTGAAAATCCCATTGCCCCCAGATCTGTACTGGATTGCTGGCGTTAGCGCGTCTATCGCGGACGGTATTTATCATGATCGCAACTCTGTGGCGCGTGGCTTTGAAGCTTTAGGCATGGGCTTTGGCAAGTCGTTTTTGCCCCCCCCTATTGGCGATATTGTGGCGGCTAATCCTTTGAAAAATGGCGGAAAAACCGTGGCATTGGCAGCCCCGTCATTGGTCAAGCCTTTGGCGCAATCTGCATTGAATGTGAGCTTCACAGGCACGCCTTTGATGCCTGAGAACACATGGGATGACACCATGCCCGATTCGCAAAAGATGTGGCGCAGAACTGAGAACAGCTGGGCTTCATCTATCGCGATTGGCATGTCAAACATGACTGGCGGCGACAAACATTCAGGCGGCATAATTGACATATCGCCCGAAAGCATTAAAAACACAGTGCAAGCCTACACTGGCGGCATTGGTGCGTTTTTGTTCAATGGTTACGATGCAATCGATAATCCCAAAAAAGGCATGCTTGATGCGCCGATTGTTGCTGATTTCTTCGCCTCACCCGATGCGATTGAACGCGGCAATTCTTCGCGTGTCAGTCAGATTATGGCTGAGTCCAAGGATATGAAAGCGCAAGTTAAAGCCTACGTCAAAGAGGGCAATAACAAGCGGGCGGCAGAAGTCACCAAACAATTGAACGAACTGACAGGTGGCGATATGAGCATTGATTATATTCGTGGCGCGTACTCAAAACGCGACAATGTCATCAGAAAAACCGACCCAAAAAGCCCTGCGATTGACTCGCTTGCTGAGCGTAGGGCTGCGGCAGATAAACAGTATTTGAAAGATCGTGACAATCGATTAGATAAGTTGTTCAATAAGTAAACAAAAAGCCCGTTCGCGGGCTTGAATAGGCAATATTTAAAACATAAAATTCGTACATTGGATGTGTGCAGGTTCATCACTGCTATTTTAAATAATCAATTTAAAACAGGTGAGCCGTGCCGCACGCAAACGAATACAACCCACAAAAAGATTTTTCAGATGCCGCCCAAAACAATGAGCCTGCCCGCTCTACTGTAGATGCGGTTGCGCTTGATGCTGAATTGCGTTCGGTGTCAACGTCCGTTAATCGAATCATTGAAAATCAAAAGCTGTTGCAGCGTGATGATGGCAATTTAATAGATGCATCGGTCAAGATCAATACATTAAGCCGCGAGGTTTTGATGCTGATCGGCGGATATACATTGCGCGGCAATTGGGCGCGTGACACGCAGTACAACAAATCTGACGTGGTCGCGCATGGCTCGTTGCTTTATTTTTGTAGCACACCGCACACATCATCATCTGAGTTTGCCCCGGAATCTCCGAATTGGATTGCATTTGGGGTTTATGACGGTTCTATTGATTATGACAAACCTTTTGTATTAGCCATTGTTGGGCAGTCAAATGCTTGTGGTGCGCGTGCGGGTGGTAAAAACCCAGCGTCCGATATGGTCAAGACTTGGGACGGTGACCGTGGGGTGTGGGGCAGTTCTGATTACACGCAAACGCCATGGGTTGATTCGTCTCCAAACGGCAACATGGGCAACAACAACGTCGCGTTGGCTTTAGCGCACCGCATTGCTGAGGAAAAAGGGCGCCCTGTTTACATTATTTACGATGCAGTTGGTGGCCGTCCGATTGAAGATTGGATGGGTACAGGAACAACATCAGTGAGATGGGCTTCGTTGCAATCAAAAATTGACGCAGCCCTTGCATCGCCTGAGCTTGCAAGCAGGGGCGTGACACATGTTGATGCAGTTGTATGGGCACAAGGCGAAGAAAATGCACTGACGGACAGTGTGAGCGCGTACTCATGGAAATTCAAAGCGTTAATCACACAGTTCAGATCAGCCGCATGGATGGAGAACGAAACTCCAATATTGGTGATGGGCATGTCAAATTTGCACACTCGTTACTACGTCGGCTGGGCGCAAATGGCATTCTGTGAGAACATCGATCGCAATTGCATCTACGTCAATTCAGCTGGTCTCAAGACACAATGGGATGTCGACGGCACGGGTGATGCTACTCACTTCCTAGGCTCTAGCCTGTGGGAGGCGGGCTACCATCGGGCATGGTATGCATTTAAAAACCGCGCATTTACCCATCGTGGTGATGGGGTGCCGATGGCTTACGGTCGATCTACGGGGCGGTGGAGTGGCGAAAACACTGCAATTTTAGCGTACTCTGGCATGTCATCATGGAACTCTAAAACGAGTGAATTTCCAACGGATGGCGTTGTTGGTTTAGATTCAATTAGCTGGGGCTGGTTGTGCGGTGCTGTGGGTCGGTACTCATTGGCTGGTGGGTACACCTGCACGGTGGATGCGGCAGGGCGATACAATAATGTGTGGGGTCGAGACCTCATAGCATCGGCATCTGCAAACTATTCAGGCGCATTCGGCTATCAAAACCAACTGAATTCTAACTATGGATTTGCAACTGGTCGAGGCCACACCGTATCTGATGATGGTGGCTCGGCTTTTGGTACGTTTTCTAAGTACAAAACGCCGCAGACAAATAAGGTTCTCGCTCAAATCGGCATTGGCACATCTTCAAGTGTCGCTAAAAATGCATTGACAGTACGAGGGTCTGGGCTTATTGAGCATTTTATTGGGGCAGCAGAAGACCCTGAGCAGAAACAAGAAATGGTATTTCAGCTGATCGACAATTTCACGTTAAAAATTAAGGTAAAAGGGACGGACAGCATTGTCCGCTCGACGACTTTAATGCTTACGTAGAGGAGAGGATTTGCATGTCAATTCAAGACTCTAAAGCGCGGTCATCAACGGTAGGTAAAGAGGTCGCTCGGCTCGTAAATTCGCTTGACTCGGACATTATCAAAAGCAGTGCTGCAATCATTCAGACGGTTTCGTCGTTGTCAACGGCATCATCAACAGGCATCAGCGCACTCGGCAGCTCAACTGTTTCGCTGTCAACAGTGATGGGTAGTTCAATCGCTTCTTTGTCAACTGAAATATTGACGACATCATCAACTGTATTGAGTGCAGCAAAAAGTTCAACGGCCTCGTTGTCGTCCTCTGTCTCAACTGGCCTCAGAACAGCTTATTCGGCAGTGGCTTCATTGTCCACAATAACACGAAGTTCCGTTGCTTCATTGTCTACATCAACATCAACAGGTTTTAGTCAATTGGGTAGCGCGGTTGCATCATTGTCGTCAGTCAAGTCGATCAACGGGGACAGCGTAGCCGATCCAGTCAAACAAAAGGAAATTGTTTTCCAATGGTTTAATGACTCAACAATAAAAGTCAAGATGCGCGGTACTGATAATGTTGTTCGGTCGGGCACATTCACACTATCTTAAAAGGTTAAAAAATGAACACAATAAAAAACTGGATCAAGGTTGGTAAGGGCGGCGTTGTCCTTGATTTTTTAAACAGCTATGAAAGCGAAGAAATCGGGTTTGAAGTGTTTGATGGTGAGCTCCCAGCGGATTTGGATGTGGGGACGCATCGTCTGGCTGGTGGTGTTTTAATTAAAATTGAGGGGTGAGCATGGGGATTTTAGAAAATGTTGCTGATCCAGCCGCAGCAACAGGGGCGCATGGCGCATTGAGCGCATCGGGCGGCATTAAAACCGCTGTCGTCGGTGGCGGCGTGAGTTTTGTTGGTCTGATCAGTAGCCAAGAATTTATAAGCGTGGCGGGGATATTGGTCGCAGTGCTCGGCTTTTTGGTAAATGGTTACTATCGCCGAAAGGACACAAAAACGAACGAATTTTACAAGGCATTGGAAAATCAATATAAAGAGAACCAAGACCGACGAGCTCAAGAGGAACACGAAATCCGCATGAAAGAGCTGCGCGGGGAGTGTGAGGTGCCTGATGTCAAATAATCGACTTTGGGCCTCGGTTGCGGTGGCCTCGGTTGTGGCCATTGCCTCAATCGCAAGCAGCGAGCGATTTGTTTCCAAGCCGTACATGCCAACCCCGCAGGATGTGCCTACTGCTGGTTACGGCTCAACCATCAACCCTGACACGGGCAAAAAAATCCGATTGACCGATCCGCCCATTAGCGAGTCTACCGCCAAGCGTTGGTTGATCAAAGATGTGCGTAAGTTTGAGCGAGAGATGCGCGGGTGCGTCAAAGTGCCCGTGACGCAGGGTGAGTGGGATGCCTACACGTCGCTGGCTTACAATATTGGATCGTTTAATTTTTGCCACTCGACGCTGGTGCGCAAGCTCAACACGATGGACTATGCGGGCGCGTGCGAGCAAATATTACGATGGGATCGCCAAAAAGGTAAGGTTCTGCGTGGGTTGACGATCCGCCGTAAGGCTGAGTATAGGGTGTGTGTTGGTTAATCGACTTGACCAATCCACGCCCAAGCCACACAGCGTTCGAAATCAGCCAGCCAGCTCATGGTGTCCTGATAATTTCCCGTCATCGCTGGTGTTGACGGGTGCACAGCCACAGCAAGCCAAGGTGCGTGGGGCAGCTTTAAATCTTTGTGCATTAGATGCCCAAATGCATTTTTAAGGCTGTCCCATGTTTTGATGGCGTATTTTTGATTTTTGATCAGGCAAAAAGTAACCAGCGGCAAAACGTCCCCGCGGTAAGGTTGCCCTGCAAGGTGAGGCGCAGCGGGTGCAAACACGGTGGCGATCAAGCCGCCTGACCCCAATGAAAAAGGTAAAACTTTTTATTAATTTTTACAAAAGCCCCTTAATTGGGGCTTTTGTTTTAATTGACACGGCACTTATTAAATAAACTCATCAATAATAAACTCGCCGTCTGCGTTTAAAGCCGAGATGGCGCAATCCGCTTGCTGAATACTGTATTTACGTCGATCAGCGCGTGCATATTTTACAGCGGCGGCCTCTGCTTCCTCAATGGTGTCGTATTCGCCCATCAAGAACAAGTGGGAGTCGATGGACTGCATAAATTTTTCGCCAAGAATGTCACCAACTTTTCTGCCCGCAGGTACCGCAATGTATGAGCCAAAATTAGCAAATCGCTCATCTGCCCAGTAAACCCGATTTTTATTAACAATATCTGTCATTTCTATTCTCCGTGCGCCCGCTTGGGGCGCTGCATTTAATAGGCGTGCTGCTGTGGCACGTGTTGTTTTGCAATAAAAGTGGCGTAACGTAAGTCTTAGCCGCTCTTATTGTTGCTCTCCCAGCTTTTCGTTTAATTGAGCAAAAATATCTTTAGACATGTCCATTTTTTTCTGAGTTGTCGTATTCCAAGGGTTGTTTAAATCACACTCCATTACAAGCGTCACTTCATACACTGTGATCATAGATCCCATCCCATCAAACAAAGGGATAACGTGCGAGTCAATATCATAAGCAACGTCTAAAACTGATTTTGGCACGCTGTTTTCAAAGTTGACTACCGCAACGTGATTGTCAAACCATTGGCTGTTTTTTCTGACTTCAAATTTGCCGCTGTGGTTTTTGATATCGATATTTAACATTTTAATCTCCAAATGCCCGCTTGGGGCGTTTCCAAGAGCTCCGTTGTGTTGCTCCATGTAAGTCATTATACACGGTATAATAATAAAAGCAAATGTTATTTGTGTTTTTTGTAAAAATCTAACAAAAATCGCAACGCCTTACCTGAGTCCTTGTGTGTGGCGATAAGCTCTTTCATATTTGCTGCATAAGTCGACCCGTCAGCATCAATAAGTGACACGTCCACGCGCACCCCGTGCTCTTTTACACGCCGTGCGTGCTCGGCTCGTGTTTTACGCCTCAACTCGACGCTGTGATCGGTATTTGAATTTGACATTTTTGCTCCTATACTTGAGTGTTTATTATGTTGCAGGCGGCGGGGTAGGTCAAGAGCCCCAGCCGCAAAATAAACCACTTTATAAATTTAATATACAACGTTAATTAAAGTACGAATAGCAATTTTCGTAGATTGAAAAAGGCCAAGTGA
>ERZ724504.1024-NODE-1024-length-15672-cov-12.789332_pt1 | contig 15672 bp, 18 predicted proteins | sample MGYA00376037_ERZ724504 | MGnify/ENA primary metagenome ERZ724504 (study PRJEB28724, sample SAMN07190888) | wastewater metagenome | isolation source: influent of sewage treatment plant in Hong Hong | place: USA: Christiansburg, Virginia | collected 2016-03-01 ... | reverse complement strand
AGAACTTCAGCCACCACATGGGCAACTGCAGGGCCTGCGCCAAATCCGGCCGCACACCATAGATCAGCAGCATCAATACGCCCGCGCCCACCAGGCCCAGCAGCGCCGCGCCGCCAAAGCGCTGCTCCAGCAGGTTGGGCGCCACGGGGCGGGCGCCCGTGGCCAGAATGCCAATCAACTCATCCGTCTTCATGTCAATCCCCTGATACGTGCCGCCAGGGCCTTCAGGCCCCGGTGCACACCTACTTTGACCGCCGATTCGGAAAGCCCGGTCAGGCGGGCCGTCTCCACCACCGACAAGCCTTCAAGCTTGACGTGCTGGATCGGCAGGCGCTGTTTGTCGGGCAGCGTTTCCAGCAGCACGCCCAGATCGCGGCGTGCCTGCGCGGCATCCTGGTCTTGCGTGGAAAACAATTCATCCGCGCCGTCGAGCGGCACATTGCGCGCACCACGCACCGCATGTGCGCGAAACCAGTCCACCAGCTTGTAGCGCGCAATCGCGTGCGCCCAGGCGGTGACCGGCATATCGGCGCGGTAGGTGTGGCGCTGGTTGTGCACCGCGAGCAAGGTTTCCTGCACCAGATCCTCCACTTCATCGGGCCATTGGCCCAGCCTGCGCCGCAAGAAGGCGCGCAAATGGGTGCTCAGCACCGCGAGAAAGCGTTCGTAGTCCCGCGCCTCGCCAGCCAGGCCCTGCAGCAGCAGCGCACGCAGGCGCTCTTCAATTTCCATGGTCGGTTCCTGCAGCTATTCGTTGCACAGCGGGTTGCGGTTACAGAGCGGCGCAAAAAGAAATTTTTGTTATTTTTTTGGCCAACCGTAACCGGAGGCCGCCGAAGTGCGAATTACACCGCAGACAGGCCGGAGGGGATCACCCGGCATGGCCGGTCTGAAATAAAGCCGTATCTCAATCACTTGACGCAATGGAGAAATTCACATGAAAGCATCTTCCCTCACCTTCGCCGCCATCGCCCTTGCCGCCCTGACTTCGGGCGCTGCCATGGCCCAGGCCAAGAGCGACGACATGAAGTCCGACATGGCCCAACCCAAGATGGAAAAGTGCTTTGGCGTTTCCATGGCCGGCAAGAACGATTGCGCTGCCGGCCCGGGCACCACCTGCGCGGGCACCTCGAAGATGGACTACCAGAGCAATTCCTGGAAATACGTACCCGCCGGCACCTGCACCAGCATGAAGACGCCCAAGGGCATGGGCTCGCTCGAATCGATGAAGTGAAACACCCCCCTGTGTCGCTTCGCTCCCCCGTGCAGCCGCCACAGGCGGCAGCCCTTCGGGGACGTCCAAGCCTGCGCAGGCAGGCTTGGAGCCGCGCCCCTCAGCCCCCGCTCTCGCAGCGCTACGCGCTGCGGGCAGGGGGACGCTCCCGGCGCGGCGGGGCGGCGCGGCCGGCAAAGGCCCTTGCGCGGGAGCCCTGGCTTGAGCCGCGCCGGTTTCATGCGGTGTGGATAGCGAGAAGCGCGATGGGGAGACCGATATGAAACAGGACTGCGCTATGCATCAGCCATTGACCGCCGGCCTCGGTCTCAAGCCCGAGCACTATGCAGAAGCCCTGGCCTGCCAGGACGCCGGCCTGTGGTGGGAGGTCCACCCGGAAAACTACCTCGCGGACGGCGGGCCGCGGCTGGCCTGGCTGGACGCGATTCGTTCGCGGCACCCTGTGTCGCTGCATGGCGTCTCGCTGTCGCTCGCGGCCGACGCGCCGCCCGACGAGACGCACCTCGCCCGCCTGGCGCACCTCGCGCGGCGCATCGAGCCGGCGCTGATCTCCGAACACCTGGCCTGGTCGCACTGGCGCGGCGTTTACCAACCCGATCTGCTGCCGTTTCCCCGCACCCGGCAAGCTCTGGCACGCGTGGCGCGCAACATCGAACGCACGCAGGAGGCTTTGGACCGCCCCATTGCCATAGAAAACCCCAGCCACTACCTGCAGCTTCCCGGCCACGAGATGAGCGAGGGCGCCTTCTTTGCCGAACTGGTGCGCCGCACCGGCTGCCAGTTGCTGCTGGACATCAACAACGTCTTCGTCAGCGCCAACAACCTGGGCACCAGCGCGCTCGACTATCTGGACCAGTACCCCTTGCACGCGGTGGCCGAAATGCACCTGGCCGGCCACCATGCCGACCCGGTGCACGGTGCCGCCCTGCTGATCGACAGCCACGACGCGCCCGTGGCGGAACCGGTGTGGACGCTGTGGCAGCACGCCATTGCACGTACCGGGCCGGTTCCCACACTGATTGAGCGAGATGCCGAGCTGCCGCCGCTGGTCGAGCTATTGGCCGAACGCGCACGCGCCCACCGGGCGCTTTGCGCCGCGCCGCACGAGGAGCTGGCATGCAACTGAGCGCGTTCCAGGACGGTTTCTGCGCCGCGCTGCGCACGGATGCGCCCGCACCCGCCTGGATGGACGCGCTCTGCGCCCAACCTGGCTTTGCCGTCTACCGCAACAGCGGCCGCAAGGCCGCGCTGGACGCGCTGCGCGCCAACTACCCCACAGTGGTGCAACTGGTGGGTGAAGACTGGTTCTTCGGCGCGGCGCAGGCCTATCTCGCTGTTCAGCCGCCCACCGACGGGCGCTTGATGGACTATGGCGCGGGCTTTGCGGCGTTCCTGGCCGGCTTTGCGCCCGCCATGGAACTGCCTTACCTGAGCGACGTAGCACACCTGGACCGCGCCTGGACGGAAGCGCACCTGGCGGCCGACGCGCCGCCGCTGGCCGCCAGCTGGATGGCCCGCCAGCCGCCTGAAGCGCTGGGCGCAGCATGCATCGCGCCCCACCCCGCGGCCCGCTGGCTGTGGTGCAACGCACACCCCGCGTATTCCATTTGGCAGCGGCACCGCGAAGGCTTGGCGGTCGATGCGGCGCTGCCCTGGCAGGCCGAAGGCGCCTTGCTGACGCGCCCTCACGGCGCCGTGCAGTGGTGCGCTCTGCCGCGCGCCGGCATGGCCTTTCTGGACGCTTGCGCCACCGGCCGACCGATCGCCGAAGCCGCCGAGTCAGCGCTGGCGGCAACGCCTGATGGCGCTGGCGAAAGCCTTGCCCAACTGATGGCGCTGCTGCTTTCCAGCGGCGCCCTGTGCGCGCCTGCGGGCGCCGAGGACCCCGTATGAACACCGCCGCCCTGCCCCACCGCCCCACGCGCACTGAACGCCCACTCACGCGCCTGCGCCAACTCGCCGAGCGCGCCACGCCGCACAGCCTGCTGGCGCTGGCCAATCGCCTCGGCATCGCCAGCATCTTCTGGATGTCGGCACGGACCAAGGTGGACGGCTGGTTCCACATCAAGGACAGCACCTATCTGCTGTTCCGCGAGGAATACCACCTGCCCGTCATTCCGCCCGAATGGGCCGCGCAGATGGCAACCGTCTCCGAACACCTGTTTTCGATCCTGCTGGTGCTGGGCCTGTTCACCCGCCTCTCGGCGCTGGCGCTGCTGGGCATGACGCTGGTGATCCAGGTCTTCGTCTACCCGGACGCCTGGCCGACCCATCTCTCATGGGCTGGCCTGCTGCTGTACCTGGTGGGGCGCGGCGGTGGCGCGCTGTCGCTGGACCGCGTGCTGTTCAAACGCTAGTGTGCTGTCCCGCAAATACATTGCCTATGAAATCGCGCCTTCTTGCCCAGTACCGCGTTGCAAATCCTCGTGATAGCAATGGCTATCACTGCGGTTTGCGCCTTGTCCTGAGCACGAATCCATCGATTTCATTTCAGGCAACTATTTACGGGACAGCACACTAGACCTACGCAGGACCCGCCGGAATTTCCCCGCAACCGCAACGTGGGACGCGGCCTTGCCTGAAGCCGGGAGCGCCTGAATCCGGCCTGCGGGCTTGTACCATCAAGCGCTTATGCGCCGTTTCGTTCCGCTTCTCCTTCCCCTTCTGCGGTTTTGCCTGCCTTTCTGCGCCCCAAGGGCCGACCACGCCGGCGGCAGCGGGTCAGCGCACACGCCGTCTGGCGGGGTTTCGGCCAGCCGCTTTCGCCTCGCCAGGCCGCTGCCTGGGTGCCTACGCACGGTCTGCTTCATGGTGCTGACCCATAGCGGCCTGGGCATTGGGGCTGCGTGGGCGTCCGACGCGCTGCCGCCCAGCGTCTATCTCGAAGACATGACCTGGACCGAGCTGCGGGACCGCATCGCCGCTGGCAGCACCACCGTGCTGGTGCCCATCGGCGGCACCGAGCAGAGTGGGCCGCACATGGTGCTGGGCAAACACAATGCGCGCGTGCGCTTCCTGGCGGGGCAGATCGCGCAGCGCGCGGGGGGCACGGTGGTGGCGCCCGTGTTGGCCTATGTGCCCGAGGGCGCCATTCACCCGCCACAGGCGCACATGCGCTTTGCGGGCACGATTTCGATTCCCGATGCCACCTTTGAAGCGGTGCTGGAGGGCGCTGCGCGCTCGTTCAAACAGCACGGCTTTCGCCATGTGGTGTTCCTGGGCGACCACGGCGGCTACCAGCAGCTCGAAGCGCGCGTGGCCCAACGCCTCAACCGGGAATGGGCCAGCGATGCGAGCTGCCGCGTGCATGCGCTGCCCGAGTATTACCAGGCAACGCAATCGCTCTACGAGGCCGAACTGCTGAAAAAAGGCCTCACCCGCGATGAAATCGGAACCCATGCCGGCCTGGCCGATACCTCGCTGTCGCTGGCGGTGGACCCATCACTGGTGCGCGCGGATGCACTGAACCAGGCGGCGCAGGCCGGCAAGCGCGGCGGCGTGTACGGCGATCCGCGCCGCGCGAGCGCCGAATTGGGGCGCATCGGCGTGAAACAGATTGTGGACAGCAGCGTGACAGCCCTGCATGCCCTGATGCAGGAGCAAGCCGGCTCCAAACCTTCGCCACACCCTCTCAAATAATGAAATTCGCTCCAGCAAAAGCATTGTTCCTTCTCGTGACCGCGTTCAGCGCGTTGGGCACCAGCGCAGGCAGCCGCCCAGAGGCCAGTACGCCCGTCCAGGCGCAAGGCACCGCCGCGACGGCTCCACCGACGGCCCCGATCCAGACAGTGCCTGGCATGCCGCCGGTGCCAGACGCGAAGAACATCTACAGCGAAACCACGCCGAACCATATGAGTTCCGCCGCACGCGACCACCTTGAGCGGATTTATGTGCCCAACCTGCGCTCCAAATCCGTGTCGGTGATCGATCCCCACACCATGAAAGTGGTGGACACTTTGCGCGTCGAAAAAGGCCCGCAGCACGTGGTTCCGTCGTGGGATTTGTCGACTTTGTGGGTGGCCAACAATGCCGAGCGCAGCAGCGAGGGCAGCCTGACGCCCATCGACCCGCGAACCGCCCAGGCAGGCAAGTCGGTGCCGGTAGATGACCCGTACAACGTGTATTTCACGCCCGATGGCGCATCGCTCATCGTCGTTGCCGAAGAGCGGCGCAGGCTGGACTTTCGCGACCCGAAGACGCTGGCCATGCAGTACTCGATCAGCACGCCCCAATGTGGAGGCATCAACCACGGCGACTTCACGATTGACGGGCGATTCGCGCTCTTTACCTGTGAGTTTGACGGCACGGTGGCCAAGATCGACCTCGCCAACCGGAAGGTGCTGGGTTACCTGAAGCTCAAGATGCCAGCTGTGCGCTTTGCAGAGTCAAAGGCCGCCCTCAATCCCTTGGAAACTGAAATTTGCACGTCCACCAAGGGCATGCCGCAAGACATCCGCATTTCGCCCGACGGCAAGCGCTTCTTTGTGGCCGATATGGACGCTGACGGCGTGCACGTGTTGGACGGCGATGCGTTCGTGGAAGTCGGTTTCATTCCCACGGGGCTGGGCGCGCACGGGCTGTATCCGAGCCGCGATGGCAAGCGCCTCTATGTGGCGAACCGCGGAACGCACAAGGTCCACGGCAGCAAAAAAGGCCCGGGCAAGGTGAGCGTGATCGATTTCGCCACCCAGACCGTCGTGGCGCAATGGCCCGTTCCCGGGGGCGGCAGCCCCGACATGGGCAACGTCAGCGCGGATGGCAAGTGGCTGTGGTTGTCGGGTCGGTTTGACGATGTGGTGTACCGGTTCGATACGACCACCGGCGCGGTGACCAAAGTGCGCGTGGGCGCCGAGCCGCACGGATTGACCGTCTGGCCGCTGCCGGGGCGCTATTCACTGGGGCACACGGGCAATTTGCGCTGACGCCTGGGCACTTGCCAGGCCTGCGGTTTCACAGAACCGAACGCACCCAACGCACGATCTCGCTCGCGGGCAGTGCGCCAGAAATGCGCGCCGCCTCCTGCCCGCCCTTGAACAGGATCATGGTGGGAATGCTGCGGATGTTGAAGCGCGCCGCCGGATGCGGGTGCGCCTCGGTATCGAGTTTGGCCAGGCGCACCTGGGGTTCCAATTCTTTCGCAGCCTGGGCATAGGCCGGCGCCATCTGGCGGCACGGCCCGCACCAGGGCGCCCAGAAATCCACCAGCATCGGAATCTGGCTGCGCCCGATATGGCGCTCAAAACTCGCCGCATCCAGCGCCAGCGGGCTGGCGGTGAACAGCGGCTGGTGGCATTTGCCGCAGTCTGGGCTGCTGGCGATTTGGTCTGCAGCCACGCGGTTGGTGGTGTGGCAGTGGGGGCAGACGATGTGCAGCGGTTCGGTCATGGCGGGCATCCAAAGAACTCAATTCAGTCCAGATGATGGCCAATGGCGTGCGATTCAAGTCCTCGCCTTACACACGCGGCGATGCAGCGTCTGCTAAGGTGATGTTTCATGCCTTTGATGCCCACCCTGACCCATACCCATGCCCTTTTTCTCGATTTTGACGGCACGCTGACTGACATTGCAGCAAAGCCAGACGCCGTTCGGGTGCCTGCAGGGCTCGCTCCCACGCTGGCCGCATTGCACCGGCTTCTGGGTGGCGCGCTAGCGATTGTCACCGGGCGTACTGAGGGGGATATCGACGGCTTTCTGGCCCCGCTAACGCTGCCTCTGGCGAGCGAACACGGGGCACAGTATCGTTTTGACGATGGTCGCCAACCCGCCATAGAAGTGCCTGCGCTGCAACCCGTGCTGCAGGCTGCACAGCGGCTGGCCGCAGAGCACCCCGCCCTTCTGGTCGAAGTCAAACGGGCCAGCGTGGCGCTGCACTTTCGACAGGCGCAGCATTTGGAATCGTTGTGTCGAGAGACACTGCTCCAGGCGATGGCGGGACTTCGTGGCCTGGAGCTCTTGAGCGGCAAATGTGTGGTTGAAGTGAAACCTGCCGGTATCCACAAAGGCCAAGCCATTGCCGCCTTCATGCGCGAGTCGCCTTTTTCTGGCCGCATTCCGGTTTTTGCCGGCGACGACGTCACCGACGAAGCCGGCTTTGCTACCGCCATGGCGCTCGGCGGCTTGGCCATCAAGGTAGGCGAAGGCCCGAGCCAGGCGCAATTTCGCTGCATGACGCCCGCCGCCCTGCGGGGCTGGTTGTCGACATCGCGCACGACTCTGGAGCACTCCCGATGAACGACACCCAACAACCCAAGTTTTCGCCTTCGCTTCCAGGTTCGCTGGGCCTGGGCATGATCGGAAACTGCGCCATCAGCGCACTCATCGACGCCCAGGCCCGCATGGTCTGGTGCTGTCTGCCGCGCTTTGATGGCGACCCGGTGTTCAACGCCTTGCTCGAACCCGGGGAGAACGGCAGCCACTTCGCCATTGAGGTGGAAGACCTGGCTTCGACAGAGCAGTGGTACGAACCCAATACCGCCATCCTGCGCACACGCTTGCTCGACAAGGCCGGCCAGGGCGTCGAGATCACCGACTTTGCCCCGCGTTTCTTCATCCGCTCGCGCTACTTCCGGCCCATGACACTGGTGCGCCGGGTGCGGCCGATTCAGGGCTCGCCGCGCATCCGCGTCGTCCTCAAACCCCGTTTCGACTGGGGCCAGAGCGCGCCGAGCGTGACGCACGGCAGCAACCACATTCGCTACGTGGGCGACCCTCTGACGCTGCGCGTCTCGACCGATGCGCCGATTGCGCATGTGCTCTCGGGCCAGCCCTATGTGCTGACGCGCGAGCAGAACTTCCTCCTGGGCGCGGACGAAACGCTGGACCACGGCATTGCCGACACCGCGCGTATGTTCGAGCAGGAAACGCAGGACTACTGGCGCGTGTGGAGCCAGCGCCTGGCCGTGCCGCTGGAATGGCAGGACGCAGTGATCCGCGCCGCCATCACGCTCAAGCTCTCGGTGTTCGAAGACACCGGCGCCATCGTCGCGGCCATGACGACCAGCATCCCCGAATCAGCCCACAGCGGGCGCAATTGGGATTACCGCTACTGCTGGCTGCGCGACGCCTTCTTCGTAGTACGCGCGCTCAACAGCTTGTCTGAAGTCGGCACCATGGAGGACTATTTGCGCTGGCTGGGCAATGTGGTCACCGATGCCAGCAGCGGCCACATCCAGCCCCTTTATGGCATTGGCCTGGAGCGCGATCTGCCCGAAGCCACCGTCCCCACACTCTCGGGCTACCGCGGCATGGGGCCGGTGCGGGTGGGCAACCAGGCGGCCGAGCATTTTCAGCACGATGTGTACGGCAACATCGTCCTGGGCGCAGCGCAGGCCTTTCACGACCACCGGCTGCTGCACCGAGCAGGGCTGGCAGAGTTCACGCGGCTGGAGCGGGTGGGCGAGCAGGCGGTGCGCGTCTATGGCCAGCCCGACGCCGGCATGTGGGAATTGCGCACACGCGCCCGAGTGCACACGTCTTCCGCACTAATGAGCTGGGCGGCTTGCGACAGGCTGGCAAAGATTGCTGTGGCGCTTGGATTGCCTGAGCGCGCTGACTACTGGCATGCACATGCGGCGCGCATGCAGCGCGAGATTCTGGACAAATCCTGGAGCGAGAAACGGCGCGCGTTTGCCGAGAGCTTTGGTGGCAGCGAACTGGACGCGAGCGTGCTGCTGATGGCCGAAGTGGGCCTGATTGAGGCCCGCGACCCGCGCTTCATCAGCACCGTGGACGCCATGGAAAAGTCCCTGTGCGACGGCCCCTACATGCGCCGCTACGAAGCCGCCGACGATTTTGGCAAGCCCGAAACAGCGTTCAACATCTGCACCTTCTGGCGCATCGACGCGCTGGCGCGCATTGGCCGCAAGCAGGAAGCGCGCGCGATTTTTGAAACCATGCTGGCCGCGCGCAACCCGCTCGGGTTGTTGTCGGAAGACACGCACCCGGAAACCGGCGAGATGTGGGGCAACTTTCCGCAGACGTACTCGATGGTGGGGATCATCAACGCGGCCGTGCGCCTCTCCGCCCCATGGGACAGCGTGATTTGAGCGGGCGTCCGACAGACGCGCACGCCTCGGCAGGGCATGCTCGCCGCATGCAAACCTCCGGCCGGCTTGTCGTCGTATCCAACCGCATTGCCGACCCGCGCAAGCCCGCAGCCGGCGGCCTGGCCGTCGCCCTGGGCGAGGCCCTGGCCCAAAGCGGCGGCCTGTGGTTTGGCTGGAGCGGCGCGATCGACGAAGCCGGTGCGCCCGGTGAAGGGCGGCTGCAAACGCGCCAGGCCGGCAGCGTCACCCTGGCCACGGTAGACCTCGCCCGCCAGGACCACGACAGCTACTACCTGGGTTACAGCAACAGCGTGCTGTGGCCGGTGTTCCACTGCCGGCTGGACCTGGCCAACTTCGAGACCGGCGACATCGCCGGCTACCGCCGTGTCAACCGCATGATGGCGCGCAAGCTGTTGCCGCTGCTGCGGGACGACGATGTGATCTGGATTCACGACTACCACCTGATTCCACTGGCCGCCGAGTTGCGCGCGCTGGGGTGCCGCCAGCGCATGGGCTTCTTTCTGCACATTCCGCTGCCGCCGCCGGTGATTCTGGCGGCGATTCCGCAGCACCAATGGCTGATGCGCTCGCTCTTTGCCTACGACCTGGTGGGTCTGCAGAGCGAGACCGATCTGTCGCATTTCGACCGCTATGTGCAGGCCGAGGCCGATGCCAAGCCCGTGGCAGAGCACCAGTACCGCGCCTTCGGGGCCACGGTGCGGGCGCAGGCCTTTCCCATTGGCATCGACGTGGCCGAGTTTGAGCGCCTGGGGCAGGCGCCCGAGGCCGTGGAAATCTACGAGAACATGCGCGAAGAATACGCACGGCGGCGGTTGCTGCTGGGCATCGACCGGCTCGACTATTCCAAGGGCATCCCGCAGCGCGTGCGCGCCTTTCGCAACATGCTGTCGCGCTACCCGGATACGCACAGCGACGCCACGCTGATCATGATTGCCTCGCCGTCGCGCGACAGCGTGAATGCCTACGCCGATCTGCGCCAGGAGCTCGAAGGCCTGTGCGGCGCGACCAATGGCGACTATGGCGAGCTTGACTGGATGCCGGTGCGCTACATCCACCGCATGGTGGCACGCAAACGCGTGCCCGGGCTGTGCCGCGTCGCCCGCGTGGGCTTGGTGACGCCTCTGCGCGACGGCATGAACCTGGTGGCCAAAGAATACGTAGTGGCGCAGAACCCCGATGACCCCGGCGTGCTGGTGCTCTCGCGCTTTGCGGGCGCTGCCGAGCAACTCAAAGACGCGCTGCTGGTGAACCCCTACGACACCGAAGGCATGGCGGACGCGATGTATCGCGCCCTGAACATGCCGCTGGAAGAACGCCAGCGCCGCCACCGCGCGCTGCTGGCCAACGTGCGCGAGTTTGACGTGCACTGGTGGCGGGGCCGCTTCCTTCAGGCGCTGGCCGAAACCGACGCCGACGCGGACGAGGCCGCTCGTGCGCTCATAGCCACTTCGCGATAAGGCTGACCAGTACGCTGATCAGCACCGTGCTGGCGAGTGGAACGAACACGTCGCGCCCAAACAATTTGAACTGAAAATCGCCCGGCAAACGCCCCAGCCCGAGGCGGCGCAGCCAGGGCGTCAAGCTGTTGAGCACAATGAGCGCCACAAACGTGGCCAGCAGCCAGCGAACCATTTTCGTCAGAGCCTATGGGAGCGGTCACCTTGCGAGAAGCCGCAGGGCTCCCAGGGCGCGCCTTTGGCGATGAGCAGCACCTTGAACAGTTCGCCCATCTCGTGTTCCATGATCAATTTGGCCGCTAGCGCACGTCCTGCTTGTGTTTGTAGCTCCATTTTTGGAAGCAACCCGCAGTTGATGAGGAAATGCGCCTGCGTGGTGTAGCCCAGCACATTCCAGCCCTGGCCGTCAGGCAGCGGCTGCTCCTGCGCCGCCAAGGCGATGCCGGTGAAGTTCACGTGGGCCGTGATGTCCTGGAGACCGACGTCCGCCAGTGGGTTGTCGTCGGATTGGTGCGCACGGTGGCACATCACGGTGCCCATGTGGCGCTGTGGGTGGTAGTACTCACTCTCACCGAAACCATAGTCCAAAAACAAGGCGGCGCCCCGGGTGAGGCGGTCGCCCAGGGTGTGGATGAACGCCTCCGCCTGGGGGTGGATTTCCGTCAGATAGTCGTGATCGCCCTCTACCTCGACTGGCGGGCGCAGCTCCGTGGGCCGGTCTTCCCAGACGAATACCTCGCCGTCGATGGCCACGCCGCGCTCGTGCCACTGCCCCGCAAGGCGCATCAGCAGCTTGACCGGCATGGCATCCAGCACCTCGTTGCCCACTACGACGCCCTCAAAGCGCTCGGGCAGCGCATCGGCCCAGTACAGCTTGTCGGCATGACCGTCGAGCTGCAGTTGCTGGCGCGCGCGCAGGCTCCCCGAAATATCGACGATGGTGTAGCGGTCCACGCGATCGCCCAGGGCGCCCAGCAGTTGCAGCGCCAGTGCGCCCGAGCCGGCTCCGAACTCCCAGATCTCGCGCGTACCGGTGCGCTCCAGCGCCTCGGCCACCTGCGCAGCCATCGTCTGGCCAAACAGCGGCGTCATCTCGGGTGCGGTCACAAAGTCGCTGCCCGATTCGGGCATGGCGCCGAACTTGGTGCTGTCGTTGGCGTAGTAGCCCAGGCCAGGCGCGTACAGCGCCAGCGCCATGAAGCGGTCAAAGGCGATCCAGCCGCCAGCATCCGCAATGGCGCGCGCAATACACCCGTGCAGGGCACTCGTTAAACTTGTGGGTTCGTTCATCACGCCTGCGATTGTCTCCCAATGTCCCTCCCTGACCGCCCCAAAGCCGTACTTGTCACGGGTGGCGCGCGGCGCCTGGGCAAAGAGTTTTGCCTGGCTTTTGCCCGCGCGGGCTGGAATGTGGTGTGCCACTACCAGCACTCGGGCGAGGAAGCGCTACAGACCTGCGAGGCGGTGCGCGCCCTGGGCCGGGAGGCGCATGCGGTGCAAGGCGACCTGGGCCAGCCGGATGCCATTGCGACCATGTTTTCCGACACTGTGGCCGCGCTGGGAGCTGCGCCCGACGCCATCGTGAACAATGCCTCGGCTTTCGAGCCAGACAGCGGGATGGATTTTTCCCCCGCGTTGCTGCACACGCAAATGCAGGTGAACCTTGCAGCGCCGCTGCAACTCGCCAGCCTGCTGGCACGGGCTACCAGTGCGGCCACTGCTGCGCCTCCCTGTGTGATTCACGTGCTGGATCAAAAAGTGTTTAACCTGAACCCCGATTATTTTTCCTACACCCTGAGCAAGCTGGCGCTGGAACGCGCCGTGGCCCTGCAGGCGCAGGCGCTGGCGCCGCGGGTGCGGGTGAACGGCGTAGCGCCGGGGCTGATTTATGTGAGCGGCCCCCAAAGCGGCGAGAACTTTGACCGCGCCCGCAGCGTGAATCTGCTGCAAAGCGCCACCGACCCCGCCGACGTGGCAAGAAGTGCCGTTTTTCTGGCCGAGAACCCTTCCATCACCGGCGTCACCCTTGCCGTGGACAAGGGCCAGCACCTCGTCCCTCTGGCGCGCGACATCATGTTCGTCGCCGAGCAACTGGCGCCGGCCGCCCCACAGGGCGCCGCATGATCGACCCCTTGCTGACCGATTGCCGGCGCATTTTTCTGCGCGGCCTCAGCCGCCGGGTGCGAATCGGCATCCACGACTTCGAACGCGCTGCCGCCCAGCGCATTCTTTTTGACATCGATCTGTACGTTCCGCTTGTCCAAACGACGCCGCAGTGCGACCGCATTGACGAAGTGGTGGACTACGACTTTGTGCGCAATGAGGTCACCCAGATCACCGAGCGCGGCCACATCGACCTGCAGGAGACGCTGTGCGACGCCGTGCTGAACGCCTTGCTGGCGCACCCGCTGGTCGTGGCGGCGAGGGTGTCCACACGCAAGCCCGACGTGTACGACGACTGCGAGGCCGTGGGCGTCGAAGCCTTCCGGCGCAAACCCGCTCCCGGCGCCCCGCCACCCACCAAAGCCCTGCCATGACCGCTGCCTCTTCCGGCGCCCAGATCCTGACGCTCACCGGCCTGCGCTTTGATGCCAGCCTGGGCGTGCTCGACCACGAAAAAATGGCCCCCCAACCGATTCAGGTGGACGCCGAACTGAGCCTGGGGCGCCAACCCCTGGCGCCGCGCGACGACGACCTGGCGCATGTGCTCGACTACCGGCGCGTGCGGCAAATCATCATCGACGAGTGCACGGCCGAGCACCTGAACCTGCTGGAGAGCCTGATTGGCAAACTCGCGCAGCGGCTGATGCAGCTGCCCGGCGTGCAAGGGGTTCGGGTGAAGATCGCCAAACTGGAAATATTCGACGACTGCGAAGTCGCCATACGCGTTGAAACCGGCGCCTGGTGACGCAGAGAATGACAAACATGGACACCGTGATTTCCGCCGCCTGGACCGCCGACACCCCTGATACCGCCGAAGGCAATGCGCCGGCCAGCAACGCCCAACGCCTGAAGATCGAGCGCGAAGCGCACAAGCTGGAAAAGCGCCTGTGCCGCGAAACCGGCCGCGCCATCGTGCACTACAACATGATCGAGGAAGGCGACAAGGTCATGGTCTGCATGTCGGGCGGCAAGGACAGCTACGCGCTGCTCGACATCCTCATCAAGCTCAAGGCGCGCGCGCCCATCCACTTCGACCTGGTGGCGGTCAACCTGGACCAGAAGCAGCCGGGCTTCCCCGAACATGTCTTGCCGGACTACCTGGCCAGTACGGGCGTGCCCTTTCACATCGAGAACGAAGACACCTACAGCATCGTCAAACGCCTGATCCCCGAGGGCAAGACCACCTGCAGCCTGTGCAGCCGGCTGCGCCGCGGCATCCTGTACCGGGTAGCCGATGAGCTCGGCGCGACCAAGATTGCCCTGGGCCACCACCGCGACGACATCCTGCAAACCCTGCTGCTCAACATGTTCTTTGGCGGCAAGCTCAAAAGCATGCCGCCCAAGCTGGTCAGCGACGACGGCAAGCATGTGGTGATCCGCCCACTGGCCTTCGTGACCGAAAAAGACACGGCGCGCTGGGCCGCGCAGCGCAACTTCCCCATCATTCCCTGCAACCTCTGCGGCAGCCAGGAAAACCTGCAGCGAAAGCAGGTCGGCGAGATGCTGCGCGACTGGGAAAAGCGCTTTCCCGGCCGCATTGAAAACATGTTCAACGCGCTGCAGAACGTGGTGCCCAGCCATCTGCTGGACGCCAATTTGTACGATTTCAGGAACGCCGTGGCCACGGGTGTATCGGACGAGAACGGCGACAAAGCCTTTGACGCCGAAGACTTCCCTCCACCCCCGGTCCTGCCCGGCATGCAAGTGCTGCGGCTCGGATAACGTCCTTCCCACCGGAGTAGTGCCATGTTCGTACGCTTCGTCGCCTTGCTCTTGACCGCCCTCGCGCTGGCCGGTTGCGCCGTGCCGCGCACCGTGGACAGCCAGGTGCAGAGCTGGTCCACGCTCGCCAGCCTGCCCCAGCCGCCGACGTACCGCCTGGATCTGCTGCCCTCACAGCAGCAGTCGCGCGCCTTTGACGCCATTGTTCCCATGGCCCACGCCGCCTTGGCGCACGATGGCCTGCAGCGCGATGATGCCGCCCCGCGCCTGATCGCCGAAATCGGCGTGCGCACGGGCACCGCGCTGGCCGATGGCCCCTGGTATCCCTATGGTCCCTGGGGCGGGGGTTTCGGCTGGGGCCACCGCTCCGGCATGCGCGCCGGCTGGATGCTGCGCGAGATGCCGCCCACCCTGTACCGCAACGAAGTGAGCGTGGTGCTGCGCGACGCGGCCACGCAAAAGACCGTGTACGAGACCTCCGCCAGCAACGAAGATGTGTGGACCGACGCGCCGCGCATCTTTGGCGTGCTGTTCGATGCAGCGCTGGCGGGATTCCCCACACCGCCCGCCGGAGCGCGCCAGGTGCGCCTGCCGCTGGTGCCTGCCGGCGCAGGCGCTCACTGACTCCCGCATGGACGCCACCCGCATCCTTGCCATCCGCCACGGCGAAACCGCCTGGAACGTGGACACGCGCATCCAGGGCCACCGCGACATTGCGCTCAACGACACTGGCCGCTGGCAGGCGGCGCAGGTGGCGCGGGCACTGGCCGGCGAGCCGATTGCCGCGGTGTATGCCAGCGACCTGCTGCGCGCACACGCCACCGGAGCCGCCATTGCCGATGCTGCCAGCGCACCGCTGCACGCCGAACCCGGCCTGCGCGAACGCAGCTTTGGCGCGTTTGAAGGCCGCACCTTTGCCGAGATTGAGGCCGAGCAGCCCGAACACGCGCTGCGCTGGCGCAAACGCGACCCGCTCTACGCGCCCGAGGGCGGCGAGAGCCTGACGCTGCTGCAGGCGCGCATTGCCAAT
>ERZ724504.1015-NODE-1015-length-15739-cov-5.106223_pt1 | contig 15739 bp, 9 predicted proteins | sample MGYA00376037_ERZ724504 | MGnify/ENA primary metagenome ERZ724504 (study PRJEB28724, sample SAMN07190888) | wastewater metagenome | isolation source: influent of sewage treatment plant in Hong Hong | place: USA: Christiansburg, Virginia | collected 2016-03-01 ... | reverse complement strand
TTACTTTCAGTTGGTGTTATCATAATAAATTTTTTAAAAAATTAATTCTAAAATAATAATGCTAAAACAACGCCAATTGACCATGCCGCTCGGCTTTGAATTTGGTTTGGGTCTGCGCCAGCACATAATCGCGAAAATTATCCTGCGTTAAATGACTTAAATGCTCATTGCGACCTTTGAGTGCGATAAAGTATTTGGCACGGTTCACAGCAGCGCCCATTTGCTTGAGATGATCGAGTGTCAACGTCGAAAATTTTCGTGCCTGAACAATTTTTTTGGCGGTTCGGGTGCCAATACCAGGAATACGCACAATCATTTTGTAGGGCGCTGTTTGGATATTGACGGGGAAATGTGACTTATTACGAATCGCCCAAGCCAATTTGGGGTCACAGTCCAAATCCAAAAACGGATGGTCATCGGGTAGAATTTCTTCTGCTTCAAATCCATAAAAACGCATTAACCAATCCGCTTGGTACAAGCGATTTTCTCGCACCATCGGCACAGGGGTACCCATGGCGGGTAAGCGATTGTCACTGAGCATAGGCACATACCCAGAATAGTACACCCGTTTTAGGTCGTATTCTTGATAAAAATGGCTCGATAAACGGATGATTTGTAAGTCGGTCTCTTGCGCTGCGCCCACAATCAGCTGGGTACTTTGACCCGCTGGGGTAAATTTTGGGGTGTGTTTGTGTTGCTTTTTACTGTCTTTAAACACCACGATTTGTTCTTGCACCACTTTCATTGGCGCTTTCATATCGTCATGGTTTTTTTCAGGCGCAAGCAATGCCAAGCCTGATTTGGTGGGGATTTCCATATTGACGCTTAAGCGATCGGCATACAATCCTGCTTCCTGCATCAGCTCAGCAGACGCACCCGGAATGGTTTTTAGATGAATATAGCCATTGAATTTGTGCGCAAGGCGCAAGGTTTTGGCGACACGAACCAATCGCTCCATGGTATAGTCGGGCGATTTAAAAATCCCTGAGCTTAAAAACAAGCCTTCAATATAGTTGCGCCGATAAAACTGCATGGTCAAATCAACCACTTCTTCGACAGTAAATGCTGCGCGCGGCGTATCGTGACTGCGCCTTGAGGTGCAATACGCGCAATCGTAGATACAATGATTGGTAAACAATATTTTTAATAAGGAAACACAGCGGCCATCTTCGGTATAGCTATGACAAATACCCGAGTTAGCCGTGCCGAGTCCTTTGTTATGATTGTCACGTTTACTGCCACTTGATGAACAGGAAACATCATATTTGGCAGCATCCGCTAAGATGGCTAATTTGTCTTGCAATCTTTCATAATTCATCGCGTAAACCTTGCATATCTCATATATCAGCGGATAAAAACATAAAAAATAGGTTGCAAAATTAAACTTAAGATGAGTATTTTACCTTATCAGCGGCTAAAAATACGGTTAAAAAAAAGCAAGACGACAACGTGTGACGTCTTGCTTTTGGTAGATTAACTAATTAGTGACTACGAATTACGGATTAACAATAATAGCCGGTGCGGTCGTCACAGGCACGGTGGTTATTGTCGCTACCGCAGGGGTTGATGCCGGTAGCAATACGGGGGTTGTCGTGGTAGTAGAAACAACGGTGGCAGGTTTTGACACGGTTACTGTCGCGCCTGAGCCTGTTTGTACCGTCACTGGGGTGGTGGTATTGACATTCGATGTTGATACTACAGTCGTACTAGGCAGTGTGGTGATAGGCGCTGTTGTTACCACAGGGGCTGTGGTAGTGACGACAGGCGTAGAGGTAGATGTAGAGACGGTGCGATAGGTCGGCGTGGTGACAATTTGTGTCGGGTAGAATGGCATACCGTCAACGATGGTAAATCCATTGGGGCGAACCATTACCGTATCGCTCGTGCCATCGCTATGTTGATTGACAATCGTTGTGGTTTTTGGCGCCACGCGGGTCGTGGTTACCGTTGTCGTTTTCTTAGCGGCGGCTTTAACGGTACGCGCATGACTGGGGGTTGCCATGGCACTCATGGCAATCACCGCAGCTGTCGCGGCAACGATTTGGGATTTTTTTATAGCAGTCATCATCATGTTGTGTTTCCTCAAAAATACACACGGAATTAATGAAATTATTATGCGCATATTATTGATAGAAATATAAGTTATAAATGTAAATAACACGGAAAATTTGCAATTTATGCGATAACTGCTGTGAAAAAATGTAACTGCATGGGTAGGTTAACTCATCAAATAGGACACTTTGATAGGCTTAAAAATTTGTCAGGTAAAGCGCTTAGACCAGCAAAAAAATAGGCGTGACGGTTGTTTTATTGGGTTACAAGGTTTATCCTTATCCGTTGACATTGAATATTTGGGCAATGCCACGTTAGCGTAAATTTTTTAGCAGTCAAACTTATCAATTAAATGTAGGAGCTATTCATGTTTTCACATGTAGAACCGTATGCAGGTGACCCGATTTTGGGATTGATGGACAAGCATAAACAAGACCCACGTGCCGACAAAGTGAATTTGGGTGTGGGTGTCTATTTTGATAATGACGGTAAATTACCCGTCCTCAACTGTGTGCAAAAAGCTGAAGCACAAATCGCTAATCCACCAAAACCACGTCCCTATCTGCCAATGGACGGTCTGCCAGGTTATCGCGCGGCTTGCCAAAACCTATTGTTTGGTAAAGACGCACAAGTATTAAAAGACAAACGTGTGGCAACCACAGCGACCATCGGTGGTTCGGGCGCGCTCAAAGTCGGGGCTGATTTTATTCATGCTTGGTTTCCACAAGCCAAATGCTATGTGTCTGACCCAACATGGGCGAACCATATTGGTATCTTTGAAGGGTCTGGTTTTGCGGTGGGCAAATATCCTTACTATGATGCAGCCACCAATGGCATCAAATTTGATGAACTCATTGCCTTTTTAAACACCTTGCAAGCCCATGATGTGGTGTTGCTGCATCCTTGTTGTCATAACCCAACGGGCGTTGATTTGACCCAACAACAATGGGATAAAGTGCTTGAAGTGGTAAAAGCGAAAAACTTGCTTGCCTTTATGGATATTGCCTATCAAGGCTTTGGTGAAGACATGGATGCAGATGTCTATGCGATTCGCAAAGCAGTGGACATGGGCTTGTTGTTCTTTGTCAGTAACTCATTCTCAAAAAATCTATCACTGTATGGTGAACGCGTTGGCGGTTTATCGGTGGTGTGTAAAGACGAAGCACAAGCCAAAGCGGTACAAGGTCAATTGCAGTTCAATATCCGCCGCATTTACTCAAGCCCACCTTCACACGGCGGTCACGTGGTTGATATCGTGATGAATGACGAAGCGTTATTCAATGAATGGGTACAAGAAGTGTATGTGATGCGCGATCGTATCAAAGAGATGCGCCAAAAACTGCGTGACAGTTTAGAAGCCAAATTACCGGGTCGCAGTTTTGAATATATCACCAAGCAAAACGGTATGTTCAGCTATACCGGTCTCACCCCTGAGCAAGTAGCGCGCATTATCAAAGATTTTGGTATCTATATGGTCGCTAATGGGCGTATCTCGGTTGCCGGTCTAAACGCTAGCAATATCGACTATGTAGCCAATGCCATGGCAGAAGTGTTAAAAGACTAAGCCTGTTAAATGCGCTTATTAAATAAACCTGTTAAAAAACTAAGATAATTAAACAATCAAAACCCTTAACCGCGTGTTAGGGGTTTTTTTATAGTGACAGCGTTTTTGACACAGCTTTGGTAAGATTGTAGAAATATTTTTGAGGGTTGTTAATTAAATCGCCACAAAAAACCTTGCTTTTGGTATCGGCTTTTGCTGAGATACCGATTACAATAATTTTAATAAAATAGGATATCTTTATGGTCGCCCACAACCCCATACCCAATTTTCAAACCTCAACTGATTCTACGCCGCCATCCATCTCGCAAGCCATCACCCCCCAGTTTCGAGAAATCGACTACGGCAATAACGTTGCCCAGCGTACTCTGTGCGTTTTAGTATTGGATTTGTCAGGCTCAATGGCGATACGCTCAGGCAATGGCGACAAACGCCGTATCGATATGCTCAATGAAGGGATTGAAGCGTTTTATCATGATTTGATGAAAGATGAAACAGCACGTAACCGTGTGCGTTTAGCCATTGTCATCGTGGGCGGGGTCAATGACACTGCAGAGCTGATGATGGATTGGACAGATGCGATTGATTTTTTCCCTATTAAATTTCGTGAAAATGGCATGACGCCGCTCGGGCAAGGTATGTTGCTTGCGCTCAATTTGATTGAGCAAGAGCGTATCAATCTACGCGACAACGGTATCAATTATACCCGTCCTTGGGTTATTGCCATGACGGATGGTCTGCCCACCGATAGCCAAGATGTGTGGCAGGCGGCTATCAATCAATGTCACCAAGCCGAGCAAAATAATCAATGTATTATTTATCCGATTGCCATTGATGCGGGCGTGCAAGAAGTTAAGATGCTCAAGCAACTGTCGATTTTAACCCCGCCCGTGCATCTCAATTCCGTTAAATTTGTCGAATTTTTTGTGTGGTTGTCCGCGAGTCTTAAGACCGTGTCACAATCTGCGCCTGGGGAAACCGTGCAATTAGGGAGTATCTCACCGTGGGCGACCATTCAAAGTTGATGGTAAAGACAATCACCTTCAATGCTCATGACAATAAAAAACCTAAAAAAAATTGGGGATAATGATGAACCAAACCACGGATTTGTTAGCGCAATCATCGCACTCATCAGTCCAATCATCTTGGCAAGTGTATGGCGCATCCAGTATTGGTAAATCCCATATCGACAGCAACCTGCCCAATCAAGACAGTATCTATTTGCAAAAAACCCAAGACGGTATGGTCGCTGTGGTATGTGATGGGGCGGGCTCAGCAAAATTTAGCCAAGCGGGTGCAGCGTTTTTTAGTCAATCCATTGGAAAAATGCTGCTCAGTCTCGGTGTTAGTCGCAGTGTCAGTATCAGCGGCACTGCGTTTGATTTGGTGCAAGTCAGACAGCAAATTATCGAGCAATTATTACAAATACGCCTCGACCTGCAGTCACAGCTGCCCGCTGAATCAAGCCTAAGAGATTATCACACTACCTTTACTGGGCTACTCATCCATTCAAATCATCAAGCCATATTGGTGCAAATCGGTGATAGCCCCCTTATCACTAGCCAATTTGTTGTGCGCCATCCTCATATTGATTATTTCACCAATTTGCAAGTGTACGGGGATGATAGCAAGAATGAATACGTCAATGAGACGCATTTTATCACCCAAGACAATTGGCAATCTTTTTTAAGGGTTGAGCCCATTGATTTATCGCAAGTGGATTGCCTTGCACTGATGTCGGATGGCTGTGCGGACTTGGTATTTGAAGGCGCAAGTGTTACGCCCAAAATTTACCGCCCTTTTTTTGGCAACTTGCTATTTAATTTAACCCAAAGTCAAAGCTCACAGCAAGGCAGCGCGATTATTGAACAGGCGCTTGGCAACCCTGCCACCTATCGATTAACCGGTGATGATAAATCCTTGGTGGTGTTATTAAAAAATCAACCGCATTATCAAAGACTTGAACCGATGGTTGAGGGGCAAAATGAAAACCTAGCGAATGACACTATAGCGAATTACACTGTAGCGACTGCACCAAACAGCCCCACGGTTTGGCATACCGATGCTGTCAATCATAAAAATCCCCGTGCCACTAGCACGCCTGATGATATAGCCTTTAATAACATCAATAACATAGCGCATAATCCAAATCCGCACTCTGCCAATGTTGTAACTAACCCTGCAACTTTAGCGGCCACAACGTCACAGGTGTTGCCCCCTTCGCAGTCCGTCAGTGACTCAGCCAGACAGCGGCGTAATACTGCTATGATGGCTGGCGCCACGATGCTCATTGGCACAGGTATATTAGGCTGGATAAATAAAGATCGATTGCTGCCGACGCAAACTGTCAACAATGCCAATACTGCGGCATCGGTGGCGAGAACAACGCCCACCTCGGCTATAACGCCCCCACTAACCGCGCACGCACTGGGTGATTCCTATGCCATTGACTTGACCAAAGCCGCAGCGATTACCGATAGTGGCAATCCGAGCGATGATCCTATCCTAAAGGTGATAATAGCCAGCCCGCAAGGTGGGTATATCGATGTCATCGAGCAAAAATCCAAACAAACAAGCAGCGCTAAAACTAAAAACGACAATAAAAACAAAAATAGTGTGAATCAGACATTATTATCCGCCACTGTGACCACGGTGGTTGCTAATAAAAACCCAACGGTTGCCAGTGGCGCAGCGAGTACAGCGTTGCAAAACCAACATACCGAGACTGAGGCTACTTTGACCGACTCACAATTTAACAATCATGCTATCAAACTTGCGGCTAAAGCAAGCTGTTTGCCAGTTACCGATACCCATGATTTGACAAGTTTAGGGGTCACCATCCAGCTCACGATGAATTACTACAACTGCCAAATTAGCTTGCCTATCAAATCGATGACGAGCCAAATAGCTGGGTTAAGCAAAAAGACGGAAATCTTGGATAGTCTGACGCTCGATAAAGGGTTATCAGAAATTTTAACTAGCTCTACCACCAATACTGCAGCTAACGCCTCATCGGTTACGGGTTTGGCTGCTAGCAAGGTCAGCGATTCTAGCGGCAATCAGCAAATACAGCTATACTATTTGGGTATTACTGACTCAGTAAACCATATCAGTGCCACTGCTAGCACTGAGTTAGCCGCTTTACCCACCTCAGCTTCCAACCCCAAGAGATAGTCCATGCCGTATTTAATTGCAAACAATCAGCGTATCACCATTGATTTGCCTATCTCTCATGAGATCGGCTCTGGCGGTATGGGCATTGTCTACCGTCTTGGTAATCTTTTAGGCACGGGCAATTTGGTGGCAAAAATCTTTAAAAATCCCACCGATCCCAAAAACCCCAGCGTTGCCAAACTACAAGCCATGATGGCGCGCCCGCCTGAGCATATTTATCAAGTAATTAATGGGGTAGGGTATACCCAGTTTGCTTGGGTGAGACATCTGATTGTCGGCGAGCATGATGAGCTGATTGGCTATGCCATGCCAGAGCTGGACTTTGATAGGTCGTTATCGCTTAATCCTTTTATGTACCCACGAGAGGCAGCAAAACTGACCGCGTATCAGCAGAGTCTCAATTATCGCGTGCAGCTGTGTGCCAATATTAGCGCCTTGATGGCGGATTTACATGGTCATGGGCATGCCTTTATTGATTTTAAAGAAGCCAATATGCGCCTGATGCCAGAGCCAAGCACGGGCATGGATGATGATTATAAAGGCTTTATCGTTGGGTTTATCGACTGTGATAGCTATCGTATTACTGCCAGTGATGGCAGCGTTTATCCCAGTCCTGTCATATCTCCTGAAATGACCAGTCCTGAGTATCATGAACACAAAGATATTGGTTTGTTGGATGAAAAACACGACCGTTTTGTACTGGCGATTGAGCTGTTTAAAATTTTAAACAATGGTATTCATCCGTTTTATTTTATCCCTGTGTCAGACCGATTAAAAAATGCCGCCCATCGCAACACCGACCAATTTATCAAAGAGCGGCTATATGCTTACGGCTTGCAGCCACAGCCAGAAATTGCACCGCTAAAAAACAGTATTCATGTGTGTTGGGATGACCAAACCCGTGCGATGTTTGATAAAGCGTTTTTATCTACCCATCCAACTGATCGTCCAAGCGCCGCCGAGTGGGAAAACCATCTGCGCGGATTGGTTCAACACCGCCAGTTTAAAGTGTGTGAGAATTATCCCAATGATGCCAGCCACATTCATTTTGTCGGTAAACCCTGTCATCGCTGTCTGTTTTTAACCGTACCTAACAACCCGTTAACCACGCCCGTCACGCCTGTACCTGTAATCAGCGCTGCAGCGACAACCAGCGTCTGGCAGACCACGCCCACCCGTGCTTCTGTAGCGTCAACTGCCGCGAATCACCCAAGTCATCAGTCAAATCAGCAGCCAAGCGCGGCTTTGAGCGGTTTGATGGATGATGAGACATTGGCAAATAATCGTCGGCTTGAACAATCGCTCAATACCCAGGCTAACAGTCACACGGGCATACCGAGCCAGCCCATCAATGTAGTCAGTGCAGTGAATGCAGTCGATGACACGACCCAAACACCGGCGACTCATTCAATGGCGATGCCAGATACAATGCTAGATACGATGACAGCTGCAATAACAGCACCTGCGCATCACACTGATACTACAGAGACGACACCCACTTCGCCACCGCACACAACTTCTGCCGGTGAGGTATCTGTCAAAAAGCCCTCTAAAGGGTGGCTGATAGCGATGATTGCTGCCCTAATTGCTGGCCTAGTGGCAATCGGTGGCTATGGCGTATCAACATTAAAATCCGCCTCAACACCCACAACATCACAATCCGCCACTAGCAATCAGTCCGATAATACCAAAGCGGCAAGTAGCGATGACAATTCACAAAAAAAACCGAAAAGCCAAACCAAAAGCCAAAATAGTTACACTACCATCATCAAATCGCTGCCGACTGCAAAAGCCACTATGACGCAAGCGCTTAAAGAGCACAATGGCTTTTTTGCTTCCTCGTCGCAAACTAGCGTAGCCAAGCTGTATCAAGACACGCTCGGTATTAGCCCTGAGTTTTTTGATAACGTAGTCAAGGTGGGTGAGTTTGCCGAGCCATCGCTCAAACAGCTGCAAGAGCTGGGTTACAGCCAAGATATCGATGCGACAAAGCAATACTCGATTGAAGCCTTTCGTAACGCGGATATGGGATATTTTAAACAGCAGCCCACGAATAAAACGCTCGCCAAACAACTCAATGAAGCGGCAAAAAGCTATTACTGGCGCAAAAAAGACCCAAAAGCCGCCGTTTATCTTCAAGCGCAAGCGGTCAAAAACAACCCCAATCAAGGCGAATATGCGGCCAATTTCGCTTATTATTTATTTAAAAATAACTACCCTTATAGCAAATCTTTTTTGCTTTATGCGCTACAAACGCCGCGTGATAGCAGCAAATACCCCAACACCTATATGATTGAATTGGCCGCGGCAATGGCATTGCAAGCGGGTGATGACAAGGGCGCGGTGGGATCGTTATTGGCACAGTTTTATACCACGGACGATCAACAAAAACGTTGCCAAAACATGTTAAATTATCCGCAAACCTATCCAGAACTGGTACCCATCGCCGAGAAAGTATTAGCCATTATCGACCAGCAAAACAGTAGCGGCGCCAATCCTGTACCTGCTGAGTGCTTGCCACCCTACAACTGGGTGGTTGGATCGTCAAATTAATTTATCAAATTGAAAATATGAAAATAGGGTAGTAAACATCGATGATTATAGTCTGCCAACAATGTGGTCAAAAATTACCAAAAACTGCGGTTATGTGCCCAAATTGTGGCAGTCGTCAGTTTGCGCAACAATCTGATAATCATACTCAGCCGCCAAGTGCCTATAATGCCTATGACGCGACTCAGACTTCTCAGGTGCCGCAGCCAGAACATTCTACTTGGCAAAGTTATACGCCAAATCCATCTACAGGCAATTATCAACCGACCGATATGCCAGCTGTGCAGGCTAGTCAACCTATGCAGCAACCTGCTCAACCAATCTATGCCCAGCCTAATTATGAACAGCCTGATGTTGCTCAGGCGTCAAATCCACCCGCAGCACAATCCACTAACTATGCAAATCCTTATGTCGCTCCTGCAGTACAGCCACAACAACCTAGCCAATACCCAACACCCGCTACCAATCAGCTGCCTTCGACCGCGCTGCAGACACGTAAGCCGGCTCATACCATGCTGTATGCAGGTTTTGTGCGCCGCGCATTGGCGTATCTATTTGATTTAGCGTTAGTCAGTTTATTGTTGGGATTGGCTTATCAATTATTGTTGCCGCAGGTTTTACCGCAGCTTGGTATTCGTGGGTTTAGCGATCAAACGCTTGCCTTGATAGCGTATGGATTTTATTTGTTTTATATGACGTTATTGACCTGTTTGGGACGACAAGCAACGGTGGGCAAGGTGATTATGGGTATGTGGGTGTTTGGTATGCAGGGTCAACGGGTTAATTTTTTCCATGCGTTAATCCGCGAAACCTTAAAACTTATCTTATTGCCATTTGGTTTTTTGATGTGGTTTACCGCCCGTAAACAAACGCTGCATGATTTAATCGCACGCACGGTGGTGTTGTATGACCCCAATTAATTTTTAAACAGGGATAGCAATAAAAAAAGTTAATCAATTTGGAAAACCCCATGCTAAACATAGTGAGTCGTACAAAAGCCAGCAAAAAACCCAACGCCAAAGCGCAAACGTTGAGCGAAATCATGATTTTGGCGGTGGTATGGCTCCTGTTAATTGGCGCATTTTTACTGGCAGATTACGCCCATTCACCCAAACTGCAGCGTTATCAACTCGAATTGATGAGCTATACTGAAGGCATCGCCAAACCGCAACTGCTCAGCAAATATTGTGGCGACAATGTCATTACTAATCTGTATGACAACCGTAATGACCCCAATTATGGCATGACTCAAGCCTGTTCCCAAGCCAGTCAGCCCACACAATTAATGAGTGAGGCAAAGCAACATTTTGCCAAAACCCAACAAGCCTTAGCGGCCGCATGGCAAGCCCAAGGCAAACAGCAACGCCAAACTGAGCTGGTTGAAAATGAAACCGAAGTGAATTTGGGTGGCGATAAACTCAGCAATCGCCAAAATTGGCTACACCTTAACGCTAGCGGGCAACTCGATAGTTTAGACAACCTAATGGCGGTAAAAACCGATAAATTCTCGCCCGCCGACCAAGCCAATTTTGCGGTGTCATTGCTTGCGGTTGCCGATGGCAATCGACGTTTTGCCTACAATCGCCTGTTTAGCAATCAGCCTGCCATTGCCAAACTGTTAAATCAATCGGCAAATGATGTTGCCAGTATCTATGACGCCAATAACAACCAACAAAAAGCCCTGCAAGCGAACAATCTACTGCCGTTAATTGGCACGCCCATGTATTTGGGAATGCTCACTCAGGTGTGTATTTGGTCATGGGTGACGTGGGGCTTGCTATGGCTGTCTCGGCGTAAGCATTGGCTGGAAGTGTTACCGATAGCCATCACCGTGTGGGGGTTGGTCATTGCGGGTGTTAGCCATACAGTGATATTGCCGATGAGGGTGGGGGGCGTGCTGTTTTGCGTCGGCGTGCTACTGAGTGTATTGACGATTTTTTCCCCCATGCGTCGGTTGATGGAAAAATTCCCCGACAACCGTACCATGCTGTCATCTGCGTGGATTTATCCGTTGTTTGTAGGCTTTGCCACCTTTGGTTTGATGATTTTATTTGATTTAAGCACCCGTAGTTATCTGTCACTGCGTTATATTTTTCTCAATCATTTCAAAGATTTGTTTTGGTGTTTTGTGTTTATTAGCCTGGCTCGTCCGATTAGCAGTTTGGTTAGTTGGGGGCTTAAAACCCTCATTGCCAATAACTTACTACACAGCAGTTGGGGCAATGTCAAATCGGCGATGACTAAAGCCCGTGTGTGGCTGCTTGCCTTTGCGGTGGGCTATCTGGGCTTGGCAGTGTTGATTCACAGTGACAGTGCCAAAGTCGCTGAACTGTCAAAGATTTGGCTGATGGTGTTTTTGGGCGTGTTTTTGGCGATTAACCAACGCGGTTTGATTAATCATCTGTTTTTTCGCTCCAAAAAAATGACCCTGCTGCTTGCTTTTTCGGTGGTGTTGCCGTTTATTGCGCTGGGTATTGCCAATGAAAAAGGCACCATGCTGGTATTTTTGTTTTTGTTTACCTTTTTGGTGGGCGTGGCGCTATCCAACAAAATTTTCCAAATGGGCGGACGGGGTTATATTTTGGGCGTGTTGTCGAGTACCGCGATTTTGCTTTTGCTGATGATGGTGTTGGTGAATTTAAGCGGGTTTGATGCGCGTACTGCCGAGCGGGTCAATGCGTGGGTCAATCCGTTTGTGGCGAGCAACGATCAGATGGCGATTTTGCATTGGTTTCGCGATAGTGTGCCGATGATTGGCTATGGATTTGGCGATATTCCGTGGTGTGGTTATCATTTGTCGGGCTGTCAGGGCGTGCCGCTACAGATGCAAAGTGACTATACGATTACCTCGGTGATGGCAGTGGTGGGTATCGGGGCTAGTGTGGTGCTGATGATGGTGTATTTTGCGTGGCTTGCGTTGATGGCCCGTCAGCAGATGGCGTTTGCCAGTGAGCAGATGAAATCACGGCTGTTGTCGGGTGGTTATTTTTTGCTGGCGTGGGTGATTTTGCTGTGGGTGGTGATTACGGTGTTTCAGGCACTTGTCACCATTTCGGGGAATTTAGGAATTTTACCGCTCACAGGGGTGACGTTACCGTTTTTAAGTTATGGCACCAGTAATTTATGGCTCAATAGTATTATGCTCAGTTTGGCGCTGTTTCAGCCAAAGTTGATGTTGGACGGCAATAAACCGTAAACCGTATGCTCAATAACTTATCCAATCGTAGAAACGTCAAATTTTAGTAAGGCTTGTAAAAATTAAAGGTTCAAAATGACCGAAAACCAAACCCCGAAAGACGAAAACAGTCAAGAAACTATGAACAGTGGCGATTTAGAAACTGTCAACAACACAGGTTCTGATACGCTGTCACAGGACGAAAATGTCGCTGATTCAGTAGATTTTGAAGAAACAGCCACGCCTGCCAATGCCTCCGACAATACGCAAGCAAGTGAAACAAAAAACACTAACAAAAAAATCAAAAACGACGGTAAAGTTGCCAGTTTTCGGGTTTCTCAAGCGCTTTACAAAACCATTTTGACCAACTTACAAGTGATTTTGGTGGTGTTTGTTGTCGGTCTTATCGGCTGGCTGGCGTGGTATCTCTCGCCCTTAACCGCCTCAAATACCACCTACAATGCCGAGGCGAATGAAAACGCCGTGTCACTTGTCGTTGATAACCTGGGTATGGCGGATGTGGTCAACCAAGCCAACAGCCAAAATACTAATACCCAAAGTGCAAACGCTAATCTATCAAGTTCGGTCAACGCCACGCCTGCCAAAATGTGCGATTTAACTCAGCCAAAAAACCAAGCCCGTTTTACCGACAGTATCAACCGAGTCAATCAAAGCCTGTTGACCTTATACCAGCAAAAACGTCTAGCCAACCAATACCAACTGCAAACTGCCAGCCTTTGGCAACAAGCCTGTGAGCAACATATCAACGAAGACGCGTTAGCCTTTGCGCTAAAAACGCTTGCCAGCCCTGAGCGATTGTTGCAGCTACAATGGCGAGAACAACAGCCCAATCGCCGCAATCAAAACGACCCCAATGTCGCCCATATGCCAACCAATTGGCTCACCCAAACCAACCCTTGGTATGGGCTACCGGGCTGTGTGTACATCAAAACCGCCAAAACGGCGGACAATCAGACAGGCTACCTGTATGTTGATAGTCGTGGCAATACCATGACTGACACAGGTGACGTTGACCCATTAACCCAGCTTTGTAACAACCCTAGATTAATTCCGGTGTCAGTCAAATCCTTGGTGGTTAAACCATTGACAGGGGCGGCGACTTTACCCAATGCACCAGCATCTGACCCCAACAATGCTTTTAATAAAACCAAAAACGATATTCAAAACCAAGCTAATGGCGTGCTGCAAACCCTACAAGACAAACCCACGCAAGATCCGAAAAAACGGATTGCCTCCACCAGCAAAACCGAGGTTGCTTTACCGACCAATCTAGGGTTGATGTACAGCGAATTGTCCAACATCCACGCCAGCCATTTTGACCGTCAGTTGTTGGACGCTTATCAAAGCTACCAACAAAAAAATGATCAACGCAGCTGGTGGCAAAAACTCACGGCACCGCCAATCAATAGTATCAATGTCGATGGCTCAGATATCAAAATCGGCTACAACATGGCGTTAACCTTGGATCCCGCCGTACAGACCACCGCCCAGCAAGTGGCGGATTGTGTCACCAATAACCCCAATGCCGCGGACTGTAATAGCGTGCTATCGCCTGCGTTGCAAAAAGTCGCCAATGGCATGTATGAGAACGCCTTGGTACGCAGTATCGGTATCGCGGTGATTGACGTCAAAACCCAAGGTGTGCTTGCCCTTGCTAGCGCTGACTCCAATTGCTACCGTGCCGATAATGGCGATACCACGATTAAGCCCACAGGTTGCCCGATACTGTGGAAAAAAGATTGGAGCAAGCAAAACCTCATGAACCATGCGTTATACCAAACCGTATACCCAGGTTCGACCGTTAAAACCGTACAAGCATTGGCACTGGTACGCGCCAATCCACGCTTTAAAAATATGCAAACCCCTGAAGCGCAATATCTCAAACAAGTAATAGCAAGCTCATCTACCGAAAAAGTGGCGAATTTTTTATATTGTCAACGCACGACCAGTGCGATGTCATTGCAACGTGACCGACAAGGCGTTTGCCCAGGTATGCCCGCCTTTAAAAAAGCCAGTGATGACATGGGCTGGAGTGTAAATTGTGCCGGTAAAGGGGGAGTAAATTGCGGATTTAAAGATTTATTGTTTGGTAAAGCCTATAATAGCGACCCGATGCTACAAAGCCGCTATTTTTCAGGTGTACTGCTCACCGATGGCAAGCAAGATTACACCACCAAGCAATTGCAATTTACCGAAAGCCAAGTGGCAAGCTGTGTCAAAGCCAATGGCGGACGTATGAACGGGGCGTGTCGTCAAGGGGGCGATATGCTCAATGCCAGCATGAACCAAGTGTTTGGGGCAGGCAATGCCAAAACCTCGGTACTGGGTGTGTCAGATATGTTTGCCAATCTGCTGATTGCCGATAATGGCGCGACCCAGCGTCGCGGCGTGCATTTGATTGAGGATTTATGGGGCGTCAATCAAATTCCGCTGCGTCCTAAAGCCTGGCGAGGCGATGCCCAAAGCCAAGAGACATTGACCACAGCTACGAGCCAACTCGGCGCCATGCCTCTCAATATCAACCAATCTGACGCCCGTGGTGCGCTTAATTTATTATCAGGTACGCTGCTAGCAGGCACAGGTTTGGGCGGCGGCAACGGCACAGCTTTTACTGCCTGTAACCAAGCGATTGGTAGCTGTGCATGGACACAGGGCGTGATGGTGGGCAAAACAGGCACACCCGGCTTTAACTATCCTACCCGCCAAAACGGTCGCAGCTTTTATACCCCCAATGTCACCGTCAGTATGGTGGCAAATCTGTGTAACAATGCGGACATTCGCGCAGGTAAAACTCAGCCATCGGTGGCGTGTTATGCTCGTCCGTATAAATGGTTTGTCTATGGGCTAAAAGATAAAAATGGCAAATGGGATAAAGCGGTAGCGGTATTGGTTGAGCGTAACTGGACTAAAAATGGCTTGGTCGATGACCCCCGTGATGGCATTAACCGAGCGGTACAGGCAGGCATGGTGTTAGCCAAACAGATGTATCAAAGCTCAGCGATTAGCCATCCTGCCAACGACAAACCACTGGCGGATTTAGTGGCTAGTCCAATGACTGATGCTACGCAAGCTGTTAAAAAAACACAAACCCATCAATAAAAAATTTCACCATTAAGAGTAAATTATGGCTTACATCACCACCAACCACCGGTTTATCATTGACGACAAACACCCAAGCGATGTGTTTGATGAAATGGAAAATTTCT
>ERZ724504.1012-NODE-1012-length-15762-cov-10.182657_pt1 | contig 15762 bp, 13 predicted proteins | sample MGYA00376037_ERZ724504 | MGnify/ENA primary metagenome ERZ724504 (study PRJEB28724, sample SAMN07190888) | wastewater metagenome | isolation source: influent of sewage treatment plant in Hong Hong | place: USA: Christiansburg, Virginia | collected 2016-03-01 ... | reverse complement strand
TAGTAGCCGTGCGAGAGCACATAGGCGCCGGTCATGATGCGGCGCTTGACCTCGGCGCCAAAGCCTTCGGCGCGGGTCTTTTTGTACATGTCTTCGAGGTCGGTGAAGTTGTTGGCGCGGTGGCCAAACTTCACGCCGTCAAAGCGGCTCAGGTTGGACGATGCCTCGGCGGGCGCAATGATGTAGTAGACGGGAATGGACAGCTCGGTGCGCGGCAGGCTGATGGGAACCAGCTTGGCGCCGAGTTTTTCGTATTCGCGCAGGGCGGCATCGACGGCGGCGCGCACGTCGCTGGCCAGGCCGTCGCCAAAGAACTCTTTCGGGATGCCGATGCGCAGGCCGTCCAGGCTGTCGTTGAGCGAGCGGCTGAAGTCCTCAGCGGGCATGTCCAGCGAGGTGGAGTCGCGGTCGGGGTCGGGGCCGCACATGGCGGACAGCAGGATGGCGCAGTCTTCGGCGCTGCGCGCCATCGGGCCGGCCTGGTCGAGGCTGGACGCAAAGGCCACCATGCCGTAGCGCGAGGCGCGGCCATAGGTCGGCTTGATGCCGGTGATGCCGCAAAACGATGCCGGCTGGCGGATCGAGCCGCCGGTGTCGGTGCCGGTGGCGGCTGGCGCCAGGCGCGCGGCCACGGCCACGGCGCTGCCGCCGGACGAACCACCGGGCACATGGTCGTGGTTCCAGGGGTTGCGCACGGGCGCCGGGGCGTCAAAGCCGACGGGCGCGACGGCGGAGTTTTCGTTGGCCGAGCCCATGGCGAACTCGTCGCAATTGAGCTTGCCCAGCGTCACGGCGCCCGCCTGGGCGAGTTGGGTGACCACGGTGGCGTCAAAAGGCGACTGGTAGCCCACCAGCATCTTCGAGCCAGCGGTGGTGGGAAAGTCGCGTGTGACGAAGATGTCCTTGTGGGCGATGGGCACGCCTTCCAGCACGCCAGCGGTACCCGCAGCGATGCGCGCATCGGCGGCGCGTGCCTGGGCCAGCGTGGCCTCTTCGTTGAGGGCGACATAGGCGCCCAGCGCCTGGTGCTGTTGGGCGCGGGCCAGAAAATGCTGGGCGGTCTCCAGGGCGCTCACGTGGCGCTCGCGCAGGGCGCTGGCCAGCGCGGCCACGCTCAGGTCATGCAGGGGGGTGTTGGAAGAAGTCATGCGTGCGTCACTCAATCACTTTGGGCACCAGGAACAGGCCGCGCTCCACGGCGGGAGCGCTCTTCTGGTTGGCTTCGCGCTGGTTGGGTTCACTGGCAACATCGTCGCGCAGGCGAAGCTGTACGTCCTGGATGGTGGCCACCGGGTGGGCCAGGGGTTCGATACCGCTGGTGTCCACCGCACGCATCTGCTCCACGGTGGCAAAAAAGCCATTGAGTTGTGTGAGCATGCGCTCGCTCTCGGATGGGCTGAGTTCAAGCCGTGCCAGATGGGCAATGCGGCCAATATCCTGGGGGGTCAGTGCCATAGGGGGAATGGGTGTCAGATGGGCGTCAGAAACCAGATGTAAAGCTGTGTCTGCGGATGTACCAAAAAGGGTTGTCCACAGGGGATGCGGTATTATCCCGCCTTTGCCGCAATACCATGCCCACTGCCGGTCATTGTGCGAAAAAGAGCCACTTTAGACCCCGTAAACACCCCGTTACATACCCGGCGACTGCAAGCCGAAGCGCATGCCGTGCCCGAGAGGATTTTGAATGTTCGGAGCTTTCCGTCGGTACTTCTCCACCGACCTGGCCATTGACCTTGGCACCGCCAATACCCTGATTTTTGCCCGCGACAAGGGCATTGTCCTCGACGAACCTTCGGTGGTGGCCATCCGCCACGAAGGGGGCCCCCACGGTAAGAAAGTGATTCAGGCCGTGGGCCGCGAGGCCAAGGCCATGCTGGGCAAGGTGCCCGGCAACATCGAGGCCATCCGCCCGATGAAGGACGGCGTGATTGCTGACTTCGTCATCACCGAGCAGATGATCAAGCAGTTCATCAAGATGGTGCATCCGCGCACCTTGCTCACGCCCAGCCCGCGCATCATCATCTGTGTGCCCTGCGGTTCTACGCAGGTGGAACGCCGTGCTATCAAAGATGCAGCAGAAGCCGCAGGCGCCACGGCCGTTTACCTGATTGAAGAGCCCATGGCTGCCGGTATTGGCGCTGGCCTGCCAGTGAGCGAGGCCAGCGGCTCCATGGTGGTTGATATTGGCGGCGGCACCACCGAGGTGGGCGTGATCTCGCTGGGCGGCATGGTCTACAAAGGCAGCGTGCGCGTGGGCGGCGACAAGTTCGACGAGGCCATCATCAGCTACATCCGCCGCAATTACGGCATGCTGATTGGCGAACCCACCGCTGAGGCCATCAAGAAAAACATCGGCTCGGCCTTTCCTGGCTCGGAAGTCAAAGAGATGGAAGTGCGTGGGCGCAACCTGTCGGAAGGCGTGCCGCGCAGCTTCACCATTTCCAGCAACGAAGTGCTGGAAGCCCTGACCGAACCGCTCAACCAGATTGTCTCTGCCGTGAAAAACGCGCTGGAGCAAACCCCGCCCGAGCTGGGCGCCGATATTGCCGAACGCGGCATGATGCTGACCGGCGGCGGTGCGCTCTTGCGCGACCTCGATCGCCTGCTGGCCGAAGAAACCGGCCTGCCCGTGCTGGTGGCTGAAGACCCGCTGACCTGCGTGGTGCGTGGTTGCGGCATTGCGCTGGAGCGCATGGGGCGCACTGGCAGCATCTTCACCAGCGAGTGAGGCGGCCTGGCCTGCCCGGCAGGCCGACATGCCGCAATTGCATGACCGCTTTTGCCACCTTCCGAGCCGATGCTGCGCTGGTGCGTGCCGGGCAGCGCAACGCCTGAACGGAGGCCCCCATGTCCCTGGGAACCCTGGACCGCACCACGCCCTCTTTTATGCGCCAAGGGCCATCGGCCCTGTCGCAAATCGTTTTGTATATTGCGCTGGCGCTGTTGCTGATGCTGGCGGATGTGCGCTGGCGCATCACCGACCCGCTGCGCCAGGTGGTGTCCACGGTGCTGTATCCGGTGCAGTGGCTGATGGTGCAGCCGCTGGAGTTTTTCAGCCGCGGGGCAGACTATTTTCATGCCCTGCAAACCGCACAGGATCAGGCCGACACCGCGCGCAAAGAGGTGTTGCAGCTGTCGCTGCGTGCCAACCAGGCCCAGGAGCTGCTACAGGAGAACGAGCGGCTGCGCAAGCTGCTCGATTTGCGCGAGCGGCTGCAAGCGCCTGCACGGGCGGCGCAAATCCTGTACGACACGGCCGACCCCTACACGCGGCGCGTGGTCGTGGACCAGGGCCAGGTACACGGGGTGGAACTGGGCTCGCCGGTGCTGGACGACGCTGGCGTGCTGGGCCAGGTCACGCGGGTGCACCCGTTTCTGAGTGAGGTGACGCTGCTGGTGGACCGCGACCAGGCCATTCCCGTGCTCAATATCCGCACGGGGGCGCGCGGCGTGGCCTATGGCGACCCAGTGGCCAGCCACGGCGGCGGTCTGGAACTGCGTTTCGTCTCGGCCAACGCCGATGTGCAAGAGGGCGATGTGCTCACCACCAGCGGACTCGATGGTGTCTACCCCTCTGGCCTGCCCGTGGCACGGGTGGTACGGGTAGAGCGGCGCGCCGACTCCGCATTTGCGCGCATTTATTGCACGCCCACCGCGCGGGTAGAGGGTGCGCGCCATGTGATGCTGATTACACCGACGGCGGGCACCGATCCGGCGCGCCCCCCCGCCGAGCCAGCGGCAGTGCTCAAGAAGGGCAAACAAAAATGAAACGCCAGCCACTTCCAGGGCACCTGCGGCGCACAGGGCGGGAGGCACCATGATCATGCCCCGTGGACAGCAACTGCTGCTGCCAGTCAACCCGGTCTTCATTGGCGCCAGCTTGGCAGCGGCGCTGGCCATCAACATGCTGCCCCTGGGCCGCGTGCTCTGGATGCCCGATGTGTTGATGGTGCTGCTGGCCTTCTGGGGCGTACACCAGCCTCTGCGTGTGGGCATGGGGCTGGCCTTTGTGTTCGGTCTGTGCATGGACGTTCACCAGTCTGCGCTGCTGGGCCAGCATGCGCTGGCCTATGCGCTGGTGCTGTTTGGCACCTCCATGACGCACCGGCGGCTGCTGTGGTTTCGGGCCTGGTTGCAGGCGCTACAAATGTTGGGTCTGTTTGTGGGCGCACATGCGCTACAGGCGCTGATTCGGTTGTTGTCGGGGGGCGTGTTTCCGGAGTGGGACATTTTGTGGGCGCCGGTGCTGGAGGCCTTGCTGTGGCCGCTGGCCAGCATGTTGCTGCTGGCGCCGCAACGCCGCGCTCCCGACCAGGATGCCAACCGGCCGTTATGAGCGAGATGTGCTCTGGCTTGGCGGTAGGGTATGGCCTGCGTGGTGCCAGCGCAGTGCCTGAGTGCAGGTGCCAACCAGGGGATGCGCCTTGACCGAGCTGCGCAATGTGGAACTGGATGCGGCGCGTTTTCGCGCCCGCGTGCTGGTGGTGGGGCTGGCGGTGTTGCTGGCGTTCTGCCTGGTGGTGGCGCGCCTGGTTTTTTTGCAGGTGGTGCGCCACGAGGATTTGGCCGAACAGGCCGAGAGCAACCGCACTGCCGTGCTGCCGGTGGTTCCCAACCGGGGCCTCATTCTGGATCGCAATGGCGTGGTGCTGGCCACCAACTACGCCGCCTACACGCTGGAGATCACACCCTCCAAGGCCGGGGTGCTGGAAGAAACCATTCAGGAGCTGTCCAAGGTGGTGGACATCCACGCCCGTGACAAACGCCGCTTCAAGCGCCTGATGGAAGAGTCGCGCAGCTTTGATTCGCTGCCCATCCGTACCCGCCTGACCGACGAAGAGGTGGCCCGTTTCACGGCCCAGCGCTACCGCTTTCCGGGCGTGGACATCAAGGCGCGGCTGTTTCGCAACTACCCGCTGGGCGAGGTGGCCAGCCACGCCATTGGCTACATCGGGCGCATCAACCAAAAAGAAAAAGAGCGCATCGAAGACTCCGAAGAAGAAGCCAATTACCGGGGCACCGAGTACATCGGCAAGCTGGGCATAGAGCAAAGCTTTGAAGCGCAGCTGCACGGCATCACCGGCGTGGAGCAAATGGAAACCTCGGCGGGCGGGCGCGCCGTGCGCCGGCTCAACAGCTTTCCTGCCACGCCGGGCCACACGGTGGCCTTGTCGCTGGACATCAAGCTGCAAAAGCTCATTGAAGACCTGTATGGCGATCGCCGGGGTGCGCTGGTGGCCATAGACCCGCGCAATGGCGAAGTGCTGGCACTGGTGAGCAAGCCCACGTTCGATCCCAACCTGTTCGTCGAGGGGATTGACCAAGAAAACTGGAGCGCGCTCAACGAGTCCATTGACAAACCGCTGCTCAACCGGGCGCTGCGCGGCACCTACCCGCCGGGCTCGACCTACAAGCCGTTCATGGGGCTGGCGGCGCTGGAGACGGGCAAGCGCACCGCAGGCACCATCATCCACGATGGTGGCTCCTGGACATTTGGTGGCCATACCTTCCGCAGCCATGGCGACCACGGCCTGGGTGCGGTGGATTTGTACCGCAGCATCGTGCAGTCGAGCAACGTGTACTACTACCAGCTGGCCAATGACATGGGCGTCGATGCCATGCACGACTTCATGAAACCGCTGGGCTTTGGCCAGTTCACCGGCATTGACCTCAATGGCGAGCTGCGCGGCGTGCTGCCCAGCCAGGAGTGGAAGCGCAACGCCTACCGCCGGCCCGAGCAGAGAAGGTGGTATGCGGGCGAAACCATCTCGCTGGGCATTGGCCAGGGTTACAACAGTTTCACCATGCTGCAACTGGCCTACGCCACGGCCACGTTGGCCAATGGTGGCGTGCAGCACCGCCCGCACCTGGGCATGGCCACCATCGATGCGGTCACGCGCGAGCGCCGCTCCATCGAGCCCCCGGCGCCGGTCAACCTGGGCTACAAGAGTGAGCACATCGAGGCCGTGCGCCGTGCCATGGTGGGCGTGACGCAGGGTGGCACCTCGACGCGGGTGTTTGCTGGCGCGCGCTACGTGTCGGCGGGCAAAACCGGCACGGCGCAGGCCGTCACCATCGGCCAGAAAGACAAGTACAACGCCGCGCGCCTGCAAGAGCGCCAGCGCGATCACGCCCTCTACATCGCCTTTGCCCCGGCGGATGCGCCGCGCATTGCGCTGGCCGTGATTGTGGAGAACGCCGGTTTTGGCGGTGCCCAGGCGGCGCCCATCGCCCGGCGCGTGTTCGATTACTGGCTGCTGGACGAATACCCCAGCGAAGAAGACATTGCCGCCGTGCGCAAAGGCCAGGCCATGGCGCCCGTCGGCAAGTCCCGGCCCGTGGCCGAGATCGAGCTGCCGGTGCGCTGAAAGCGCCGCGCGGCGGCACGTCCCCGCGCGGCGCTTTCAGCGCGCGCGCATCAGCGTGCTTTTGCCAAACAGGCTCTCCAGCAAGTCCACGGCCAGTTCGGCGCTCTGGTTGCGCACGTCGCGCGTCGGGTTCAGTTCCACCACATCCACCGAGCCCAGCGCACCGCAGTCGGCCAGTATCTCCATGCACAGCTGGATTTCGCGGTAGGTGGGGCCGCCGCGCACGGGCGTGCCTACCCCGGGTGCCACGGTGGGGTCGAGGCAGTCCAGGTCAAAGCTGACGTGCAGGTGGGTGTGCCGGTCCACGCCGTACAGGGCCTGCGCCATGGTGGCGCGCATGCCCACCTCGTCGATGTAGCGCATGTCGTACACCTCGATGCCCAGGGCGTTGACGAAGCGTTTTTCTGCCGCGTCCACGCTGCGCACGCCCAGCAGGGCCAGTTGCGCGGGCACCAGCGCCGGGCTGTGCCCCGCCAGGTGCGTCAGGCCCTGCGGCCCGTGGCCCAGCAGGCAGGCCACGGGCATGCCGTGCAGATTGCCACTGGGGCTGGTGGCCGGGGTGTTGGCATCGGCATGGGCGTCCAGCCACAGCACTTTCAGGCGCTGGCCGCGCTGGCGGCAGTGCCGGGCCACAGCGCTGATGGAGCCCACGGCCAGGCTGTGGTCGCCGCCCAGCAGCAGCGGCAGGTGGCCTGCCGCCAGCGCTTCGGCGACGGCGCCACACACCGCCGCATTCCACTGCGCCACCTCGGCCAGGTGCCGAAAACCCTGCTGCGGCGCGTGTCCGGCGTGGTGGTCTACGCCGGGGCCACTCAGGTTGCCTTGGTCGATGGCGTGCAGGCCGCGTGCGCGCAGCGCCGGGGCGATACCGGCAATGCGCAGTGCGTCTGGCCCCAGGCTGGTGCCGGGCAGGTTGGCGCCTGCATCGCTGGGTGCGCCGATCAGGGCGATGGAGGGGCGGGGTGTGGGCATGGCAGGGGCCTTTCGGGTGGCAAAGCGGCGCAGGCGGGCGACCGCGTGGACAAAGGCCGCAGGGCGGGCCGGTGTGGCCGGCCCTGGCGCTCAGCGCAGAAAGGCGTCGTAACCCGTTTTCAGGATGAGCAGGCTGACCACGGCAATGAATATGCCACGCACAAACCCCGTGCCGTGCTTGAGCGCCATGTGCGTGCCCAGCACGCTGCCCAGCACGTTGGCCACGGCCAGCGGCAGGGCAAAGTGCCACCAGACATGGCCTTTGAGCGAGAACAGGATGATGGCAGCCACGTTGGTGGCCACATTGAGCAGCTTGGCCGATGCCGAGGCGTTCAAAAAGTCGTAGCCCAGCAGGCGCACGAACAAAAACACGAAAAAGCTCCCCGTGCCCGGCCCAAAAAAACCATCGTAAAAGCCGATGCTGGCGCCGATCAGGCTGGCGGCCACCCACTCGGCGCGGCCCGCAAAGCGCGGCTGGTGGTGGCGCCCCAGGTCTTTTTTGGCCAGCGTGTAGCCCAGCACCGCCAGCAGCACCAGCGGCAGCAGCTTGCGCAAGAAATCGGGCGAGAGCACCGTGACCGCCCAGGCACCGGCAAAAGCGCCCGCAAACCCGGCCAGCGCCGCTGGCAGCATGGCGGCCCAGCGCAGTTGCACGCGGCGGCTGTATTGCCAGGTGGCGATGGCCGTGCCCCAGACAGCGCCTGCCTTGTTCGTGCCCATCAGCGTGGCCGGTGCCGTGCTGGGGAAGGTGGCAAACAGCGCTGGCAGCAAAACCAGGCCACCGCCGCCCACGATGGCATCCACAAAACCGGCCAGCAGCGAGGCCAGCGTGACAACAATCCATTCCATGGGCCGATTGTCGCACCCAATTTTGCTATGGACTTGAGAGCTGCTAGCGCTTTCTGCGTAAGGCCTGGAGGCTGTTTTTATCTGAGAAATACAACCAGTGCGTGAATGCGGCACAGGCAAAAAAAAGGCGCCGACACAGGGGCGGCGCCTTGGCAAGAGGGCATCTCATGGCGGATGCTTGGGAATATGGTTGTGGCTCGGTAGGTTGTCTCCTCGGCCCCTCTTTGGGCGCGCCGTGGTGGTGCGCCGTTGAGTGGCGTGACTGTAACGGCATGCACCCTGGCGGTGCATAGGGAGTTTCCCTCCCCCTTTTCTGGGGCGCTGGCAGTGCAGGCGGCCCCGGTGCTGGCGTTGGCGCGCTGGCATGGCTTGTGCTGTACCAGTGGATATATCCAAGTCGGGAGGGCGCTGCCATGCACAGAAAAGCACACCACATCATGCAGACCATGGCCGTATGGCTGGCTGTGCAGGCGCCCGCCTGGGCCCAGACGGCAGACAGCGCAGGCGCGCCGGGGGCTGCGGCAGCGCTGGTGCGGCCCATGCTGGTGGCGCAGGAGTCCATCCGCGCCGCAGACACCGCCTGGGTCATGACTGCCACGGCCCTGGTGCTGCTGATGACGCTGCCGGGGGTGGCGCTGTTCTATGCCGGCATGGTGCGCCGCAAGAACGTGCTCAACACCATGGCCAGTGTGCTGGCGGTGGCGGCGCTGGTCAGCGTGCTGTGGTTTGCGGTGGGCTACTCGTGGGCTTTTACGCCGGGCTCGTCCTGGCTGGGCGGCGGTTCGCGCATGTGGTTTGACGGGCTGGACTACGTGATGGCCAGCGGCAAGGTGGCGGTCAGCCATCTGGCGCCGCACATTCCCGAGTCGGTGTACGCCATGTTCCAGCTGGGCTTTGCCATCATCACAGCGGCGCTGGTGGTGGGGGCCGTGGTGGAGCGCATGCGTTTTTCGGCGCTGCTGCTGTTCATCGGGCTGTGGACGGTGCTGGTCTATGCGCCCATTGCCCACTGGGTGTGGGAGCCGGGCGGCTGGCTGGTGCAGCTGGGGGCGCTGGATTTTGCCGGGGGCGCGGTGGTACACATCAACGCCGGGGTGGCCGGGCTGGTGTGCGCCTGGTTTCTGGGCCCGCGCCGGGGCTATGGCCGTGAACCCTTTGAGCCGTACAACCTGGGCCTGACCATGGTGGGGGCGTGTTTGCTGTGGGTGGGCTGGTTCGGGTTCAACGCGGGCTCGGCGGTGGCCGCAGATGGGCGTGCCGGGCTGGCACTGGTGGTCACGCACATTGCCGCCGCCGCCGGTGCCATCGCCTGGATGATGGGCGAGTGGGTGGTGCGCCAGCGCCCCTCGCTGCTGGGGTTGTGTTCGGGGCTGGTGGCCGGTTTGGTGGCCATCACGCCCGCAGCGGGCTTTGTCACACCCGTCTCGGCCTTGCTGATCGGGGCGGTGGCCGGGCTGGCCTGCTACTGGGGCGCTACAGGGCTCAAGCGCTGGTTGGGGGCCGATGACTCCCTGGACGTGTTTGGCGTGCATGGCATTGGCGGCATCGTCGGCTCGCTGCTGACCGGGGTGCTGGCCGACAAGGCCATCGGCGGTGTCAGTGCCAGCCTGAGCGTGCAGGCGCTGGGCGTGCTGGCCGTGATGGGCTACAGCGTGGTCGCCACGGCCCTGTTGCTGTGGCTGACGCGCCTGCTGGTGGTGGATTTGCGCGTGGACGATGCCTCCGAGCTGACCGGGCTGGACATCGCCCTGCACCGCGAGCGCCTGGGCGGATAAGGAGGATGCGACCATGAACACCAGCGACACCCTGGCCGTGGCAGCCCACTTGCATGTGCTGCTGCGGCGCAAGACGGGCCGGGTCACGGACACCGAATGGATGGCCTGCAATGCCGAATACGCCCGTGCCATCGTGCGCTTTGCCTGCGAGCAGGCCCAGGAGCGCGACCTCCCCGAGCTGGCCGAATGGGCGCAGCGCCTGGAGCGCGCCTGGCCCCAGCCCCTGGGTGCAGCCAGCGCCCCGGGGGCAGCGCGCACCAGCACGGGCCATGCGGCGCCAGCGCCGCCTGACCTGCCGCGCTACGTGGGCGGCATCCGTTAAGCGCGCCCGAGCGCCTCGGCGCGCATCCAATGTGCCGCTTTTTCGGCCAGCATCAGCGTGGGGGCGTTGGTGTTGCCGCTGGTGATGGTGGGCATGGCACCCGCATCCACCACGCGCAGCCCGGCCACGCCGCGCACGCGCAACTGCGAGTCCAGCACCGCCAGGGGGTCGCTCTCGCGCCCCATCTTGGTAGTGCCTACGGGGTGGAAGATGGTGGTGGCAATGTCGCCCGCCAGGCGCGCCAGATCGGCATCGCTGTCGAACTGCACGCCGGGCTTGTATTCCTGGGGCTGGTAGCGTGCCAGCGCCGGTTGCGCCACGATGCGGCGCGTCAGGCGCAGGCTGTCGGCGGCCACCTGGCGGTCTTCGGCGGTGCTGAGGTAGTGGGGGGCAATGGCCGGGGCGCTGCGGAAGTCGGCGCTCTGGATGTGTACCGTGCCCCGGCTGGTGGGGTTGAGGTTGCACACGCTGGCGGTGAACGCCGGAAACGGGTGCAGCGGCTCGCCAAAAGCGTCGAGCGACAGCGGCTGCACGTGGTACTCGATGTTGGGGTGCGGCTGTGCGGGGCTGGAGCGGGTGAAAGCGCCCAGCTGCGAAGGCGCCATGCTCATGGGGCCGGTGCGCTGGAGTGCATATTCCAGCCCGATCTTGGCCTTGCCCCACAGGGAGTTGGCCAGCGTGTTGAGCGTGGGCACGCCCTGCACCTTGAACACGGCGCGGATTTGCAGGTGGTCTTGCAGGTTGGCGCCCACGCCGGGCAGGTCATGCACCACCTCGATGCCGTGCGCGCGCAGCAGCGGCGCCGGGCCTATGCCCGAGAGCTGCAACAGCTGCGGCGAGTTGATGGCGCCTGCGCTCAGCACCACCTCGCGCGTGGCGTGCGCCGTGACCATCTCCTGGCCGTTCCAGACCTGCACGCCGGTGCAGCGCGGGCGGCCATCGGGCTGCGGGGCCAGCAGCAGCCGGGTGGCCTGGGCGCGCGTCCACAGCGTGAAGTTGGCCCGGCCCGTGCAGGTGGGGCGCAAAAACGCCTTGGCCGTGTTCCAGCGCCAGCCGCTTTTCTGGTTGACCTCGAAGTAGCCCACGCCCTCGTTGCAGCCCCGGTTGAAGTCGTCGGTGGCGGCAATGCCCGCCTGCTGTGCGGCCTGGGCAAAGGCGTCGAGCACGTCCCAGCGCAGGCGCTGTTTTTCGACGCGCCACTCGCCCGTGCTGCCGGTGTTGCGGTGGCCGTGCAGGCGCTGAAAGTCGCTGCTGGCGGTGCCGGGCTGGTCCAGGCGCCAGTGGTCTTCGTGCTGGCGAAAGGCGGGCAGCACGTTGTCCCAGCGCCAGGTGTCGTCGCCCGTCAGGTGCGCCCACTGGTCGTAGTCGCGCGCCTGGCCGCGCATGTAAATCATGCCGTTGATGCTGCTGCACCCGCCCAGCGTTTTGCCGCGCGGGTAGCGCAGGCGCCGGCCATTGAGCCCCGCGTCGGGCTCGGTCTGGTAGAGCCAGTCGGTGCGCGGGTTGCCGATGCAGTACAGGTAGCCCACAGGGATGTGGATCCAGTGGTAGTCGTCTTTGCGCCCGGCCTCGATCAGCAGCACGCGGTGCTGCGGATTGGCGCTGAGGCGGTTGGCCAGCAGGGCGCCTGCCGTGCCCGCGCCGATGATGATGTAGTCGAAAGTGGTGTCGCTCACGGTGTCTCCTGTGCCGAGGTTCAGCCGTCTGCGCGGCTGTGGCGGCCATTGTGCGGCGGTGTGATGGCGGGTGCGGGCCAGGCGGTGGCAGTGCCGGATTTTTGCTATTTAAAAGATAGCTGCTTGCGCTTATCCCGCTTGCCTTGGAGCCGTTTTTTGATAATATTTCACGCGCTGGCCATGGCCGCTGCGGCGCTGCCCGGCACGGTGCCGCTACCATCGGCGCCTTGGCCCTGTACTTTTTTTTACACTGACCCATGTCCGATTCCTCCCCCCGCTTAGAGCGCACCGACACGCCCGATGGCCCGTGCGTGCGCCTGCTGGGCCGCTGGGGCGCGGCGCAACTGGGCACCCGTGCGCAGTGGCGCGCGCTGTCGGTACAACTGCGGGGCCAGCGCGCCGCTGCGGGCCTGGGCTGGGACTTGCGCGGCCTGGAGTGGCTGGACCACGTGGGCGCGCAGCTGTTATGGAACCACTGGGGCCGCGCCTGGCCCGAGCGCCTGGCGCTGGACGCCTCCCAGCGCGCCATGCTCGATCGCGTGGCGCGCTTGAGCTGTACCGCCGCGCCGCCCGAGCCCTGGCGCCTGGCCGACCAGATCGACCGCTTGGGCACGCTGGTCATGCACGGCGTGGACCATGCCCGCCACCTGCTGCTGCTGGTGGGGCAGTTGCTGCTCGACAGCCTGCGCGTGCTGCGCGCGCCGCGCCGGGCGCCCTGGCGCGACGTCTCGGGCCACCTCTACAGCATGGGCGCCATGGCCCTGCCGATTACGGCGCTGGTGGGTTTTCTGATTGGCGTGGTGCTGGCCTACCTGATGAGCCTGCAACTGCGCCAGTTTGGCGCCGAGGCGTTCATCGTCAATATTTTGGGCATCTCGCTGATCCGCGAGCTGGGGCCGCTGCTGGGTGCCATTTTGGTGGCGGGGCGATCGGGCTCGGCCATCACGGCGCAGATCGGCGTCATGCGCGTGACCGAAGAGTTGGATGCCATGAGCGTCATGGGCATACCGCACGGCTTTCGGCTGGTGCTGCCGCGCGCGCTGGCACTGGCCATTGCCATGCCGCTCATCAGCATCTGGACTACGCTGGCCGCACTGGCGGGCGGCATGCTGGCCGCTGACATGGCCATGGGTATCTCGCCCGCCTATTTTTTCGAGGCCATGCCTGCCGCCGTCAAGCTGGGCAACCTGTGGCTGGCGCTGTCCAAATCGGTGGTGTTTGGCACCTTGATTGCGCTGATTGGCTGCCACTGGGGCCTGCGCGTCAAACCCAACACGCAAAGCCTGGGCGAGGGCACGACGGCCTCGGTGGTCACGTCCATCACCGTGGTCATCATCGTGGATGCGGTGTTTGCCGTGGTCTTCAAGAATGTGGGGTTCTGACATGGCCGCCGTACCCGCACCCGTGGTGCAAATTGCCGGCCTGTGGACGGTGTTTGGCAAAGGCGAGCAGGCGTTTTCTGTTCACCAGGATCTGGACTTGACCGTGCAGCGCGGCGAAATTTTGGCCCTGGTGGGCGGCTCGGGCACCGGCAAAACCGTGCTGTTGCGCCAGATGCTGGGCCTGATGCAGCCCGCGCGCGGCAGCGTCACCGTGCTGGGCCGTCCCGCGCGCGAGATGACCGGCGAGGGCGCCGCCAGCCGCGTGGGCATGTTGTTCCAGCACGGCGCGCTGTTTTCGGCCTTCAACGTGCTCGACAACATCGCCTTTGCCCTGAACGAGCAGGGCACGCTGCCTGCCGATCTGGTGCGCGACGCCGCCATGGTCAAGCTGCAAATGGTGGGCCTCAAGCCCGAGCACGCCACGCGCATGCCCGCCGATTTGTCGGGCGGCATGATCAAGCGCGTGGCGCTGGCGCGCGCCCTCATCATGGACCCGCCGCTGCTCTTGCTGGACGAGCCCACGGCGGGCCTGGACCCCCACGGCTCGGATGAGTTTTGCGCCTTGGTGCGTGAGTTGCAGGCCGAGCTGGGCGTGACCATGGTGATGGTCACGCACGACCTGGACACGCTGTTTGCCCTGGCCACGCGTGTGGCCGTGCTGGCCGACAAAAAAGTCATCACCACCGGCACGCCCACCGAAGTAGCGCACTTTGCCCACCCCTTCGTTGAACAATTTTTCCTGGGTGAGCGTGGCCGCCGTGCCATGGCACCGCCCACCCCCCTCAAGGAATCCTGATGCAAAACAAAGCCCACGCCATGGCCGCTGGCCTGTTCGTGCTCATCGTGTCGCTGCTGGTGGCGGGCCTGGGCATGTGGCTCACCCGCGACAACGGCAATTACCACACCTACGAGCTTTCCAGCCGCGAGGGCGTCAGCGGCCTGCAGCCGCAGGCGGCGGTGCGCTACAAGGGCGTGGCCGTGGGCAAGGTCACGCACATCGGTTTTGACCCGCAGGTCAGCGGCAATGTACTGATCCGCATCGACGTGAATGAAGAGACGCCCATCACAGCCTCCACGTTTGCCGTGCTGGGCTACCAGGGCGTGACCGGCCTGGCCTACGTGCTGCTGGACGACGCAGGCGAAGACCACCCCCCGCTGCCCCCCGGCGACAGCGGCCTGCCGCGCCTGCCGCTCGAATCCTCGCCCTTCAGCAAGCTGGCCGACCAGGGGCCGGTGATCCTGGGCCGCCTGGACGACGCCGTGCAACGCCTGAACCAGGTGCTGGGCGAAGAAAACCAGAAACACATCACCAGTGCGCTGGTGAACATCGGCCAGGCGGCAGGCAGCGTGCATGCCCTGAGCTTGAAGCTCGATGCCACCGTCACCCAGCGGCTCGACCCCGCGCTGGCCGCTGTGCCCGCCCTGGCCGCGCAGGCGCGCCAGACCCTACAGACGCTGCAACAGGCCGGTGCCAACACCGCCAGTGCCGCCGCCGACATGGGCCAGGTGGCCCGGCGCCTGAACGAGCCCGATGGCGTCATCGACCAGACCGCGCGCGGCACCCTGGCGCTGAGCCGCTCGCTGGAGCGCTTCAACGCCGTCACCCTGCCCCGGGTGGAGGCCGCCACCGACGCCACCGCCCGCGCCGCGCGCCAGTTTGGCCGCATGACGGCGGGCGTCAGCGACAACCCCCAGGCCCTCATTTACGGCCCCGGCGCGCCCTTGCCCGGCCCCGGTGAGGCCGGTTTTGTGGCCCCCGTGCCTGCTGTCGCACCTGCCAAGCCCTGACAAGGATTGCTATGAATGCTCTTAAAAAAATAGCTGCTAGCGCCCGTCCAGCAAGCGTTGTAGCCACTTTTGCTGCTATTTTTCTGGCCGGATGCTCGGCCCTGCCCCAGCCGCCGGTGCGCCCCGTGCTCTACGACCTGGGGCCGGGCCAACTGGCCCCCGCCGCCGAGCAGCCACCGCTGCCCGCACTGGCGCTGGCCGATGTGCAAAGCGCTGGCCCGGTCGATGGCAGCACCGCCGTGCACTACCGCCTGGCCTACGCCGACGCCCGCCAGTTGCGCCCCTACCAAAGCGCGCGCTGGAGCCAGCCGCCCGCCCAACTGCTGGAGCAGCGCCTGCGCGCCGTGCTGGGTGAGCGCCGTGCCGTGCTGCGCGCCGACAAAGCGCTGATTGCCGCGCGCCAGGGCCAAGCGCCCACAGCGGTGCTGCGCGTGGAGCTGGAAGAGTTCAGCCAGATTTTCACGAGCGAGCAGGGCAGCACCGGCGTGGTACGCCTGCGCGCCACCCTGGTCGAGCCCACGCCCACGGGCGAGCAGTTGCTGGGCCAGCGCCTGTTTGTGGCCCAGCAGGCCGCCACCAGTGCCGACGCCGCCGGTGGCGCCCGCGCCCTGGCCGAAGCCACGCAGCAGG